>Ga0070741_10003702_pt1 | contig 37120 bp, 20 predicted proteins | sample Coa_R1_4_FD_66440 | JGI IMG/M metagenome (GOLD analysis project Ga0070741, IMG submission 66440) | Surface soil microbial communities from Centralia Pennsylvania, which are recovering from an underground coalmine fire - Coalmine... | ecosystem: Environmental > Terrestrial > Soil > Unclassified ... | reverse complement strand
GCCGGCGCCCACAACAGCGGCAGTCCGGATCTCGGTGGCTGGAGTGTCTTTCGGAACGCCGGGAACCTTCGCTGCTTCGCGTTCGGCGAAAAACAGCCGCACCATGTTGCGGGATTCATCGGAGACGACGCAATTGGCGAACAGCTCGATCTCGCGCTCGGAGCCGGCATTGAAGCCGCGCGTGACTGCGGCTTCGATCGCTTCAACGGCGGCGTAAGGCGCCCGGGCGCCGCGAGCGGTCTTGGCCAGCCGCTCGCGCGCAGCCCCGCAGGCCGCGAGCGCCGTATTCTGATCCGCGAGCTTTCCTTCCATTTCACGAGTGCGGCGGGTGGCCGTCTGACCGCGGGCGAAACGGATCGCGCAGCTCAACAGATCCCCCTCCACGATCTCGTCCAGGATGCCAAGGCGCAGGGCATCTTCGGCGGAAATATGGCGGCCCTCGGTACAAAGCTCCAGCGCCGCGGGCACACCGGCCAGGCGCGGCAGACGCTGCGTGCCCCCCGCGCCGGGGATGATGCCAAGCTGCACCTCGGGCTGCCCGACCTTTGCGCCCTTCGCGGCAATGCGGTAGTGGCAGGCAATCGCGAGCTCGAGCCCGCCGCCGAGCGCCGAACCGTGAATCGCCGCGATGACGGGTTTTCTGCAGTCTTCAATTCTCCGCCAGCGCGCATGCACGGCGCGCGATCGCTCGATCGAGGCTTCGCGCGTTCGCAAAGTAGCGAAAAGACGGATGTCCGCGCCCGCGATGAACGTGGAGCCCGCACCCATAATCACGGCGGCCTTCACGCCGCTATCGGCCTCAGCTCGCTTGATCGCCTCTTCGATAGCTTCGCCGAGACCCGGCGCCAGCGCATTCACGGGCGGATTGTCCACGGTGACGACCGCCACCTGATTGCGAACGTCGTAGCGAAGCATTTGTTCATGATATCCGGCCTTCGCGCGCGCCATGCGAAGCGCCAAAGCCCGCGTGCTAGGATGGTTAATTGTCAGGTCTCGGGCTCCGTGCAACGGGAGGCTGCAAACCCCGCCAGGTCCGGAAGGGAGCAACGGTAGTAGCCGGCCCCGTGTGCCGCGGATCACCCGGGGCCTGGCATCCACCCACCCCATGTATCAGGTGATCGCCCGCAAATACCGGCCGCAGTCATTTCAGGACGTGGTGAACCAGGAGCATGTCAAGACCACGCTCGAAAATGCGATTGTGCAGAGCCGGATTGCGCACGGATACATTTTTTCGGGGCAGCGCGGAACCGGCAAGACGACCGTGGCGCGCATTCTGGCCCGCTGTCTGAACTGCGTCCAAGGGCCGACCGTGCAGCCATGCGGGGTGTGTGCAAGCTGCGTCGAAATTGCGGCCGGCGGCTCCGTGGATGTGATTGAAATCGACGCTGCCTCCAACCGCGGCATCAATGAGATGCGGGAGCTGCGCGAGAACGTGCGATATCGGCCGGCGCGCGACCGCTACAAAGTTTTCATCATCGACGAAGCGCACCAGATCACCAACGAAGCATTCAACGCGCTGCTGAAGACCATTGAAGAGCCGCCTTCGTGGGTGGTGTTCGTGCTCTGCACGACGGAAGCTCACAAGATTCCGGCGACCATTGCCTCGCGCTGCCAGCATTTCAGCTTCCGGTCCGTGGACTTCGAAGCGCTGGTAGAGCGAATGGAGTGGATCTGCCGCGAGGAAGGCATCGAAGCCGACGCCGATGTGCTGGCGGTGCTGGCGCAGGCCGGCGAGGGCAGCGTGCGCGATTCGCTTTCGGCGCTCGACCAGGCTATTGCCTGCTGCGGCTCAAAGCTCCAGGCCGGCGAGGTGCGCGCCCTGCTCGGCGTCTTCTCGCTGGAGGCTCTCGAGCAGGTGACCTTGGCTCTGGCAGAGGGCAACTCCTCAAAGATGCTTGACGTCGTCGACGAGCTGGAGCGCAATGGCCACAACCTGCAGCACTTCAGCCGGGAGCTCTCGCGCTATTTCCGGAACCTGCTGGTGGCGCGGATTGCCGGGGCGGACACGCGCCTGGTTGCAGCTTCGCCTGCTCAGCGCGCGAGGCTTTCGGAAATCGCCACCCAGTTTTCCGAAGAGGATTTGACACGCTACCTTCAGCTCTCGCTCGATCTATTCAGCGATCTACAGGAGTCGTTACAGCCGAGATTTCATCTGGAGCTGGGGCTGGTGCGGCTGGTGCATGCCGGGCGGCTGCTGCCGATCGAGGAAGCGCTCGCGCAGCTTTCGGGCGGAGAAGCTGCCGCTCCGGCCGTACCGCCGCGCGTATCCGCAGCGCCGCGTGCCTCGGCGCGGCCTGTATCGACGGCTGCACCCAAGCTTGCATCCAAGCCTTCGCCCTTCGAGCTGGACCGTATGAAGAAGGCCTCGCGCCCGGAGCCGCAATCGCTGGGGGCCAACGCGCTGGCGCCCGCTCCGGCGAAGGAACCGGAGTCAAACCCCGAGATCGACTGGCGCAGCCGCCTCTACGGCACGTTAATGGAATTGGGACTGGCGTATACGGCGGATGCCATCGAGCACTCGGAGATCGCCTGCAGCGCCGGCGAGCTACAGATCAGCGCACCGAAAGAGTTCGCGATGGCGCTGACTGCGGACGACATCAACAAAGCGGTGCGCCAGATTAATGGCCGGCCGCTCAAGATCCGAATCACAATTGGAGAAGCGGGCGGCGCCGCCGAGCGGCCTGCGCTTGAAAAACCGGCGCAAGGCGAAGACGAACTGGCTCGCCGCGCGCTTTCGAATCCCGAAGTGCAGCGCTTCCGCGAGATCTTCGGCGGCGAAGTGCGAACGATTCGAAACCTAAAGGAGTAAGCTCTGTGAAACTGCCCGGAAACATGCAGCAGATGATGAAGCAGGCGCAGCAGATGCAGGAGAAGCTGCAGCAGGAGATTGCCCTCATCCGTGTGGAAGCGTCGGCCGGCGGCGGCATGGTAACGGTCCACATGGACGGACACAAAAACGTGCTCTCCGTGAAGATCGACCCGGAGGTAGCCGGCGACGTCGAGATGCTGCAGGACCTGGTGGTGGCCGCGTGCAACGAAGCGGTGAAGAAGGTGGACGAGGAGACGCGCCAGAAAATGGGTGGGATGCTGGGCGGTCTTGGACTGCCGCCGGGCATGTTCTGATCCATGCCGGATTTTGCCGAGCCGCTGGCCCGGCTCATCGCCGAATTCAAACGCCTGCCCGGCATCGGGCAGAAATCGGCGCAGCGCCTGGCGTTCTATGTTCTGCGCGCCAGCCGCGAAGATGCCGAGCAGCTTGCGCAGGCCGTGCTCGACGTCAAAGACAAGCTGGGTTTGTGCCAGGTTTGCAACAACATCAGCGACAGCGAGCTGTGCGTCTTCTGCAGGAATCCCAACCGCGATCGGAGCGTGCTGTGCGTCGTCGAAGAGGCACACAACATCGTGGGTATCGAAACCACGCGGCAGTTCAATGGCCTGTATCACGTGCTGCATGGGGCGCTTTCGCCGCTGCGCGGCATCGGCCCGGAGCAACTCAAGATCAAGAACCTGGTGGATCGGATCGCGGCAGGCGGCGTTGAAGAAGTGATCGTTGCGACAAACCCCACAGCCGAAGGCGAAGCTACTGCCGTTTATCTTTCCAGGTTGCTGAAGCCGCTCGGCATCCGCGTGACGCGCATCGCGATGGGCATCCCTGTAGGCAGCGATCTGGAATTTGCCGACGAAGTTACGATTGGGAAAGCAATGGAAGGACGGCGGGAGATGTAGCCTGCCGCAAGCCGGTTTCTGTAAGCCCTCCGATTTCGACATCAATCAAGCGATTCGGCGCTTCAGGGCGGGCAAGCCGCACGGTGAGGTAGTTACTCGTGAGCGCGGCCCCAGGTTCGTGAAGCGTCACCGCGGAAAGCGTTCTGCCCACCATGCTGCGCCGGAATTGCATATTCTTGGCAGCAGCTACTTCACGTAAGATCCGGTTTCTCTCTTTCCGAACCGGCAGCGGGACAGAGCCCGACATCCTGGCAGCCGGAGTACCGGGACGCTCCGAATACGTGAATACGTGGAGGTACGTGAACGGGAGCTCTTCAATAAAGCGGCGGCTTTCCGCGAAATCCGCTTCGCTCTCGCCGGGAAAGCCGACCATCACATCGGCGCCGATCGCGGCATCCGGAAGCAAATGGCGTGCCTTGAAGATTCGATCGGCGTAGTGACGCGGCCGGTACTTGCGGCGCATCAGGCGCAAAATGCGGTCCGACCCACTCTGTAGCGGGGCGTGAACATGCCGCGCTATGCGCGGCGATTCCGCCATCAGCCCGAGCAGATCGTCGGAAAGGTCCATTGGCTCGATGGAGCTGAGCCGGATGCGTTCCATGCTAGTCCCGGCAAGCAGCAGGCGCACAAGATCGGCCAGACGCATACGGCTTCCCGGTTCGCGGCCCCAGCGGCCGAGATTGATGCCGCTGATCACTACTTCGCAGTACCGCGCGGCGAGCCGGCGGACCTGCGCCACCACCTCTTCCGGCGAAGCGCTGCGGCTGCGGCCTCGTACATAAGGAATAATGCAGAACGAGCAGCGATTGTTGCAGCCGTCCTGTATTTTCAGATTGGGGCGCGTGCGCTCGCCGGCGGCGTCCTCAACCGGCGCTGAAAGAAAATCACGCTGCGCGAAAATATCGCCTACATGAATGTTGCCGTGATAGGGCGCGCTGGTCACCAGGTCGGCGATTTGCGTCTTATGCGAATTGCCGACCACCCACTCGACGCCGGGCATAGCGGCCAGTTCTTGGGGTGCGCGTTGCGCGTAGCAGCCGGTGACGAGAATGCGGGCGTGCGGATTCTCGCGGTGCACGCGCCGGAGGGTCTGGCGCACATCTTCATCTGCTGCGGCGGTCACGGTGCACGTGTTCAGAACGACGAGATCAGCGCGGCTGCGCTCGCGCTCCGGGGACAGCCCCTTCGCCGCAAGCAGTGATTCCAGCGCCGCGCCATCTGCCTGCGTAGCGCGGCAGCCGAAGTTTTGCACAAAGAACGTCGCCACTGTTGTCGATTATAGCGGGCTGCTTGTTATTTCACGGCTGGCGCCGATTGGCGGCGCGGCGGTTCTGCTGAATTGAGAGCGCGATTGGCTCTGAAGCTGCCCAGCGATCACCCACTCTGGCTTGGGCGGAAACATCGAAAGAGCCCGTAGCAGCATCGGGGCGGGCTTCCAACATTACCGTAATCTGATTCTTATTCCGGCCCAAAAGGCGCCAGCCCACTCCCGCGGGAAGGTCCCTCATCTCCAGCGGCGTGCTTTCCGGCAGTTCTTCGGCGCCGAATTCCAGTGTCGCGTTCTTTCCGGGCTCAAGGCTGAGCGCTTTCGTATGTGAAACGAGTCTCGCGGCGAAGGGCTCGCAAACGGTCACGGCGATATTCGGAAGAGGCCTGCGCACGAAGTTCCACAGATCGAGCAGCGGGCCCATAATCATGGCGGTGTGGGCCTCGACGATTCTTTTGTCGGGGCTCGACTCCTCTGCCGTGGCGACTCCCCGGACCCGAATTGGATACGTCCCAGCGGCAAGTGTTGCCGGCATGTTGATGCGGAATGCGATCTCTGGAATAATCATGTCGGCGCCGTCCGCGTTGGGCTCGAACAACTGGTCCGCGCGAAATTTGCCGCGCGGCGCCTCAACACCCGGCGGCATTCCTTCAAACCACACCGAGACCTCGCCCGCGAAGCCCGCCTCGCGGACCAAATGAACTTTGATCTGCGCGGAGCCGCCCCGTTCCACCGCGAAGTTCTCCGGGGTCGTGAAAAGCTGGAATCCGGGACGGTCGCTCGCCACCTTTAGCCGGTACTGGAAACCGACGCCACCCCGCTTCAGCCTGTCGGCCACTGCGAGATACAGCAGCCCGTCCTGCTTGGGAGTGTAGAAGAGGCTGCTGTCGGGGTTCCCGATCAGAGTTCCCTGCCCCGCTACGACATCGTCATTTTCGGCCAGCTTCTTACCACCGGCATCACGCAGCTCCAGCACCGAATCGAGATGTGGAACGCCGATCTGGGCGGCGATGGTCCAGAAGTGGAGAGGCTGCCCGGCCCGTGCCTGAATCGGGAAGACGTCGCGTTCGCCCGCGCGGTCCAACCCGCCGTTGATCACGTAGGAGCCGTTTCGCCAGTCGGCCTGCGCGGCGGTTGCTTCGTCGTATTCCCGCCAATCTGAGATCTCAACCGTCGGCCCGTCGGCGATGCCGCTCTTGCCTGCCGCCCAGAGGCGCCACAGCCCGGGGCGCACAGCGGATGGAATCGTAAAGCGCGCATCAATTACATCCGCGCTGCGCCGGACGACACTGCCTGCAATTCGCGCAACTTGCGCAGCCGTGGGAGGATCGGAACGGAAATGTATCGGCATCGTGTACGGATACGTCATGCGCGCGTATTCCGCCCGCCGGAGCTCGGTGAGGTAAATGTCGCGAACCAGGTCGAGCGCCGTTCCTTGCAGCCGGAAGCGCGCAGTCGTACCGCGGCGCGCTCCGAGAGGCGCTATGGTGCGCACTGCCGGCAGCGCTGAAATGCGAAGCGTATAGGAACAGTTCTTGCCGAAGTTGAACCCTCGCGGGCCGCGATATTGATCAAGTTTGACGTAATAGAGTCCGCCCTTTTCGAATCGGTGTTCGATCAGCGGATTTTCATCGAATTCGGCCCGGTCGTCGTTGAACTCGACACGCTTGCCGTCGGCGTCGAGCAGATACATGCGCGCTTCCACCGATGAGCCCTGTTCGATCGAGCGCAGATCGAAAAGCCAACGTTCGCCCGCCCGGACCCGCACCGCAAAGATGTCGATGTCGGCTGCGCCGTCGAGCCTGCCCTGGATCTCGACGGGCAAGCTGCGGACCTGCTGAGCACCGCCCGGGATGTCGTTTGGCTCCGCTTCGAGAACAGAGGGAAACCGGCTTACGTTGAAGATGGCCGAAGTAGAGTACCCGTCCGAAGTAACGGCCCGCAGCATGTGAGGCCCGATCGCGGCGTGAGGAGAAACCGAGATGACGCCGGCAAGCTTCGCAGTGCTGACGCTGGTGGTTTTCGACCACGCAAGGTCCTGGCAATCGAACTCTACCGAAGAGGCGTTGGCCAAAGACTCACCCAAAATTTCAACCGGAATGCTGGTGCCGGCCTGCCCGCCCAGCGGGTACACGCGCACGATCTTCGGGCCGAGTGCCAAAGCCGCTGTGCCCGGCGGGCCCAGCAAAAGGCAAACGAGAAGTAGAGGCCGCGTCTTAGCCAAACAGCTCGTGTACGGGCTTGCCATCCTTGTTGATCCGAATGGGTCGGCCGTTGGCGTGATAGTCCTTGTTGTAGTTGATATCCAGAGCCTTATAAACAGTCGCGCCCAGGTCTTCGATGGAGACGGGGCGGTCGGCGGGCTCAGCGGCGTGCTGATCACTCTTGCCGATCACGCGTCCGCCCTGAATTCCCGCGCCCGCAAGCGCCACGGAGAATCCTCTTGGCCAATGATCGCGGCCTCCCGAAAAGTTGATTTTGGGGGTGCGGCCGAAGTCGCCAATCACGAGCACGAGCGTGGTTGCGAGCATACCGCGCTCCTCCAGATCTTGAAGCAGCATAGGGAAGGCCCGGTCGAAATCCGCAAGCAGTGGCTTGCTCAATTTTTCGTGATTGACGTGCGTGTCATAGCCTCCGTGGAACACCGTAGCCAGCCGGACTCCAGCTTCAATCAGGCGGCGCGCCAGCAGGCAGCCCTGCCCCACCGGAGTTCTGCCGTAAGCTTCGCGGAGTTTTTCAGGCTCCTCGGAAATATTGAAAGCTTTCTTCGCCGCAGGCGACGCAATCAGATCGAAAGCTTTTTGATAGAACTCGTCCATGCTGGCGATAAGCGGAGACTTCTCCACCTTCTCGAATTCGCTGTCCAAAGCGGTGAGCAGGTTCTTGCGGGCCTGAGCTTCCTCCAGTGTGATACCCAGCGGCATCGTCAGGTCCTTGACCGAGAAATTCTTCGCGTTCGGATCGCCGGAAACAAAGGGATCGTAAGAAGGACCGAGGAAGCCGGCTTCAGCGGAAAGGTCCTTTTCCGGTATCACGACAAATGGCGGCAGGCCATTTCTTGGGCCGCGCTCTTTAGACATGACCGCGCCATAGCTTGGATGCAGCAGCTCATTGCGGGGCCGGGTGCCGCTGAAAATGTATTGCCGCGCGCGCTCATGAATTGCCTCGTCGGAGTGCATCGAGCGAATGATCGAGAACTTGTCCATGGCCTTGGCAGTGCGCGGGAGCAGCTCTGAGATGTGGATGCCGGGCACGGCGGTGGGAATCGGCTTGAAGCTGCCTCGAATCTCCGCGGGAGCATCAGGCTTGGGATCGAACGTATCGAGCTGGCAGGCGCCGCCATTCTGAAACAGAACGATACAGGAGATCTCGCGGCTTTTCGGGTTCGAAGCGAGCAGCCGCGGTAGATCGAGTCCGGCGAATGCCGCCGCCCCGATCCGGAGAAAATCGCGCCGGCTCGATCCACAGCGCAGGGAGTCATTCGAGAGGATCATACACACTCCACTCAGTGATTCAGTTGAAACTCTTTGGAATTGAGCATCGACCAGAGCAGGGCTTCGAGCACCTGGCGGCGGCTTCGGCCCGCCTTCTGCTGCTCCGCGAAGAAGCTCAAAATCCGGCTCAATTCCCGCTCCGACGGCGGGCGCGAATAGGCGCGCTCGTACAACGAGGCAACAATCTCGCCATCATCCAGGTTGCGAGCCAGATAGTCACCCAGGATGTTGTCTTCGGCCTGCACCTTTGCGACAACCGTGCCGCCATTCATCAGATGCAAGGCCTGGCTCAGCGTAGGAGTCTTGCTGCGCTCGGCAAGAATGTCGCGGCGCGGCAGTCCGAACGTCACTAGGAAATAATCGGGAGCATCCGGCACATAGAGCTCCATTGCGCGTGTGCCTACAGGATAGCCTTTGAATGTATGAGAGACGCCGGTAACATCGCTGATCGCATCCAGCAGCACCTCCGCGGGAAGCTTCCGGGGCTGGTATCGCGCAAACAAAAGGCGCTCCAGCTTCGGCGGCTCCTGTTTCCGGGTGCCGTCAACTTTTGAGGCAAGCTGATACGTTCGCGAATTCAGGATGATGCGGTGCAGCGCTTTCAATCGAAACCCGCTGTCGGCGAAATAGCGCGCGAGCCGGTCGAGCAGCTCCCGGTTCGTTGGTGGGTTCGTCGATCGGAAATCATCAAATGGCTCGACGATGCCCGCGTCAAAGTACTCATGCCAGATCCGGTTCACCGTAGCTCGGGCGAAATACGGGTTTTGCGGCGACGTGATCCAGTTGGCGAGTAACGCCCTTGGGTCCTGACCCGGCGGAATTCGCGGCGTATCCGCTCCAAGAAATCGCGGCGGAACCGGCTTCTTCGTCACCGGGTGCAGAACCTCGCCTTCGTCATCCAGGTACCATGTCCGCCGGTATTCCCCGTAACCATGCTTGACGCGGAGCTTGGCGAAGAATGCGGAAACACCGTAGAAGTCGTCCTGGGTGAAGTTCTCTAGCGGGTGATTGTGGCACTCGGCGCATTCGAGGCGGACACCGAGGAAAAGCCGCGTCACAGTCGGGGTCACTTTGTTCACGTCGAACTTCTTCAGCATGAAGTCCGTCGCGGGGTGCCAGAAATTGGCAGCGGGATTCAGGAACGTATCGCCTTCACTTGTCAGGAGGGCCCGGACAAACTCGTCGTAAGGACGGTCCCGATCGATCCAGTCGTGTACCCATTCCTTGAAGATGCCCATCGACCGGCCTTGGGAGTTCAGTTGGCAGTTGCGGAACCAGTCCTCAAATTTGACCGTCCAGAACGACGCGTATTCCGGGCGATCCAGAAGCGCATCAATAAGTCGGGAGCGCTTGTCCGGCCGTGTGTCTTCAGCAAAACGCCGGGCTTCTTCCGGCGTGGGCAGCCGCCCGATGGTATCCAGATAAACACGCCGGACGAAGTCGCGGTCTTCGGTAAGCGGATAAGGCGGTACGTTCAGGTGGCGCAGCTTGGCGAAAACGAGATCGTCAATAAAATTGTTGCCGCGCACAAACGGGTAATCCGCGCCCGCCGCTTCGGTAATGACTCCAAACTGGGCAGCCGCAACCTGGCCCATGCCGCGGGCCAGAACTGACGTGAGCCCTCTTCCCGCCGCGGAGACTACGCCCTCTGCCGAGACCTTTGCGACCGCGTCGTCAGCCGTACTGTAGCGGACCTCCCGCGTCATGTCGCGCGATGTGCCATCGGATAGGCGTCCGATCACGACCAGGCGCTGCTTGCCCGCCGCGGGCAGAATTCGCTGCGCCGGGTAAATCTCCAGACTCACCAGGTGCGCTCCGCCGGACTGTAAGCGCGCCCCTTGCTTCAGCCAGTTTAGGAGGGTCTTGTACTCTTCGGAGTCGGCAGGCAGCACTCTTCCGCCCCCGTGCGGGACGGCGAAAGACGGTTTCTTCAGAAGCAGGCTTTCTTCCGGATTTTGCAAATTTACGCGCCGGCCGTTGTGGGCCTTCACGATCATCTCGTGATCGGCGTTCACGTTGTACCCAAACAGAGAGAGTTTGAAGCCGTTCTGTCCAGCAGGCGAACCATGGCAACTGGAGCTATTGCAGCCTTTGATCGTCAGGATTGAAATTACGTCCGGCGAAAAGCGGACCGAAACGTCAGCAGGCTGATTCCGGACTATGACATCGGCCACACTGCGCAATCCGTTAAACTCGATCCGGATCTCGGCGCTTCCCGGAGCTTTTCCCGAGATCAAACCAGCGGCAGGGTCGGCTGTGGCGACGGACGGAGCGGAAGACGACACCGCCACCCGGCTGGTGACATCTACTTCGGCTCCGGAGCCGTCTTTTGCCGTTACAACAAAATGCTGCGACGCGCCGGGGCTGGCCAGCACAATCGCCTTGGGCTCCACCTTCAGTTCCTGGGCAAACAGCACGCCGGGTACAAACAAAAGCGCCGGCGTCAAACGTTTCATGGCAGACACAATAGCCCGATCATCAGTCTACGTGGAACGAAAACCGAGGTCAAACCTCACCCTCCCCGCCGGTTGCGCAAATACTCCTTCGGAAAGATGCAGCGCATGGAATAGTTCGGCACCTGCACCTGTCCCGGCCGCCATGCGCCGACGCAGCCCAATAAAAGATAGCTTTCATGCTTGCTCATCCCGGTCCGCTCTTCGAGCCAGCACAGCATTTCGCGGAGCGCCAGGCGCGCAGCCTCTTCAAGGGGCGTGGCGATTCCCACCGTGACCAGCGAATCAGCAGTCTCAATGCGCGGCCAGATTACGGAGGCGCCACAGCCCGGTAACAGTTCGCAGCGTAGAGTTACCTCGCTGCGCATTTCCACGCTGCCGATTTCACCATCGCTCTGAATGGCGTGACAGTCGCCGAGGCAAAGCAGCGCCCCTTCCGTATAAACGGGTAGGTACAAGATGCTTCCTGCGGCGATCTCCTGAACGTCTACGTTTCCGCAGTGGCGCCCCATGCTGCCGCAGGCGATCGCTTCGAGCGCGGGCGCTACTCCGATAGTTCCAATCACTGGGCGCACCGGAATGCGAATGTCTTCGGCGAAGTGTACCTGACCTTCGCGGATGTCGACCAGGACGGTTGCCGGCTGCGGAAAGTAGTCCTCCAGGTGAAAGAGGAAGGGCCAATAGCCCATATATCCCAAAGCGTCGCAGCGCTGCTCGAGGATATGAATGGCCAGAAGATCACCGGGGCGCGCGCCTTCCACCCAGATGGGACCGGTTACCGGATTGCCGTGATAGCCTCTCTTCCGCATGGCGACCAGGTATTCGGGTGTTGTGTGTTCCGGAACGCGAGTCCGTCCGCCGCGCGAGTCCTCCGTTTCTACAAGAAAGACTTCGCCCGGCACAACCCGCGCCACTGGCGGGACCCGGCGATCAAAGACAGGGGTCAGCTTGTCACGCGTAATTCGCTGCATAGTAAGTGGCTCATGGTAGCGCATTCGCGCGAAACGGCTGAAGTATGATGGAACGACAGGTGGAACGCCGATTTCGCTTCGCGGGACTCGCACTTCTTCTTGCTGCCCCAGCCATGCTTTCGGGCGAGCCGGCGGGCTTGGCGCTTTTGAAATCGCGCTGCGTCGCCTGCCATAATCCGCAAACCACGCAAGGCAAGCTGGATCTGACCACGCGCGAAGCCGCTGTGCGCGGCGGCGAGCGCGGGGCTGCCATCCTGCCCGGGAACTCGCGCGACAGTCTTCTGTACCAACTCGCGGCGCATCAGCTTCAGCCGGCCATGCCGCCCGCGGGTAACGCGCTGACGCCGGAGGAGCTGAAAGCACTGGCTGCGTGGATCGACGCCGGAGCGTCGTGGTCGGAAGAGGTCCGCAAGCCTGCATCTTCGCTCTTCCGGACGGCGGTCAGACCGCTTTTCGAGCAGCACTGTGTCGCCTGTCACCATCCGGGAGCCGGCAAGAGCTCGGGATTTGACCTCACCAGCCGTGAGAAGCTGCTGGACGGCGGCGATCACGGCCCCGCAATCTCATTGCAGGATGCAGAAGCCAGCGCGTTGGTGGCGCGGCTGCGCCACGTAAAGACGCCTGGAATGCCTCTGAACCAACCGCAGGTTTCCGGCGATCGGGTGGCCAAGGTAGTCGAATGGATTCGGGAGGGCGCCCCCTATGACGGTCCGATTCAAGTGTCGAACTTGCCGACAAAAGCCGCGGGTGCGCCGCACTGGGCCTTTCAGAAACCGGCTCGCCCGCCGCTTCCGAAACTCTCGAAGCCGCTCGCAGCCTGGAGCCGGAATCCTGTCGATGCATTTCTTGCCGCACGATGGCAGGAAAAAGGACTGCAGCCCACGGCCGAGGCGGATCGCCGAACGCTTTTGCGGCGCCTGTATATCGATCTCATTGGCTTACCACCCATGCCGGCCGACCTCGATAGCTTCCTGAGCGACCGCTCCCCGGACGCCTACGAAAAGGTGGTCGACACGCTCCTTGCCAGCCCCCGCTATGGAGAGCGATGGGGCCGGCATTGGATGGATGTCTGGCGGTATGCCGACTGGTATGGCCGCCGCGCCTTGGACGATCAGCGCTTCAGCGCCCGGCATATCTGGCGGTGGCGGGACTGGATCATCGAATCGTTGAATAGCGATAAAGGTTACGACCAGATGATCCGCGAAATGATCGCTGGAGACGAGCTCGCGCCCAACAACTCCAACGTCCTCCGCGCCACGGGATATCTGGCCCGCAATTATCATCGATTCAATCGAAACGTCTGGCTTCAGGACACGGTGGAGCACATCGGCTTCGGCATTCTGGGCATCACGCTGAAATGCGCGCGCTGTCACGACCACAAATACGATCCGCTGAGCCAGGAAGAATACTATCGCTTCCGCGCCTTCTTCGAGCCTTACGATGTACGGATCGACCGCGTTCCAGGCCATGCGGATACCCATGATGGCGGCCTGGCCCGCGTGTTCGACGCACAGCCGCGTAAAGGATCTGTGGAGCCTTACTTCCCTCCCATCTATAAAGAGACGTATCGCTTCATCCGCGGCGATGAGACTAACCCTGACAAGAAGCCGCTCGCGCCCGGCGTCCCGGCCATGCTCGGCAATTTCGCGATCCGGATCGAGCCGGTGAAATTGAACCGGGAAGCTCGTATTCCCGATCTGCGCGATTTTGTAGCTCGAGATTTGATGGAGCAGGCCCGCCAGAACACAGCGGATGCTGAACTGGGTGTCGCATCCTCCGCCCGCCTGCTGGAGCAGGCTCGCGCGCAGCTCGCGATGCGCGGCGGGGCGCCGTCCCAGCCTTTGAAAACTCGCAAGGCCTCGATCGCATTCGCCGACATACAGCCCATTCTGTTCGCTAAGTGCCGCCAGTGTCACGGCGGTGTGAGCAATGAATCGAGACGCGGTGGTCTGCTGCTGACGAGCGAGGCCGGGGCGTTCGAAGGCGGCAGGCGGTATGGGCCCGCCATCGTAGCGGGCAACAGTGCCGCCAGCCCGCTTATTCGCGCCATTCGCGGCGAAATCACGCCGAAGATGCCGCCGGAAGGCACGCCGGTGACTGCAGCGGAGCTCGCGAAACTGGCCCGGTGGATTGACGAGATGCCTCCCGAAGATGCAGCCGTGACGGTCCGAAAGGCCGAGAACCGCCTCGCGCTGGCGCGCAAGCATCTCGACACGATGCGGCTTGCCATACCGTCGCTCGAGGCTCGCCTGGCGGCAGACCGGGCAAAATACCTTGGCGCAGATGCGAAGGAGAACGCCGAAGAACTCGCCAAGGCGGCCGTTCAAGCGGAGCACCGCTACGCGCTGGCGCAAGCCGAAGAGACGGTGCTTGAAGCCCAGCAGCTTTTGGCTGTGGAGAATTCCGCGGCGGCGAAGACGAAGCTGGAAGCCGCGATCAAAGCTCTAGCCCAAGGCGTTGGAACGTACACGCCGGTGTTCGAAGTCTTTCCCGAGTCGAGCACGGGCCGCCGCAGCGCGCTCGCATTCTGGCTGACAAGCCGTGAAAATCCTCTAACGGCGCGCGTCGCCGTGAACCACATCTGGATGCGGCATTTCGGTAAGCCGTTAGTGGCAACGGTTTCGAATTTCGGGCGCAACGGCGCCCGGCCCACGAATCAGCCGTTACTCGACTGGCTCGCGGTAGAGCTTATGGACAGCAGTTGGAGCATGAAGAAGATTCATCGTCTGCTGGTCACATCGAGCGCTTACCGCATGGCCTCCTCGGGCGCGCCGCTCAGTCCGTCCAACCGCCAGCGTGATCCCGATAATCAATTCTTCTGGCGTATGAATCCACATCGTATGGAAGCGGAAGTGGTACGCGATGCGGCGCTGTACCTCGCCGGATCGCTCGATCTGACACCTGGCGGCCCGGATATCGATGAAGCGCAGGCCCTCACATCTCATCGCCGCTCGATCTATTTGCGCGCGAATCCCGAAAGTCAGGCCGAGTTTCTGCGGTTGTTCGACCAGCCAAATCCGACTGAGTGTTACGTGCGAACCGAAAGCGTGGTGCCGCAGCAGGCGCTGGCAGCTTCCAACAGCAGTCTGTATATCGAAGCAGCCCGCGCACTGGCCCGCATGCTATCGAATCGCAATTCTGGCGAAGAAGAGTTCGTGCAGTCCGCTTTTAGGGTTGTGCTCGGCGCGCCGCCGAATTCGGCCGAGGTTGCCGAGTCCCGGAGATTCTTGTCGGAGCAGGCTACGCTGCTGGCTGAGCCAAGCCGGCTCAATCTGTTCTCTGATGAAGTGCTGGCGCGCGTCCGGCCATCTTCCGAGCCCCGGCTTCGAGCGCGCGAGAACCTGGTGCATGCATTGTTGAACCACAACGAATTCGTAACGGTGCGATGATGAGCAAACTCGGATTCTTTCCTCCCTGCGGCCGCATCAGCCGCCGCAACCTGCTGGTGGATTGCGGCATGGGCTTTGCCGGCCTTGCGATCAGCGCGATGCTGCACCGCGACGGAGCGCTGCATGCCGAATCGATACCGGAGCCCTGGCGCCCTCCTGACGGCAAGCCTCACTTCACGCCGAAAGCCAAGAGTGTAATCTGGCTTTTCATGCAGGGAGGAGCCAGCCACCTGGAGACGTTCGATCCTAAGGCGGCTCTGAACCAGTACGCAGGTAAAACGATCGGCGACAGCCCGTATAAGGACGTGCTGGCGTCTCCGCTGGTCGCCAAGGGCGTGCGGCAACCCGTGCCCGAGGTCCGTAAGCTGATGCAGACGATCTTCCCGCTCCAGGCGACCTACAGGAAATACGGCCAGCTCGGCATAGAGATGACCGATTGGTGGCCGCATCTCGGCGAGGTTGTCGACGAGATCGCTTTCATCCGGTCGGTCTGGACGACCGACAACGATCATGGCGCGCAGTATCAGTTCCACTCGGGCCGCCATTTTCTGGATGGCCTATTCCCCTCGATTGGCTCCTGGATTCATTACGGCCTCGGGGCGCTGAACCAGAACCTGCCGCAGTTTGTGGTGCTAGGTGAACAGGTGGGACCTTGCTGCGGCGGCTCAGCCTGCTCGGGCGCGGCCTACCTGGGCCCGCAGCACTCCGGAGTGGAATTGTCGGTGGACCCGGCCAACCCGCTGCCTTTCGCGAAGCCCTCGGGCGAGGTCTATCGCGAGGAACAGAAGCACGAGTTTGACTTTATCCAGAAGCTGGACCGCATTGCGCAGGCCCGTTATCCGGAAGACAGGGCGATGGCGGCGCGCATCCAGTCCTACGAGCTCGCTTTCCGAATGCAAACGACCGTACCTGATGTGTTCCGTTTCCGGGAGGAGCCTGAACACATCCGCAAGCTCTATGGATTAGACCAAGAGCAGACGCGATCATTCGGCGAGCGGTGCCTTGCGGCCCGGCGCCTGGTTGAGCGCGGCGTTCGGTTTGTGCAGGTTTATCACGGGGGTGGAGCGCTGTCGGAATGGGATGCTCATTCCGAGCTTCAGAAGAATCACAGCAAGCTGTCGGCCCAGGTGGACCTGCCCATCGCCGGTCTGTTGAAGGATTTGAAACAGCGCGGCCTGCTGGAGGAAACGATCGTGGTCTGGGGGACTGAGTTCGGCCGGACTCCTGGAGTAGAGGGACAACGCGGCGGCCGCGATCATCATCCGTATGGCTTCAGTGTGTGGATGGCCGGCGCTGGTCTTAAGCGCGGGATCATTCACGGCCGGACGGACGAACTCGGGTTTCACGCCGTCGAGAACCGTCATTACGTGACCGATATTCATGCAACGGTATTAAATCTGCTGGGCCTGGATCCACGCCGGCTGGATGTGCCGGGGCAGAAGCGGCTGGAGATCGACTATGGTCAGCCGATTCGCGAGATTCTGGCTTAACCGCGACGTTCCAGAATGCGGGAAGCGAAGCAGTTGTTAATCTTGACTTGCTAACCGCTCGCGCTTTATAAAACGGGGAAGACCAGGACGTCATTTCCTTTCTTTGGGGGTATCGGGGTGATCCGTATATCGAAGACCTTTGTATATCTGCTCGCTGTGTCTGCAACATCTTCTCTGTTGCTGGCGCAGCCTGCCGGCACGATTCTGGGACGCGTCGTGGATCCGAGCGGCGCGGTTCTGGCCGGGGCGAAAGTGACTGCAAAGAACACGGCCACGGGGTTGGAGCGTTCGACGACGACAACGGATACCGGCGATTACGAACTACCGTTGCTGCCGATTACCGGCGCCTACACCCTGACCTTCGCCAAGGAGGGATTTCAGTCGCATGAAATCACGGGAATTGTGCTCCAGGTGGATCAGCGTGCCCGCATTGATGCAACGCTGAACGTAGGCAGCATCGCTGAGAGGGTCACGGTTTCGGAAGCGGCGCCCATCGTGAACACCGAGACCGGCTCCATCGGCCAGGTGATCGGCAACAAGAATATCGTGGATCTGCCGCTGAACGGCCGGAACTTCACCCAGCTTGCGAGTCTGCTCCCCAATGCGGTCGTCCAAACGCAGGGGACAGCCGGATCGACTGTGGTTTCGGTCTCGGGCGGCCGGCTCAGCAAGACCGAGTATCTGCTGGACGGCATCAGCATCAACGAACAGTTGTTTGATGGAGTGGCGATCCGTCCGTCGGTGGATGCGATCCAGGAATTTAAGCTGCAGGCGAACTCGTTTTCCGCCGAGTATGGCCGAGGCAACGCCGTCATGAACGCGACAATCAAGGCGGGCACCAACGACCTTCATGGGGCCGTCTACGAGTTTCTGCGCAACGATAAGCTGGATGCCCGCAATACATTCCTGCCATCCAAAGCGCCTTACCGGCAGAACCAATTCGGCGCCGCGGCCGGCGGCCCGGTCTTCCTTCCGCGCTTGTATAGCGGCAAGGACCGAACGTTCTTCTTCCTGAACTATGAAGGCACGCGGATCCGGCAGGGAAATGCTTTTAATCCTGTCGTGCCGACGGAAGCATTCCGGCGCGGCGATTTTTCGGCGCTTTCGACTCCCGTGCGCGATCCTTTGACCCAACAGCCGCTGCCCGGAAACATTCTGCCCCCAAGCCGGATGAATCCCGCGACGCAGTACTTTTTGCAGTTCATGCCGCTGCCGACGACGGCCTCCGGCACGGCGCCCTATGCTGCGCCGTTCCGGAGCAACGTCGATCAATCCAATGTCCGGCTCGATCACCGGATCAGCGGCAATAACTCATTGTTTGTGCGGCACACCTATACCCGGCGCGAGGACTTCAACCCGGGCCGCTATCCGCAAAACGGCGGTTACAGCCAGGACAATCGCACTCATAACACGGTGATCAGCGATACTCATATCTTCTCGCCAACGTTGATCAATGAACTCCGGCTCGGCTACACCCGGTTCTACAACGCGAATATCAACCAGGGCCTGGGCACAAACCACACGGCTCTGGCCGGCATAACCGGGTTTGAACTTACTTCTCTGAATTTTCCCGGGTTTCCGCAGCTTTCAATTTCCGGCTATCAGGGAATTGCGGGCAATGCCTACCAGCCTTTGATTAACCCGTCCAACATGTACGAACTTGTAGAGAACCTGAACTGGATCAAAGGGGCGCACACGTTTAAATATGGAATCGATTTCCGCGAACTACGTTTTACTTCGACGAACTCGGCCAATTCACGAGGCGCATTCAGTTTCACCGGCGCCTATACAGGCAATGCATTTGCCGACTTTCTGTCTGGATATCCTTTTTCAGGGCAGCGCAGTTTCCCACGAAATCAGTTTGGCGAATATGACCGGCGCTACCATTTCTATGTTCAGGACGATTGGAAAGTAAGCTCACGTCTGACCCTGAACCTCGGCTTGCGCTACGAGTTAAACCGGCCTCCCGACTTTTTGAACTCCCAGGCAGCGCGATTTGATTTTGAGCGCAATAAGATCCAGGTTATGCGCCTTCCCAACGGCCAGATCAACACTACCACGCAGCAGGTGGCTCAGTTCGCTGTCCCGCGTTTCCAGGATGTATTTGAGCGGCCCGAGGATGCAGGGCTGCCGAATAACTTATTCTTCATAAACAGGACTGATTTCGCGCCGCGGATAGGTCTCGCATATCGTCCGTTCAGTGACAACAAGACAGTAATTCGCGCCGGGTTTGGCGTTTTCTATCTACTTACCAGCGGCAATAACACGGTGAGCGTGCCGGTGATCAATGCCCCTTTTATTGTGGACGAATCGGCTAACCAGGTAGCCGTCAATGGCGTTCCGCAGCGCCCTGTCCAGACCTTCTTCGATCCGTTCAGCTCAAACGCAAACTTCACGCCGCCGCTCGCGTTCGGATTCGATCCGCACATGAGCACGCCTCGCATGCATCAATATAATTTCGCGGTGCAGCGCGAAATTACGCGCGATGTTTCACTGGAGATTGCCTATGTCGGCAACCAGTCACGGCATCTGGAGCGAGAAGTACAACCAAGGAACTTTCCTCCGATCAATCCCGGCGACAATCGGCCGGTGCAGCAGCGCCGTCCGAACCCGCGCTTTGCAGGCGGTTCCTATTTCGATGCCAGCGGCAATGCAAACTACAACGCGCTGGAGTTGAAGCTTGAAAAGCGGTTTTCCCGCGGCTACCAGTTCCTGCTCGGCTACACCTGGGGACGTACGATCGACATGGAATCGAACGATCAGGGCAGCGGCGGTTCGGATAATCCTTATAATTACCGCACAATGCGCGGGCCTTCCGATATCGATTTTAACCAGCGGTTCGTCGGTAGTTTTCTGGTGGAGCTTCCCTTCGGCAAGGGCAAGCCCTTAGCCGGGAGCGTGAAGGGCCTTGCCAGCGGCATCATTAGCGGCTGGCAACTGGCTGGTATAGTTACTGTGCAAGGGGGATTCCCTTTTACGCCAACGCTGGGCTCGGCTGACCCGACTAACTCGGGACGTTCGTATGGGCTGCGGCCGAACGTCGCAGGCAACGGTCACGTGGATAATCGCAACCGGGATCACTGGTTCAATATTAATGACTTTCCGGTCCCGGCGCCCTTTACGATCGGAAATGCCGGACGCAACATCCTGCGCGGTCCTGGGCTATCGAATCAGGACCTCTCATTATTGAAGAACTTTCACGTCACGGAGCGCGTATATTTTCAGTTTCGAGCCGAGTACTTCAATGCATTTAATGTTACTAACTTGCAGTTGACGAATTCGGCCACGCCATCGAGCACCCAAGTGGACCTGCCGGCTGTCGTTGGAAAAATTTTCAGCACGGCAACCCCAGCTCGCATCGGCCAGTTTGCCTTAAAGCTCTATTTTTGAAAAAAAGGGCTAATTCATGCGCAGTGGTGCGTGCCGAAGGGGACGGCCGCGGGCAGTTTGCCGCAATGCGGCCAGCACAGTAATAGAACTATAGTACTTGCCGGTCGGTAACCATCAGTTATCCTGTTGTTATTGAACAATCTTTATATGTTGTAATGCGGAACTAACCATTCCCCTACTGATATGCCTTGACAACCCATGCCAGGCTTAGTGAACATAGTTGTCTCTTGGAGCGATCTGCTGAACCGAATGCTTATTGTTGTAGGTTTTCTAGCTCGCACCAAGGGAACGTCACGGAAGCACTGATCCGGCAGTCTTGGCAGCAGAGGCTCGTGAGCCGGCGGCTGGATTCACGGTCATTCAGAATCCCTCGGGCATGTAGGCGAGAGGCCCATATACAGCCTCGCACCTTCAGCTCATTTGAGAGAGGGGGCAGCTACGATGCAGTTGGGCGAAACCAGCCGAGGGAGTGAGGGTGCTCGCAGGCCGCAATCGGTCGATCCCCAGAGGTCGTATGAGCTCGAGGCGACAGAACCACTGTCGGATGAAGAGTTGGTCCGCGCGTGCCTGGAAGGAGATCAGGACGCCTGGAATGCACTCATCGATAAGTATCGCAATCTGATTTTCTCAATTCCTTGTAAGAAGCAGTTCTCACCGGAAGACGCGGCCGAAATTTTTCAGGAAGTTTGTGTTCGGCTGCTATGGGCTTTGCCGCACATACGCCAGCCAAGGACGTTAGCCGCCTGGCTGATTCGGGTTACTTCGAACGAATGCGTGCAGTGGCGCCGGAAGCAATCGCGCCGGCGAAATCTACCGGCGGAAGAAGAACGATTCTACGCGGGTCCCGGATCCGACCTAACGGAGAGCGTTGTTGGCGACCTGGAGCGCGAGCAGATGCTGCGAGAGGCCATTGCATCGCTGGCAAACCGCTGCCGGGAGCTGGTTGAGATGCTTTTCTTTACGATCCCGCCAGTACCTTACGAGCAAGTGGCAAAGCGTTTGGGACTGGCCAAAGGCTCGATCGGATTTATCCGGGGCCGTTGCTTAAAACGCTTGCGGCGACTGCTGAATGAGAGAGGCTTCACGGCATGACAATGGGTGTCGAGAAGGCCGATCTGTTCAACTCGCGCCTCAGTGTCCTACATGAACTCTCCGATTCCGAAAATAAACGGGCATTTCTGGCGGCGCATCCGGACCTGGTGACTCCGGAGGTTGTCCAGCGGCTTGTAGACAGCGCGCGGCAGCTCTTGCAGACCGATGTGACCAGCGCTCTAAACAGATCGGAGACGGCTGTAGCGATCGCGGAAAGCCTGGGAGCTAACGAAAGCCTGGCAAGCGCTCTGCGCTCCAAAGCCAATGCGCTCCGGTTCCAAGGCCAGTGCCGGCCCGCTGTGGACCTGCTCGAGAGAGCAGCCGAGCTGTTTGAGCAAGCCGGAAGGATCGATGAATTGGGCCGCACACTCAGCACATCGGTACAGCCTTTGATTCTGCTCGGCGATTACTCGCGGGCGCTTGAGAACGTAGCGCGTGCAAAGGAAATTTTCTCGCGGCAGAACGATCGTTTGCGTCTGGCACGACTGGAGCTCAACGCCACGAATATCGATCACCGTCAAGAGCGCTTCGCCGAGGCGCTGGCAAGGTATGAGCGGGTGCTCCCCGAACTGCTGGAGCAGCGCGACACCGAGGGCATCGGAGTTGCGCTGCACAACATGTCCGTCTGTCTCATTAGTCTTAACGAGTTCGATCGCGCGCTCAATGTATATGAGCAAGCGCGCAATTTCTTTCAACGGAACGAAATGCCTGGACTGGAGTCGCAGGCAGATTACAACATAGCGTATTTGTACTACCTCCGCGGCGAGTACGAGCGCGCAATCAGTGGGCTGTGCTCCGCAAGGGAAACATACTCAACCAATGGCGATGCGTATCACACGGCTCTATGCGATCTGGATTTGTCGGAGATCTATCTGGAGCTCAATCTGATCGAAGAAGCCGAGCGTATGGCCCGCAATGCCGCTCATCGTTTCGAGCAATTGGGGATGGGGTATGAAGCGGCCCGTTCGATCACAAACCTGGCGATTGCGAACAGCCGTAAAAATGACCGGGACGAAGCGTTAAAGCTGCTCACGCGCGCCAAGCGAATCTTTGCCACCGAGGAGCATCGCGCCGGCGAATCATTGGTCGACCTGTACCAAGCCATTCTGCTCTTCGAGGCTGAGGATTTAGAGGCAGCGAGAAGTCTGTGCGAAAAAGCCGGCGAGTTCTTCCGAGCCTCGGGTCTGATTCGCAAAGCCGTAGTTTGTGATCTCTTACTCTCCCGCCTGGCGCTTGCAAAAGATGATCTCTCGGTTGCCCGCGAACGCTGCGAGGAAGCGCTCGACCGGCTGAGAACGCTGGAAGCTCCGGTCCTGAGTTATCACGCTTACTTTCAGGCCGGCCAGGTATCCGAGGCGTTGGGCGAAGCGAAAAAGAGCGCGGCAGCATATCATGTTGCCCGGCGGCATTTGGACAATTTGCGCAGCAGTCTGCAAGGTGAAGAGCTGCGAATCGCATTCATGAGCGACAGGCTGGACGTTTATGAAAGACTCGTCCATTTATGCCTCACACGCGCACTGAGCGGACCGCCTGCGGAGGAAGCTTTCGGCTACATGGAGCAGGCAAAGTCGCGCAGCCTGCTGGATTCTATCTTCGGACGGGCGCAGCCTCTGCCGGCCCGCGCAGTCGCGGAGGAACGTGTCGAAACGGAAATCCATCGAGTGCGCGGCGAGTTGAATTGGTATTACCACCGGATCGAGGCGGAACAATTCGCGCGCGACGGTGTTTCCGGGGAGCGTATTGCGAAGCTGTGGGAACAGGCACGCGGTTGCGAAGACCGGCTGCTGCAAAAGATTCGAGAGATTCCTGGACTTCCTGTGGAGGCCCGGAATGGATCCGATCCTTCAGTGGCCTCGGCCGCGAAAATTCAAGCGGCACTTGGCCGCGATAGCGTCCTGGTGGAGTATTTTCAAATCGGCGACCGGCTACTCGCAGCCGTGCTTACGTCGACAAGTGCCGATATCGTGCCTCTCACCACGATGCAGCGCGTACGAGATCGCCTTCGAATGCTACAGTTTCAAATCTCCAAGTTTCGTGCGGGTTCCCTATACACCGAGAACCTTAAGGGTTCGCTAAAACTTGCCGCCGACAGTCACCTTCAGGAACTCTATCGCGAAATCGTGTGGCCGCTGCGTCACCTTCTGATTCGGGACCACATCGTTTGGGTCCCTCACGGTATACTCCACTATGTCCCGTTCCATGCGCTCTATGATGGCAATGAGTACCTGATCGACCGATTTACCGTTTCATACGCTCCAAGCGCGGGCATTTACGAGCTGTGTCAAACAACGAGTCCGGCTCGTGAGGGCCAATCGTTGGTGCTCGGCGTTTCTGATCCGAAAGCGCCATGGATTCTGGCAGAACTCCTGGAGGTAGCGGCCGTTGTACCGAACGCTTGCCTGCTTGTTGATGCCGATGCGAGTAAGAAATCTCTTCGCGAGCTAGGCGCACAGAGCCGCCAGATCCACGTAGCCACACACGGCTTCTTCCGGCGTGATAATCCGATGTTCTCAGGCGTGCGCCTGGGAGATGGGTATTTGAGCCTCTATGACCTGTATAGTTTTCGCCTGCCTGTCGATCTGTTGACTCTAAGCGGCTGTGCGACGGGGCTGAACGTGGTGGCCGCCGGCGACGAGCTGATTGGCCTGGCGCGAGGATTGCTTTACGCCGGCGCTCGGACGCTCCTCCTCAGTCTGTGGGACGTCCATGACCGTAGCACGGCCGAGTTCATGCGTTCGTTTTACGCCCATGCCCATAATGGAATGGTAGACAAAGCATCGGCGCTCAGGGCGGCAATGCTGGAAACCCGCGGGCAATATCCGCACCCATTTCATTGGGCCCCTTTCATTCTTTTGGGTAAAGCACGTGGCTAAAGAATACAGTTTTTCGAGCGTGCCTATATTTTTGAGAAGGGGTCAGCCTCTTATGTTGGCGGAGATCTGAGGATGGAGACTGGCCTCGGAGCAGGCTGGATCATGAGCGATTTTCAAGCACATTACGAAGACGAGGCGTGGATCGATTTCGTCCGCGGCCTCTTGCCGGGCGATGAAGCGGAATCCATGCAGGCGCACCTGCAAACAGGTTGTGCCCAATGCCGTGAAGCGCATACTACATGGAGCCGGGTCTGGGACATCTCACGCCGGGAGCAGACCTACGAAGCCCCTCAACCTGCGGTTCGCGCGGCGAAAGCCGCGTTTGCCCTCCGCCGCAGAATTCCCATGCTCTCCCGAATAGCGCAGGCGGCGCAGCAGGTCTTCGACAGTTTTCGTGAGCCGTTGCCCGCAGGCATTCGCGGCGGCGCTGCCCCGCCGCGATATTTAGTATATCGATCCGAAGACTTATTGGTTGACTTGCAGATTGAAAGTCGCGGAGCACGCCAATACTCTCTTACGGGCCAGGTGATGGATACTGCAACCGGAACAGCGAGCGCGGGCGCGGGAATCGTATTGGTCGAAGGAGAGGATCAAGTGGTAGGCCAAGCGATTGCAAACTCTTTTGGCGAATTTCAACTGGAATTCGGTAAATCACGCGACCTGAAGCTGTATTTGGAAACGGTCAGTGCAACATCGCTGGCCATGGCCCTACCGGATCCCGGCGAGGTACAGACGTGATCACGATGTGCCCTCTGGCCTAGCAGGTTATGAATTACCGGTTTCTCTCAATTCTGCTGATTCTCTGTTCCTGGGCCAGCCAGGCACGCGCCGAATCACGCTATATCGTCCGTACGAGCGGCGGAGCGGTTCTTCTTCAAAGTCTTTGTAAGCTACTTGGCTGCAGTGTCTTGCGGAGCATAGGCGACCCTGTTTCACAGCTCTTTGTTGTTACTACATCCAATCTTACTTCGCCGGTCTCGTTGTTATCCGCATTGTTACATCAGGTCGGGATCACCGCCGTTGAGCTTGATCTCCCAATCAGCGTCGTGCCGGGCACACTTTTTATATCAAAGCACGTCGAGGCACCCGAGGGATTGACCGATAAGAGGCCCGTTCAGTTTTATGGCAGCACCGTCTGGAATGGGTATGCCACACAACCTGCGGCCCACGTCATTAGATTGCAAGATGCGCAGTCCGCATTTCGAGCGCAAGGTTCCGGCATTGTTTCAGTAATCGATACGGGAATCGATCCGAATCACCCGGCGCTGAGCCAGATCGTCGTGCCCGGCTATGACTTCACACGAGACGAGAGCGGCTTCGCAGCGGAGACCGCCGACCTGAATCAATCCACCGCAGCAGTCGTGGATGGAGGGCCCATGCAGGTAAATGCGTCCACGATTGCGGTCCTGGATCAGTCGACAGCCGCCGTGGTGGATAATCCCGGCTATGCCGCATTCGGGCATGGCACCATGGTGGCCGGCATCGTTCATCTGACCGCGCCCCGCGCGAACATCATGCCGCTCAAGACATTCGGCGCCAACGGCATAGGCTACACGTCCGACATTCTTCGCGCGATTTATTTTGCGGTTCAAGCCGGAGCCCGCATCATCCAGATGAGCTTCAGCATGCCTGATTATTCGCAGGAACTGAAGAACGCAATCGGCTATGCAGTTTCCCGCCAGCTTACCTGCGTGGCATCGGCGGGTAACGATGGCAAAAACACCATGGTCTACCCGGCGGGACTTAACAATGTAATGGGTGTTGGCTCCACGGACCTTTTTGACAAGCGCTCCTCATTTTCGAACTACGGAAACAATCTGGTTTGGGTAGCGGCTCCGGGAGAGGGTATTATCTCGACATACCCGATGGGAACATACGCGGCGGGTTGGGGCACGTCATTCAGTGCTCCGTTCGTATCGGGATCGGCGGCGCTGCTGCTTCAGTTGCAGCCAGGCACGAACGAGTCAACAGCTTCGGCCGCGGTGGCAAACGCGAAACCAGTAGGCCAGGGCTTGGGTAAGGGTCGGCTGGATGCCTATCGCGCCTTGGCATCCGGCAAATCGAAACCGTAGTTACGGATCGCACTCTCCAGCTTATTTCGTATTAGATAAGTTCTACCATGTGAACCGGAGTTCCTGGGTAACATATCCGGCATCATCGGCGCCAGTCGAAGCGAACTCTACAAGTAGCCGATTCCCGCGCAGGCTTCCGCCCTCAACACGGACAGCAGGGCGATTGAGCCTGACGGTGAATTCGCAGTTTGAGCCCGCTTGTCCTGCCAGCCGGACCGTCCGGCCGCGTTCGCCGGCTTCATCCCGAAGCGCCTTGACCTGCGTGGTGCGCGCGCCGGGCAGCGGCAACCCGTGCGGCAGGTCCAGCTCTACGGGTGGGAGGGACAAGTCGAGCCGGCGCACGGTCGTCGCCGGTTCTTTGCACTCGTTGTCCTTCGGCGTTTCCTTTGTAGCCACGCAAAAAATAGCCGGCTTTGTCGATCGCACCTCCACTTCGAGACGCGCGCCACTGCGGCGATATGTTACGTCCAGGCGGTTCTCGCCGAGCGGCACGGAATGGACGATCGCCTGGTCCCAGCCTGCAGGCAGATGCGGATCAATACGCAACGTATGGCGCTGCGCATCTGCTTCCAGCCCAAACAGTCCGCGTATGGCCGGCGCGAGCACCATGGCCGACGACCACATCTGATGAGGCGTGCTGCGTCCCAATGGCTGAAAGTACGCGCCGGACAATAACTCGGTTAACGCTCCTAAGTCCTGTGCGAAGGTGAGATCGGCATTCTGCATCAGGTGCGCGTAACCAGAAAGGCTGCGCCCGGCGCGATACTCGGCCAAAGCCACCCAGCCTGTAAACAGGGGCCACACGGTACCCTGATGATAGCTGATCGGGTCGTATACCGCTTCGCGACGGCTAACGTCTCGCGTTCCCCAGTCCGTAGAAAACTCCTCGCTGGCCCACCGTGTCAGCATTCGGTCAGCACGTGGCAGAGAAAGATTTCCGCTCCACCAGGCCACCGCAGGATAGATTGTCGCGGTGCGGTCCAGACTTCCATCCCGATTTCGGCTGAATCCGTAGAACTGCTGCCCGGCGTCGTAGTAATCGCTGAGTAGTCGCCGCTGAATTCTCTCAGCGGCTCCGCGCGCCCGATCCGCCAGCGCGCCATCACCGATATCCGCCGCTAAGCGACTCATTGCTTCACACGATTGCTGGTCCAGAGCCGCCAAGTAGATCTCCTGATGCGGCATCTTCGGAAGCCATGCCTCCACCCATCCGGTTCCTTCGGTGTTTTCGTAGATCCCGTCGCCGTCGGAATCGTGAGCCCGCGTGAATTCCCAGGCTTTTCGGACGGCTGCCCAATGCTGCCGGAGAGCCGGTGTCGCCGCTCGCTGCAACGTAATCATTCATTGCCATCACCAGAAGCGGCGTCGAATCGGCCGCCGCATAGAAATAAGGCCGCTGAGCCCAATCCACCAGGTCCGCTGTCTGCGAGTACTCGTGCATGATCTTGCCGTCTGCCCTCTGGCGCCGGATGAGGAATTCGAGGGCCTGGCGGCTCAACGCGAAGTCTCCGTAGCTGTGGATGGCAAACAGTGTCCACAGAGTGTCGCGCCCGAAAAACCACCCGAAGCCTGGGCGCGCCGAATCCACTGACTGGCCGAAACCCGCCGCCAGGCCCGTTTCGCCATGAAATCGCACTCGTGACTGCTCGATGGCCACTACCGCCCATCGCATCGCGTCATTGAAGGCGCCGTCCGGCGTCTCGGCCCACAATCGCGAATCGAAAAACCTGGTGTAATGGGCCTCGCTGCGCGCGTATAGCTCCGCAACTTTGTCGTTCGCTGCTTCCAGCCGTTGCCTCAGCTCCTGTCCTTCTTGTCCTACAGCCATCAGCAATGGAAAGCTGAGCTTCGCGTCCTTAGCCGGATCGATCGCCAGGCGAAACTCGAGCGGGTACGTGCGAGGCCTCTCCTGGTATGGCACGAGAATGCCGGGAGTGGACCTGGGTAACCCGATCGCTGCAGCTAAATGAGGACTATCGGTATGCAGGATGTAATACCCGCCGCTCTCGATCCATTCCGCCGAAGGCCGCCCGAAATTGGGCGCGGGCCACATGCGTTCGACATCCGGCTCAAACTCGAACGTCAGATGAAGCGGCCGAATGGCGTCCACATCGAATAGCACGGCAACACCTGCAGCGTCGCTTGGAGCGAACATGTGCTGGCGTACTGTGAAGGCCGGATGCGAGTACGTGATCGTGGTTACGGCAGGCGTTACCTCAATACCGGCCGCATAGTCGTTCAATTCAATCGGAACCGGGTATCTATCGATTTCCGCATGAATTCGGAAACGGCTCAGGATTTTGACCGGAAAGATCCAAGCCTCAAAAATTCCGTTCTGCTGGCCGTAAATTCCTCCGCGTTCGCCGCACACGGTGAAAGGTCTGTAGGCCTGGGCCTCCCGAACCAGGCGCAATGGGCTAGCAGCCGCTATCGGCCGAGGTATGGGATGCAGCCCGGCCGCGCAGGCAGACGCGCACACCAGAGCGGGGATACAGGCACTCGCTGCTCTCATCGCAACACGGTTCTGCACTTTCTATTCCAGCCGGAACGAACGTTTAAGGAACCGGAGCAGCGCCCGCGGTGTCCCTTACACTGAAAGTCTGTGTCACTGCTGGCGCCCGAACCGTCGGACAGCCTCTGGCAGAGGCGCTTTGCATTGTGTCTGGAGTTGCTCAGCCTCACCGCCACGGGCTGGTTCATCTGGCACGCTGCAGTAGCTCCGCGCTGGACATACATACGGCCGGAGCTGCTGATTATCCGATCCGTGATCGTCACCTTAGTGGCGTGGGGCGTGAGCGCGGGAATGACATTCGTCCTTTTCTTGTTATTTCGACAGCACAAACGCGAGGACATAATCGCCGCCACGATCGGGACTGCAACTACAGCCGTCTGGTTCGTTCCGGCTATGGTGCTGTTGTCCGTGTTCTCTCCTGCTGCCATTCTGGCCGCGCTCATATTGGTAGTCAACGCCACACGGATTCTTTATTCCCGGTGGCAATCACTCCATGCGGACGGGGACCTGCCGCTGCTTGCCGCAACAGACCCTCGGGTGTTCCTCGCAGCGAGCCAAGTGCCGGGTCAATTTCTGTTGAGGGAGCTGGCTCCGGGTCTTACCGCATCCTTCTGCCTGCAGGCGGGTTGGGTGGCCATGATGATGCGAGCGCCGCTCCTGGGGGCCGGCTTCTTGGCCATGACCACGGCCGTACTGACCATCTTCGGTATTAGCGCGGGCATTTTCAGCGTGGAACGCGAACCCAAGTTACCTCGCTCCATCATGGGCGTGTTGTTAAGCATGTTACTTGCGGTTGGACTGACGGTGGGCGGCATGGCTCCTCGACTGGTGCGTCATTCAAGATCGGCAGAAACCGCCGCGGCACCGACCGGCCTCGTGGACACAATACGAGCGTTTCTGCGCCAGCTTTTTTATGGCCCCCAGCCCGTGCAATTGCCTCGCAACGCAGAAGCACCGCATGGGACAGTCGGCGGAACTTCGAAATCGGAAACCGACCGTGTACGGAATGAACCCGCGCTTGCCACAGGAGGTTTTCCGGGAGTGATTCTCTGGCCTGAACTAAGACCGATGGCAACTCTGATCGCGCCACTCCCAGCCGCCGGTTACAGTGGTATCGTGGCGCCCATCGCAAAACCGTTAAGTATTCCGTTTTCCGGCGAGTATTGGATGTACCGTTGGCCGTACGCCCGGCCGCCGCGGAGTTCGCATTTCCAAAGAGGCAGTCCGGCCGAGCTCTCGTTTAAGACGACAGATCGGCAGCCAATCCAGATGGAGGCGTATCACAGGCTTTATCAGACAATAGATTTGGAATGCTGCAGAAAGATACAAGTCGCCATCTGGAATGCGGATCGCTACCCCGGAACCGTTTCGTTGGAGCTCGTGCTGGTCAATACGACCCTGCCGGGCACTCCATCTCAAAGCCTCGGGACGGCCCTAGTGGCCTCGGTCTTTCCCTCGGCGCAAAATGCGGCGGCGCCTCCGATTCCCGAAACGTTGGAATTTCTGATTCCTGCAAATTCAACAGTCCGAGAGTTCGATGAGTTCAAAATCATATTTCTTCGGGATCGCAGGCGCATGGACAAGAGCGCGAAAATTGCAATTGATCGATTCATCCTAGTGCCCGCCGTGTGAACGCGAGCTTATGAGACGAAGACACGTGCTTTCCGCAATCGCCGCGCTGCTGACCGCTTCGCGCGAGCGAGCCGAAGCCCTTTTCGCCGTTACGCGCCCAAATATCAAGTGGTGCGTCAGCAGCTTCCTGTGGACATCCACGCAATGGCCGGATACCGGGACACTGCCTTACACGGAGATGCTTGATGTCATCCGTGATACGGGATTCGAAGGCTTTCGGCTCACGGGGTGGCCCGCTGTGTTGAATCGCATCGGCATGGATCTGCTGCAACTGGAGAAAGAGCTTTCCAAACGAGGATTGCGGATCGCCACGCTGTCGTTTGGCGGGCCCGCCGACGATCCTTCCAAACATGCCGAAATCGAAAAGTCCGCGCGCGAGGCATGCCAATTTCTGAATCGCTTCGGCGCCACCGAACTGGTGACGTTCTCTCCGCGCCGGGTGAACAAAGTGCTCGAACGGGAGCACATCCGCCGGGCATGCCTGTTCTACAATCGCCTGGGCGACGTTTGCGCAGAGTATGGCATCCGCACGGGACTGCACAATCATTCACAGGGCCAGCTTATCGAAACGCAGGACGAAATTGAGTTGATGCTAAAGCTGACCGACCCTGCTAAATTCCATTGGTGCCCTGATACGGTCCATTTGTATATCGCAAACTGTGACATCTTGGGTCTGTTCCGGAAATATGCGCACCGGCTGATCTTCTTCGATCTGGTGGACGCCAAGTATCAGTACCAGGAAAGAGACTTGCGTCTAGCGAACGGCAGCGTGGAAAAGGCCGGCTCTCAGAATGGCACATTCATGCTGAGCAACCGGGACTATGGGGACGGCGAAGTGAACCTTCAAGGTATTATGCAACTTATCAAAGCCGCAAATTACAAAGGCTGGATCAATCTGGACCTGCATTACGCCCCCATCAGTCCGCGGACCAGCTTAGAGCGCTGTATGAAGTACGTGCGGGAAAAGCTCGACCCGATATACAGGTGAGCTTCTCCCGCCCAGGTTTATGCGCCGGGGCACTCAGTCGCCAGGCAGGCGAAGAACTCAGAATGTAAAGTGCACTGCGAATTGCATGTTGCGCATCGGGAGCGCAATATCTTGAATCAGACCAGCTGTCCCGGAATCCACCGCATTAGAAGGGAGGGCCAGGTTGGTCCGGTTGAAAACGTTAAACACTTCCCAGCGCACTTCGGTCTTCACGCGCTCCTTGATAACGAAGTTCTTGGAAAGCGACCAATCGGCTCCAAAGACATTCGGTCCGCGGAGGGAGTTCCGGGACGCTGTGCCAAACAGGAACGGGCCAGGAACAGAGTAGGCCGCCGCATTGAACCACATATTGCGACTCTGGCTGATGCCCGCGTACGGGTCGCCTGTGATATTGGGACGCAGCGACATATCCGAGTTGAGCGAAGCATTATTGGAAAGAACCGGTGAAAAGGGAAGTCCTGATTGATAGGTGGTGATGCCGCGGAACGTCCAACCGGCCGTCAATGCGCGAGCCAAGCCATGGGTGTCGGTGAGAAACGCGCGGCCTGGGCCGAAAGGCAATTCGTACGTGTGGGCGAGCGTGAAAACGTGCGCGCGGTCAAAATCCGATGGGCCGTAATCGAGCCGCGCATTATATTGATCCGTGGGCGTGCCAAAAGCGCCAAAATCCATAGTCCGGGAATATGTATACGAAGCCAGCAGCGAGTAAGAGCGAGTAAAGCGCTTTTCGAGCTTTGCTTGCAGCGAGTTGTAATTACTGCTGCTGCAACCGCACTTCTCGAAGATAGTCTGCGTAATCCCGAACTTATAGAACAGCGGCCGCCGGCTATTGAAGTCTCCCGGTCCGGGAATCGCGGAATTCCAGTTAGTGCCGCTGTTCAGGTGACGGCCGATGTTCCCTACATAGCCGACCGAGAACACCAGATCATTGGCCAGGCGCCGCTCGACCGTTAAGTTCCATTGGTCTACTGACGCGATCTTCTGATCAGCCGGGATGTAGCTGGTGCTAATCCCATTCGGCAGCGGTAACTGTCCGTTTGACGGGATCGTCGGAAAAACAGCCGGCGGCGGTGCTGTCGTAAGGGGAAACACCGCTTGGTAAGGCGATGGCGCCGGCAGATTCTGATTGACGATCGACGGGTAAATATCTGCCGCCAAATTGTTGAAGGTCCATCCGAATGTTCCCTGGAAATAGCTCCGGCCGAATCCTGCGCGGATTACAGTCGAATTGTTCAGCGCGTAAGCGATGCCGATCCGCGGTGACAGATTTAGCCATTGTGTGTTCGCGTTGCCGGACTTGGAGACGCCGCCGACACCGGGAATATAGACGATGTTCGTAGAAATGTCGTAGCGGCCGCCCTGCCCGCTGTTCAGCGAGAAATCAGGAAACCACGTGTCCCACCGCAGTCCGTAGTTCAATGTCAGCTTCGGGGTCACACGCCAGCTATCCTGGACAAAGAAAAACATCCGATTCTGACGGTCTTCCTGGGTGGTCGAAATTTGAGAAAACCGCTCGAAACTGGAGGGCATGCCAAGCAGGAACGAAGCAAGAGCCAGGCCGCTATCGGCATTGCCGTTGACCGATGTGACGCTGGGCTGAAATGTGTAGACGCCGGCACGGTGATTGTCGCTGGGCAGCCGTTGATTCCAAGCCATCTCCCAGGTGCCGCCCCATTTGATGGTATGATTGCCGGCGATCTTGGTCCAGTTGTTCACCCAATCAAACAAAGTCTCGCGTTGAACGAGAGGACAGTTGCAGCTATAGCCCAGATCCAGACCGGCAGCTCCGTGTGTGCCCGCCGGCGCGTTTAGGGGCGGCGCCGGCGCGATATGCATTACCGGCAGCCCATTTGTATCGGGACGTCCCGCAATGTTGAGCCCAGGAATTCCAATCTGATCGGCAAGAGTCTGATTCTGGTCCAGAGCGGTAACGTTGACCCGGTATCGTGACATGCCGAAGCGGAAATCCGTTAGCAATGTCGGATTGAACGTGTAGTTGACATCGGCAGCGATGTTCTGATTTCTGGCGTTCGACGCCCCAGTAAAGCCCCACTGAGGGTAAGCAGGTCCACCATACAGTCCAAACGGACCCGGAGCATTAATGTCAGCTCCTAAGTAGCTATATCGGGCGAAATATCTCGTCCTGTCGCTTACATAGTGGTCACCACGGAGATCGAACTGGTCGGTATCATAGTTTTCGATCCCGCTTGTCGCAAAGTTATTGGCGGCCGGGTTAGACGCGCTGAGATTGGGCAATGGAAGTTGGCTGAGAAGATTACTTGCGGGAGCCACAATTCGGTTTTGTGGAATTACATTGCCCGGAAACTGCTGGCGGCCGGTGCCGTCGGGATTTCCCGTAAGCGGGTCATATACCGGAATGCCAAGATCGCTCACATCGCCGCTCCGCTCCGCGGCGGTTGGCACGCGCAGCGATTGTGATGCTCCTATCCTCCGGCGAGTCCCTTGATAATCGCCGAAAAAGAAGATTTTATCCTTCCTGACGGGGCCGCCCAGCGTGCCTCCGAACTGGTTCCATCGCAGCGCCGGAATACCGCGGTGGTCCGGCTCGGGCGTGCCGGGATCGTGCAGGCCCTGGCTGAAGGAATTTCGAGCCTGAAAGACATTGTTTTGCAGAAATTCGAAGCCGGAGCCGTGGATCTGATTGGTCCCGGATTTCGTGGACACATTGATCACGGCGCCCCCGGCCTGCGTGTACTCCGCATCGTAGTTGCTCGTGGACATCGTGAACTCGGAGACCGAGTCTAAAGGAGGATTGACCATCACGATGCCTAGCACGGCGTCATTGTTATTCATGCCATCCAACAAATAGTTCGTGCCGGCGAACATCTGGCCATTCGTGTTGATCAGCGTGCCCTGCTGAGGATTTTCGCTGGGCGCATGCTGATACGTGTTCAACGTGGCGCCTGGGGTGAGCAACGTCAGATTCGTAAAATTACGATTCAACACTGGAAGCGAAGAGATCTGCCCGCTGACTATTTTAGTTTGGACTTCGGCGCGGTCGGTCTCCAGCCCTGGGGGCGCTTCCGACACCGTAATTTCCTGAGTGGCCTCACCGATTTCGAGCGTCGCATCGACGCGTGTCGACTGACCGACACTGATCGTCACGTTCCTCTGTGTAGCTCTCTTGAAACCGGGTTTTTCAATGGTAACTTCGTAAGCTCCCGGGAGCAGTTGCGTTTGCGTATAATTGCCGGACTCGTTCGAGGCCGTCTGAAGCGACGTGCCGCGGTTTACATCGCGAATCGTGATTTTGGCGCCGGATACGACAGCACCGCTGCTATCGAATACCGTGCCAATGAGGGTCCCGGATACAGCTTGCCCATAGAGAAGCGCTGAACCGGAAGCCAACAGCACAGACAACACTAACAGTCGACGAGGCTGTTTGGACATTGTTTCTTCAACTCCCTACCTGAAGGCCAATAGCATTTTACTTACCTGGTTCGCAGTTGCTGAATCCATAGATGATAGAAGCGGACAACCCTCAGTTGCCGCGGACCAGCACACACGAATCACTTCTTAGTATCTCGACACAGCACCTATAATAGACCCGAAGCAAAGATCGTCTGACCCTGTCACGGACCACTTGACGTATTAGGTCATTCGATCGATTATCTTCAGAATAGATCCGATCAGAAGTACCGGGCAAGCGTCTCGACGGCTACGGCAGGATGATTTGAAGTAACACTGTGCGATTATTCACTTACACGTGTAGCACTTGTGCCCAAATCGGCACGTATTTTGACCAAAACACAGAATTTACAAAAGATTTAAATCCGATCAGGACAGATCAAAAAGCAAAAGCTTTTTAACCTGTCCCGCGCCGCCGCTGCGGACCACGCTAAAACATGACTCGCAGACAAAACTGAAATTGTCTGGCCTGGTTTCCCTGCGACGTGATCTGACCAAATGAAGACGAACCAAAAGAGACGTTTGGACCATTGAACAGCGGCGTGTTGAATGCATTCAATGCTTCTACTCGAAGCTGGACTCGAAGCGGTTCTCGAATCATGACGGTCTTGAACAGCGACATATCCCACGTGGCTTGGCCCGGGCCTCGCATGGGAATGAATCGGCTGACGTTCCCGAATGTAAACTGGCTCGCCTGAGAGAACGCGGCCGGGTTAATGTAATTGTTGAGCCTCTGCGTGAGCGCACCGCTCGTCGCCGGCGAAACACCTGTTGCATTTGGCCGCTGGCCGGCATATCCATATGCAGAGTTGTAATTCTGGCTCTGCGTGATTGGAAGGGGAAAACCCGTCCGGTAGAGCGCGACGCCATTGACCTGCCATCCGCCGAGCACATAGTCGACCGCCCTGTTGTTGTTCAGAAACGCGCGCCCCCTGCCAACCGGCAGCTCATAGGAAAAAGCCGTCGACCAAACCACTGGGGCGTTAAATGAGGACTGCGAATATTCCCCGGCAAGGTTGAAAGGATTCTGAATGCCCGCCGGACCCGGCATGAGTACATTGCCTGCACTCGCAAGGTCGTAACTTTTGGACCATGTCAATGTCGAAAGAAACACTAAGCCGTGGCTTAGGTGCTTCTCACCTTTGATCACCAGGGAATCATAGCGGGAATAGTTCTGATCCGAGCTCGAATACACGACATTGCCAAACGTCGGATATGGCAGCAGTAACTGATATCTTCCGACCATCGCTGTCCCTATAATGCCTGTGCCGCCTTTTCCGAAGAATGGATTGTCGACGGGTTGGTTCAGTGCCGCGCCGAGCGAGAAATAGCTCGGATCTAAAACGTTTTGGTTGATATCTATGGCCAGATGTGTGCCGCGAGACCCTACGAAACCGACCGCAACAGCAACGCCGCCTGGCAATTCACGCTGCACATCAAGCGAATATTGTTGAATTCTGGGCGAGCGGGCTACGGGGCTGAAGATCGAGATATTCTGGCCGATTCCCGTTAGCGCCCCTTGCGCCTTCCCCACCGGCTGAATGAGTCCATTTGGAAATGGATTGCTCAGCGATCCCACAGGCGTCGCATACCCGTTGGTTGTGGCGATATATTGCGTAGTCGCCGAGTATCCCGCTGGCGCCAGAGGCGACCCCAGGATTGCTTGGGGCGCCCAGATCAACCCGTATCCTCCGCGGAGAACGGTTTTCCTGTCGACTTGGAATGCGAATCCTACACGCGGACCGAACTTACTCCCATTCGGATTGCCCACACCGTGCCGGCCAGGTCCGGCAAACTCCACTACTCCTTTCGGTGAAATCCCGGTTACATTATCCGCTAACGGATTTCTGGCATCTTTGTTGAAATTGACATACAGCCGGTCGTTCTCCTCCTGAATTCCGTTTTCTCTCTCCCACCGAAGACCAAGATTCAACGTCAACCGGCTGGTAACCCGAAAATCGTCCTGGCCATAGAACGAGTAGTAGTGAGTAAAGTCAGTAAGTTTGGTCGCCAGAACCGCACTGCCAGCCGATGGATAGCCGAGCAGCATGTCCGCAAGATCAGCGCCTGTGCCTGCCAGTGGCCTCGTGGGACTCGATTGCGTAAAGACGCCGTTAAATGAGTAAGAGCCGGCCATATCTCCATAGCCGTAACCGGTAACCACAAGCCGCCGAAAATCGAATCCGCCTTTGAGATTGTGGCGGCCCTGCGTCTTGGAAATCATGGCGGAGGCGCTATTATTGACCAGGTTGTTCCAGGAGTGATTACTGTTCGCCAATCCGCTGGCTGTCGTCATAGAAATCGTCGGAAATGCGCTGCCCATGAGCTGGCTTGTAAATGAG
>Ga0070741_10003701_pt1 | contig 37122 bp, 34 predicted proteins | sample Coa_R1_4_FD_66440 | JGI IMG/M metagenome (GOLD analysis project Ga0070741, IMG submission 66440) | Surface soil microbial communities from Centralia Pennsylvania, which are recovering from an underground coalmine fire - Coalmine... | ecosystem: Environmental > Terrestrial > Soil > Unclassified ... | reverse complement strand
GTCCAGACCTTCCAGGTGCGCCCGAACGAGCTGGCCCGCCAGACGCCGTACATCGAGCGGAACATCGCGGGCACGCGGCAGGCCTACGGGCTGGACCACGTGGAGGAGCAGGCCTTCCCGGCCGAGGAGGCGGTGACCGCGGCCGAGGTGCGCGCCAACCCCGAGACGATCAACAACCTGCGCCTGTGGGACCCGCGGGCGCTCCTGCCGACCTATAACCAGCTCCAGAGCATTCGGCTCTACTACGACTTTGCCGACGTGGACGTCGACCGCTACTGGGTGGGCGACCAGTACCGCCAGGTGATGCTCGGCGTGCGCGAGCTCGTCCCGAGCAAGCTGCCGCCGCAGGCGCAGACCTGGGTGAACGAGCGCCTGATGTACACCCACGGCTACGGCGTGACGATAAACCCCGTCAACGCCGTGGGCCCGGAGGGGCAGCCGCAGTTCTTCGTGAAGAACGTGCCCCCGGCCGGCGAGATTCTTATCCAGCGGCCCGAGGTCTACTACGGCGACCGCGAGCGCCCCGGCGACTACGTGGTGGTCCGTACCGCGACGCCCGAGTTCGACTACCCGCTCGGCGACGACAACGCTCAGGCGACGTACCAGGCGCGCAGCGGCGTCGAGCTCAACCCGCCGTGGCGGCGGCTGCTCTACGCGCTGCAGTTCCACGATGTGAACCTCTTGCTCAACACGGACCTGCGGCCGGACTCGCAGCTGCTGTACCGGCGGAACGTGCGGGACCGCGTGGCGACGCTCGCCCCCTACCTGCGGCTCGACGCCGACCCTTACATGGTCGTGACCGAAGGGCGCCTGGTTTGGCTGCTTGACACCTACACGGTGTCGGACCGCTATCCGTACGCCCAGCCTTACCCGCGGGCCGAGCCCGGGCAGCCCCTCAATTACATTCGCAACAGCGTGAAGGTAGCGGTGGACGCTTACGACGGCCGCACCACCTTCTACGTGGTGGACCCGACCGACCCCCTGATTCAGACGTACATGGCGATCTTCCCCGACCTGTATGCCCCCATTGGCGCCATGCCGGCGGACCTGCGGGCGCACCTGCGGTACCCCGAGGACCTCTTCCGCATCCAGGCCGAGATGTATCTGACCTACCACATGCAGAACCCCACGGTGTTTTACAATCGCGAGGACCTCTGGAGCCTGCCGTTCGAGCGCTTCGGCGACAGCCGCCAGCCCATCGAGCCGTACTACACGATCATGCGCCTACCCGACGAGCCGCGGGAGGAGTTCCTGCTGATGCTGCCGGTGGCCCCGGCGAACCGCGACAACATGATCGCCTGGCTGGCGGGGCGCAGCGACGGCGACGACTACGGGAAGCTGCTCGCCTACAAGTATCCGAAGGACAAGCTGATCTACGGGCCCTTGCAGGTCGAGACGCGCATCGACCAGGACCCGACGATCTCCGCGCAGTTCACCCTCTGGAACCAGAGTGGCTCCCGCGTGATCCGTGGCAACCTGCTGGTCATCCCTGTCGGGCGCTCGAACCTGTACCTGGAGCCGGTGTATCTCCAGTCCGAGCACGCGCCGCTGCCGGAGCTGCAGCGGGTCGTAGTGGCGACCGGCACACGGATCGCCATGGAGCCGACGCTCGACGCGGCGCTCGCCAAGCTCTTCGGTAGCGAGCCCGCCGCCGCCAGTATAGCGGCACCGCCGGGCAGCGCGACTGGCCCCACGGCGTTGGCGCCGGCGGCTGCGGCGGACGCAATGCGCGCGGCGCGGGAGCACTTCGACCAGGCGCGGGCCGCCCAGCGCGTGGACGACTGGGCGCGCTACGGCGAGGAGCTGCGGGCGCTGGACGCCGCGCTCCGCCAGCTCGAGGAGCTGAGCCAGAAGGACTGAGGACCTGCGCGTTCAGCCTACACCGGTGGCCGTAAAGCGTTGCTACCGCGGCCGTGAGGACTACGTGGCTACACTAGAGCCGGCGCGACCGCCGTGAGGAAGGATACTGCCATGCTGCGGACACTCCTGGTGCCACTCGATGGGTCGGTCCTGGCCGAGCGGGCCCTCCCTTACGCGAGCCGCCTCGCCCGCGCCGCCGGCGCGCGCTTGCTCCTGATGCGAGCCACGTTGGCCCACCCCGTGGAGGGGATCGAAGAGGCCGACGCACGGGCCGCTATGGTGGAGCGGGCGGAGATCGAGCTTGGGAGCGTTGCCGAACGCCTGAGGCATGAGGGGCTAATAGTCGAGCCGGCCGTCTACTACGCCGAGGCCGCCGAGGCGATTCTGAAGGCGGCTCGGGAACGACAGGCTGACCTGATCGTGATGTCCACGCTGGGGCGGACGGGGCTGGGGCGGTGGATCTACGGCAGCGTGGCGAACCGGGTGCTGCAGCGGGCCGAAGTGCCCCTCGTGCTCGTCCCGGCGTCGTGTGAACGCGCCTGGGCTGCCGAAGGGCCGCGGCGTATCCTCGTGCCGCTCGACGGCTCTCCCCTGGCGGAAGAGGCGCTTGCCCCGGCTCAGGCGCTGGCAGAGCTCGGGCACGCGGACCTCCTCCTGGCGCGCGTGGTCGAGCCGCTGGCCCCGATTGAGCCGCACGGCGGCTATCTGCCGCCCCTCCATCCCGACGAGAGCGAGCTCGATGCAGCGCGGCAGTACCTCGAGAGCGTTGCCAGCCCGCTCCGGTTCGGCGGCCGCACCGTGACGGTGCATGTCGTGCAGGGCAGCCCCGCCGCGCAGATCAGCGCCGTCGCGCGCGAGCGCCAGGTGGACCTGATCGCGATGGCTACGCACGGGCGAGGTGGAGTGGCCCGTCTGGTCATGGGCAGCGTCGCCGCCGAGGTGCTGCGGCAGGCGAGCGGGCCCCTGTTGGTAGTGCGTCCCAGCGCCGTGCGAGAGGCGATCGGGGTGCCCGAGATCGCGCAGGGCCAGACGGCCGGGCCGGCCCTCTCCGTTCGACTCACGGAGCGTGAGCTGGCGCTCGTGCAACAGGCGCTGGAGGCTCGGCTGGCTGACGCGGAACGCGAGGCCGGCGCGCGAGTACGCGCAAGCGCGGGCGCTCGGGAGCTATCCGACCTCCTGGCCGAGCTGCAGCAAGCGGAGGCAACGACAACGCGTGGACGCGCATAGCTCACCCGGGCAAAGCGTACCGTTGAAGGAGGCGATCGTGCTCGGCGAGTTGAATCAACCGCAGATCGACCAGCTCTTGCGGGCGGAGGCTATTGGTCGCATCGGCTGCCATGCGGAGGGGCGCACCTACGTGGTGCCCGTGACCTACGTCTACGATGGCCAAGCCATCTATGGCCACACGGGCGAAGGCCTGAAGCTGCGCATGATGCGGGCTAATCCCGAAGTCTGCTTCGAAGTAGAGCAGGTGGACAACATGGCGAACTGGCAGAGTGCCATTGTCTGGGGGACGTTCGAAGAACTGCATGGCGCGGAGCAAGAGCGCGCCATGGCCCTGCTGCTAACGCGGCTCCTGCCCCTAATGGCGAGCGAGAGCAGCCAGCCGTCGCATGGGCTGAGCAGCACGGGCGCCGACCGGACAAGTACGAGGGATGGCCCAGCGATCATGTACCGGATCCGGATCAGCGCGTGTACCGGACGGTTCGAGAAACGCTGAGACACAGTCGAGGCGCGGGTTCCGCGGTGCTGACGGGTCGCTTGATGCCGGCTACACTGGCGATATGGATCATACACGCCTGGCTGCCACAGCGCGCCCTGCTAGCAAGTCGGCACCGCGCCGCACGTCGGATGTGCTGCCGCCGCTGATTCACGCCCTCCTCGACCCAGCCGCCTATCCCGAACCGCGCCCCACGGCGGTAGAGCTGTGCCAGACGCACATCTCCTACGTCCTGCTCGCCGGGGAGCGCGTGTACAAGATCAAGAAGCCCGTCGCGCTCGGCTTTCTCGACTACTCCACGCCCCGCCGCCGCGCCTACTACTGCCGGCGGGAAGTGGCGCTGAACCGCCGCTTTGCGCCTGACGTGTACCTAGGCGTCGAGCCGATCTCGGAGCATGGCGGCGCCGTGCGGCTAGGTGGGCGCGGGCGGGTGCTCGAGCGGGCCGTGGTCATGCGCCGCCTGCCCGAGGCCGGCATGCTCACCGAGCTTCTGGCCACCGGCGCGGCGACGCCGGGCCTGCTGGCCGAGGTCGCCCGGCGCGTGGCTGGCTTCCACGCCGTGGCGGCGTCCGGGCCACGGGTTGCCCGCTACGGCCGCCCTGGTGCCGTGCGCCGGATCGTCGAGAGCAACCTGGCACGCTGCGTGCCCTATGTGGGCCGCACGCTCGGCGCGGCCGCGTACAATCATCTACGCGCCTGGACCGCGGCGTTTCTGTGCGCGCACCGCGACCTGTTGCGCCGGCGGGTGGTTGAGCATCGCGTTCGCGACGGGCATGGCGATCTGCACGCGGCGAGCATCTGCATCGTCAGCGGTTCCGCCTGGCAGCAGGGTTCCCTGAGCGCCTGGGCCCCCGGGGCCTCACCCGAAGTCATACTCTTCGACTGTATCGAGTTCAGCGAGCGCCTGCGCTGCACCGACGTGGCCGCCGAGGTCGCCTTCCTGGCGATGGACCTCGACCACTACGGCCGCGCCGACCTCCGCGAGGCGTTCGTGGCCGCGTACGTGGCGGCGAGTGGCGATGCGGAGCTGCCGGTGCTCCTCCCCTTCTACCAGAGCTATCGGGCCACCGTGCGCGGCCTCGTCGCCAGCATCGCCGCCGATGAGGGTAGCTTTGACGCCGCGGGCCGCGCCGCTCAGCGCGCGCTTGCCCGCAGCTATTTCGACCTCGCCCACCACGCCTACGCGGACGGGGCGCCATGCCCTCTCCTCCTGCTGCTAGGCGGGTTGCCCGCGAGTGGCAAGTCCACGCTCGCGCGCGCACTGGCCGGGCGGCTAGCCCTCGTGATGCTCAACTCGGATGCCGTTCGCAAGGAGCGCGCGGGGCTGGCGCCCACGGCGCGGAGCGTGGCGGGCTACGGTGCCGGACTCTACACCGCAGACAGGACCGAGGCTACCTACCGGGCACTCATCGACGCGGCGCGAGGGCAGCTGCAGCGCGGCGGTTCGGTGGTGCTCGACGCCTCGTTCCGCCGCGCCGACCACCGCGCGGCCGCGGTTGCTCTCGCCGAGACCCTCGGCGTGCCGTGGCTGGCCGTCGAGTGCGTCTGCGCGCCGGAGACTGCGCGAGCGCGCCTGGCGGCCCGGGCGCATGACACTCGCGCCGTGTCCGACGCCGACTGGTCGATCTACCAGCGCCTGGCCGCGGAGTGGGAGCCCTGGACGGAAGTGCGCGGCGAACGACACCTGCACGTGGACACGGGGCGGTCGCTCGATGCCTCCGTGGCAGCGGTGCTCACCGCGGTGCGCACGCTCGCGCGATCTACTGGCGCGAGGCGTGCGACGGACCGGGCGGCGCAGTAAAAGCGGCGGATTGGGCATCCGGGTTGCTGGCCCCTCGAGGGGGCGCAATCGTACCGAAGGTTGGCTAGGAATCGTCCGAAGGCTCTCGGCGCGAACAGGAGGTCAGCCGGGCGCTGCTTTGTTGATCGGGGGCGCGACTGGCTTGAGAGCCGTGCTCCAAGCACCCGCATCGCGATCGATGCTCGCTACTTGGGCGCGGAATTAGAACCTCTGCGGTTGCCGCATTATCCGCGAGGCGTACGACCGATTTCTTGCGTGAGCCCTCGATGCTTGGTTCTCGCGGCGCGCCCAGGAGCAGGTGTGTAGTGGCGAAAACTACTTCCGACAGCACTGGCCCGAATTCCGCTAACAGCACCGACGACGTGCGTTGCCAATCAATACCGTGGGAGTCGCTTCGTCTAGCGTACCTCCTTCTACCGTTGCTGGGGGCGGCCCTCGGTGTAGGGCTATGCAACCGCTATGACTGGGCGCGCTGCCTGGCCGTGGCAGTCGACGGCGGGCTCACCCTGCGGGGTAGGCGACTCTTTGGGAACAACAAGACCGTCCGCGGGGTTCTGGCGGGAGCACTCGGCACCGCTGTGGTCATGACTCTTCAAGCCGAAGTCGGTCATCGGCTGGGCCCAGTGCGGGTGCTGGAGTACGTCGATTATTCTGCCATTCGACCGTGGCGCTTCGGCTTTCTCCTTGGCCTCGCCCGTATGCTCAGCGAACTGCCAAACAGCTTCGTGAAGCGCCAGCTGGATATCCAGCCGGGCCAACTGGGTGGAGGAGCCTGGCTGCCCGTGTGTTACCTGTTGGACCGTTTTGACTACCTACCCGCGACCTGGCTGGTATGCAGCCGCCTGGTGAGGCTCACTCCCAGACGGGCGGTTATATCCATTGTGCTGGTCTTCATCGCCGATCATCTTGCCAATTTCGTCGGCTACCATACTGGAATGCGGCGCTCCCTTCACTAAAACAGCTAGTGAGTCTGCGACGATAGCCGCAAATGGCTCAACTACTCTGCGGCAGCTCATCATGACCCGACGCTCTGCAAGCGCTGTGCCGTGTCCGCTCATCGAGGACTTGACTGGCAATGGATCAACCACGTGGCATGCTAGCTCGCAGGTGAGCGCTTCTAATCTCTTCGGCGCCAGAGACTGAGCAGGAAGCCACCGGCGGCCACGATGACGATCAAGGGACCAGTCTCTCGTCCCAGGCGCGCGGCGAGCCAGATGCCGGACACGGTCGCCAGGACCGCGAGCGCCGCGGCCCACAGCAACATCTCGTTGAGATTGCGCGCCAGCCGCTTGGCCGTCACGGCAGGAATGATGATCAGCGCCCCCATGAGCAGCACGCCCAGGTAGCGCAGGCCGAGAGCGATGGTGAGCGCCAGGGTCAGCAGATACAACAGCTCCAGACGGCGCACGCCGATGCCCGCGGTGCGTGCCAGGTCCGGGGACACCAGCAGGATGACCAGGCGGTGCCGCTGGGTAACGAGGAATAGCACGATCCCGCCCGCGGCCAGGAGGCCGAACCCGAGCTCTGACGGGTTCAAGCTGCCCGCGCCTCCGAACAGCGCCTCAAGCAGCTCTTCGCCAGAGGTCATGAGGCTGCCGACGGCGAGCGCCACGGAAAACACGACCCCGATGATCGTCTCCGTCGCTTCCCGCGCTTGGGTTTCGAGCCCCCACACCAGCAGAGCGCCGAAGAGCAGCATGACGACCGCGCCGAACAGCGGGTGAATATGCAGTGCCAGCGCGACGCCGATCCCCGGCAGCGCGATGTGAGAGAGCGGGTCCGCCGCGAGCGACAGGCGTCGCATCACGGCGAAGCAGCCGGCGAGGCCCGCGGCCACCGCCATCGCCATCGAGAGAATCAAGGCTTCACTGGTCATGGAGGTGATAGCCCACGGGGGTGCCGTACATGGTCTCCAGCAGGTCCGGCGTCAGGATGGTGCGCGGCGGCCCTATCCACGCCTGGCCCCGGCTCAGGCAGAGCACCTCCGTCGCATAGTGGTAGACGACCGAGAGGTCGTGCGAGATGAAGAGCACCGTGAGTCCCTGCTCCTGCTGGAGTCGCCGCACGAGCTCGTTCAGGCGCTCCTGCCCTGGCTCATCCACCCCCGCGGTCGGCTCGTCGAGCAGCAGCACGTTCGGATCGCCGACGAGCGCGAACGCCATGAGCAGGCGCTGAAAGTAGCCCCCGGACATCGTGCCGATGGGGTGGGCGGCCCCGTCGCGCGCGATGCCGACGAGGGCCAAGGCCCGCGCGATGTCCGTGTCTGAACGTCCGGCCAGGGTCGCCCGCGCCCGCAGGAAATCCAGCCCGGTGATCGGCACGTCCCGCTCGAGATCCAGCTTCTGTGGGAGATAACCGATGCGGCTGCCAGGTGCCCAGCGGACCTCGCCGTCATAGGGAATCGCGCCGATGAGCGCCTTGAACAGCACGGTCTTGCCGGCGCCATTGGGTCCGATGATCGCCAGCGAGGCGCCCGGCCCCACCCGGAAACTGAGGTCCCGGAGGACGCTGACGTTGCCGAACCGGACGGAGAGGTGACTCACCTCCAGTACCAACTCCGAGGGGCTCACTCAAGCCTCCACAACCTACTCCCGGGCGAAAGAGCACCGCTTTGACCGCCCCGGGCGCCATGGACGGCAGTTCACTGAACCACTGCGGCCTAGCCGAGGTCCGAAGCTGGCTGGGGAACGCCGCCCGGGCGACGCCGCAGCCGACCCGGCCCCCCTAAGGCGCGGCATACGTCGCTGTTACGGCGCGCGTGGTCGCACGCGCTTGCCACGGCGTGCCCGGCGCAGTGCCCTGAGCCGGCGAGGCGCCCAACGCGTTCGCCAGGCTTCGGACAGCGCGTCGAGGTAGACGCCTTCCTGCCGAACCGCGCCAGCAAGGCGGCGATGCGAGCCCGCAGCGCAGGATGTGCTCGGTCTGTCATGGCTTGTTGACCTCGCGTGGGCGGTTGATTGAGCTCAGAATAGCGCAGACGCGTAAACGGGCCGGTGAGCCGAGGTTAATCAGGCGTAGCCTCCGATCGGCATCCCAGGGCTGATTTAAAGCCCGGCAAGGCCCGCGCGTCCACGCGGCCGCTCACCCGTAGTACCTGTGTCCTGGTGCGCCTTGCCAGAGTGTGCCTGCACACCAGACCCCCGGTCAGCTGGGCAGCTCCTACTGGCTTCCCGACGACGTTGAGTCAGCCCTTCAATGTTGACAAAGTGTTTACCCAGCGCACCTGTCTGATTTACCACACTCAGTCATCGTAGATGGCGGCGGCATCGATGCATGTCGAGAGCGCCGAGAGATGGCGGGACCATGATAAGTCAGCACCAGGACCCTCGCCAGCCGAATGGGGACCATGCCCGAAGTGTGCCGCGCCGCGGAGCAGCGCTGCTCAGTGACCCGGTGCACAACAAGGAGACGGCGTCCACGGGGCAGGCTGCGCTAGCCGTGCCTCCCCTGCTGCTCGATCTCTACGAGCTGACGATGGCCCAGAGCTACTTTGACCGCGGGATGGCGGGACCGGCGACGTTCAGCCTGTTCGCCCGCCACCTGCCGACAAATCGCGGCTATTTCGTCGCCGCTGGGCTCCAGGACGTGCTAGCGTACCTGGAGCATCTGGCGTTCGCGGAAGACGACCTGAGCTACCTCGCGACGACGGGCCTCTTCTCGGCCGCGTTTCTCGATCACCTACGGACGCTGCGGTTCGGCGGCAGCGTCCGTGCGCTGGCGGAGGGAACGGTCTGCTTCCCCGACGAGCCGCTCTTAGAAGTGACTGCCCCCATCATCGCGGCGCAGCTGGTCGAGACGGCGATCCTCAACCAGGTGCATTTCCAGACGATCGTCGCGAGCAAGGCCGCGCGCTGCGTGCAGGCGGCGCGGGGCCGCCGCCTGGTGGATTTCGGCCTGCGGCGCACCTACGGCAGCGACGCCGGCCTGAAAGTTGCGCGCTGCGCCTACCTCGCGGGGTTCGACGCGACCAGCAACGTGCTCGCCGGCCAGCGGTACGGCATCCCCATCGCCGGCACCATGGCGCACTCCTACATCCAGGCGTTTCCCGACGAGCTGGCGGCCTTCCGCGCCTATGCGCAGAGCTACCCGGACGCCTGCACGCTCCTTGTGGACACCTACGACACCCTGGAGGGCGTGCGGCGCGCGGTGATCGTCGGCCAGGAGCTAGCCAGGGCGGGCCACCGGCTGCGCGGCGTCCGCCTCGATTCGGGCGACCTGATCGCGCTCAGCTTCGGCGCGCGCGAGATCCTCGACGCGGGTGGCCTCCCCGATGCGACGATCTTCGCGAGCGGCGGCGTAGACGAGCACTTCATTGCCGAGGCCGTCGTGCGGGGGGCGCCGATCGACGCGTTCGGCGTCGGGACACGGCTCGGGGTATCGGCCGACGCGCCCTACCTCGACATGGCGTACAAGCTGGTCGCCTACGATGGCCGGCCGGTGCTCAAGCTCTCGGCGGGCAAGGCCACCTGGCCGGGGCCGAAGCAGGTCTGGCGCCGTCGCGGAGCCGATGGCGGTATCGACGATTGCGTGACTCTGATGGACGAGCCGGGGCCGCCAGGCGCGGAGCCGCTGCTTGCAGCAGTCATAGCCGACGGGCAACGCTTGGCGGCGGAGCCGCTCGCCGCCGGGCGCGCCCGCGCGCTGGCCGAGGTCACCGCCCTGCCGGCGGCGATGCGGCGGCTGGAAGCCCCCTGCACGGCCAGCGTGCGCTTCGGGGAGCGCCTCCTACGCCTGCGGCAGCAGCTGACCGAGCAGGCCGTCACCTGAGCGGCGGAGCATCCGGCGCGTGGCCGAGCCGTGCGGGAACGGCACGAAGCGCTCCAGGCCCACGATGTGGGCCAGCGCTCTCAGTCCGCAGTGTGCCAGCACCGCGGCGATCGCACGCGTGCGCGCCAGCCGCGCATTCTTGAGCCGGGTTGCCACGTTGCCTCCCTGCGACCCGATGAGCGGCACGGGCCGCGCTAGCTGGGCCAGCCCGCGCCGGCCCGGACGCACGTTTTAGGCGCTGCGAGCGGCGAGATGCCGGGCGATATAGGCGACGCAATCGTTCAGCGTGCTGAGCTGGGCGTAGTCGCCCTCGGGGATGTCGACGTGGAGCTCATGGTCGACCGCGACGAGGAAGTTCAGGAAGTCCATCGAGTCGATGTCGAGCTGGTCGCGGAAGCTCACGTCCGGCTGGATCGTCGCCGGGTTGACCTCGGGCGCGATCGTGCAGAGCAGCCGAAGGACGTTGGCGCGAATCTCGTCAGTCGTCATAGCGCACCTGGCTCCTGTAGCAGACGATCGAGCGTCGTCAGGAACACGCTGCCGCGGTGGCCGTCCACCACGCGATGGTCGGCAGCGAGGCTGGCGACGATTACCGAGCGCGGCACAACCTGTCCCTCTACGACCCAAGGCCGCTCGACCACCTTGCCGAAGCCCACGAGCGCCACTTGCGGCGGGTAGATGAGGCCGAGCACTTGCTCCACGCCCTGGTCGCCCAGACTGGTCACGGTGATGGTCGGGTCGGCCAGCTCCGAGCTGCGCAGCGAGCCGGCGCGCGCCCGCTGCACGAGGTCGCGGAACTGGCGCATCAGCTCGTCCAGGCTGAGCGTGTCGGTCTGGTGCAGGGCCGGCGCCACCAGGCCCCCGCCGCGCAGGCTGATCGCCACGCCGACGTGCACGTCCGGGTTCGGCACGACGGCTCCGTCTCCCCACACGCCGTTCAGCTCGGGCACCGCCCGAACGGCGCGGGCGACGGCCTTGAGCAGCAGCACGCCGTAAAGCAGACGGTCCGCGACGCCGCGGCGCGCGTTCTCGTCTGCCAGCCAGGCGAGCGCCCGGCTCAGGTCGATCGTCGAGGCGAGGTGGAAGTGGGGAATCTCGCGGCTCGACCGCGCCATCGCGGCGGCGATCGCCTGCCGCATGCGCGCCTGGCGGTCGGCCGGCACGGCCACCGCGGGCGGCGGGGTCGGGGGCGGCGTCACGCGCGCGGCCGCGGCGTCGCGGATGTCGCGCTCCTGGATCCGGCCACCCGGCCCGCTGCCCACCACGGTGGCGAGATCGACGCCGAGGTCGGCTGCCAGCTTGCGCGCCACCGGCGTGACGCGCGCCGGCCCAGCCGCGCGCGGCGGCGATGCCGCTGGTGGGCCAACGGCGGGGGCGGGCGCGGGCGGCGCGACGGCCGTTGGTGCGGGCGACGGGGCCGGCGTGGTCTTCGACGGGGGCGCCGCCGGCGCAGAGGGTGCACCGGCGGGCGCGCCTTCCTCGCGGAGGATCGCCAGCGGCGTGCCCACCGGCACCTTCTCGCCCGGCTGGACGAGGATTTGCTCCAGCACGCCGCTCTGGAACGACTCGACCTCGATGTCTGCCTTGTCGGTTTCCACCTCGGCGATGACGTCGCCGCGCCGCACGGTATCCCCCGGCTGCTTGCGCCAGGCGAGCAGCGTGCCCGCGGTCATGTCCGACCCGAGGATCGGCATCAGGAACTCGGCCACTTAGGCGCACATCTCCTTCACGGTGCGAACGATCGTCCCGGCCTGGGGCAGCGCGGCCTCTTCCATGTGCTTCGCGTAGGGCATCGGCACTTCGGCGCTGCACACCCGCTGCACGGGCCAGTCGAGGGTGTCGAAGCCGCCCTCCATGATCTGGGCGGCCACCTCGGCGGCGAAGCTGCCCGTGCGCCAGCCCTCGTCGATCACCACCGCCCGGTGCGTCCGCGCGACCGACGCCAGTACGGTTTCGGCATCCCACGGGCGCAGCGAGCGCAGGTCGATCACCTCGGCCTCGACGCCTTCCGCCGCAAGCTGCTCGGCCGCTTCCAGCGTCTTGTACAGCGAGCCGCCGTAGGTGACAAGGGAGACGTCCCGGCCGGGGCGGCGCACCACGGCAGGCCCAATGGGCGCCGCCCCAGCGCTCTCGTCGACCTCGCCCTCCACGCCGTAGAGCGCGGCGTTTTCAAAGATGAAGACCGGGTCCGGCTCCTGGAGGGCCGCCAGCAGCATGCCTCGCGCGTCGGCGGGGGTCGCGGGCGTGAGGACGCTGATGCCGGGAACGTGCGCGTACCAGCCCTCCAGGCTGTGGGAGTGCTGGGCAGCCACCTGGCGCCCACCGCCGGTGGCCATCCGCACGACCAGCGGAATGTTAAACTGGCCCCCCGACATGTAGCGAATGGTAGCGGCGTTGTTCACGATCTGGTCGAGCGCGAGCATGCTGAAGTTGACCGTCATCACCTCGACGATCGGCCGCATGCCGCCGAGCGCGGCGCCAATGCCCGCGCCCACGAACGCCGACTCCGAGAGCGGCGTGTCGCGCACGCGCTCGGGCCCGAACTCGTCGATCAGGCCGTGCGTCACCGCGAAACAGCCGCCGTAGCGGCCCACGTCCTCGCCCATCAGGAACACGCGCGGGTCGGTGCGCAGCGCATCCCGCATGGCACCCCGGACCGCCTCGCGGTAGGTCATCGTCGTCATCGCGTCACCGCCTACCGGCTCGTCACGTACTTCGTCAGATCTTCAAGCGGCTCCCAGGGGCCCGCCTCGGCAACCGCCACGGCGGCGTCGACCGCCGCGGTCACGTCTGCCTCGATGCGCTCCCGGTCGGCGTCGGTCAGCAGGTCCCAGCCGCGCAGCCGGGCCTCGAACAATGAGATGGGATCATTCACCTTCCACTGCTCGATCTCGCCCTTCGCGCGGTAGAGCTGCGGGTCCGCCATCGAGTGGCCGCGGAAGCGGTAGGTGCGGAACTCCAGCAGCCGTGGCCCCTCACCCTGGCGGACCCGCTCGGCGGCCTGGCGCGTCGCGGCCTCCGTGGCCAGCACGTCCATGCCGTCCACCGTCTCGGCGGGCAGCGTGTACGCTCGGGCCTTGAGCGCGACGTCGGTCTGCGCCTCCGACAGCTTGAGCGCGGTCCCCATGGCGTACAGATTGTTCTCGCAGAGGAACAGCACCGGCAGCTTCCAGAGCGCCGCCAGGTTCAGCGATTCGTGGAACTCGCCCTCGGCCACGGCGCCCTCGCCGAAGAAGCAGGCGGTCACCTGCGCCCGGCCCTGCAGCTTGTCGGCCAGCGCGAGGCCGACGGCGATGGGCAGTCCGCCGCCCACGATGGCGTGGCCGCCGTGGAAGTGGTGTGCCGCGTCGAAGAAGTGCATCGAGCCGCCGCGGCCGCGACTGCAGCCGTTCGCCTTGCCGTACATCTCGGCCATCAGGCTGCCCGCGTCCAGCCCGCGCGCCAGCGCGTGCCCGTGCTCGCGGTACGTCGCCACGATCGCGTCGTCGGGCGTGAAGGCCCGCATCGCGCCCACGGCCACTGCCTCCTCCCCGATGTACAGGTGCAGGAAGCCGCGGATCTTGCCAAGCTGGTACAGCTCCGCGGCCTTCTCCTCGAAGCGCCGGATGAGCAGCATCTGCTGCAGGAGCGCCAGCGCGTGCTCCCGCGCCGGGCGCGCGACCTTGGCTGGTCTGGTGGCAACCATAGTTAACCCGCCTCCAGCGTCGACGTATCGCCCTCCGGCAGCCCTAGCTCCCGCGCCTTCAGCAGGCGGCGCATGATCTTGCCGCTGCGCGTGCGCGGCACGGTCGGCACGAAATCGATCTCCTTCGGCGCGATGACGGCACCCAGTCGCTGCCGCGCGAACGCCATGATCTCGCGGCGGGTGGCGTCGTCGGGCGCGTGACCGGGCTTGAGCGCCACGAACGCCTTGATGAGCTCGCCCGCCACCGGGTCGGGCTTGCCGATCACCCCCGCCTCGGCGACCGCCGGGTGCTCCAGCAGCACGCTCTCGACCTCGAACGGCCCCACCAGGTGACCGGAGGTCTTAATCACGTCGTCCGCGCGCCCGATGAACCAGAAGTAGCCGTCGACGTCGCGCCGCACGAGGTCGCCCGTGAGGTACCAGCCGCCCGCGAAGCACTTCATGTAGCGCGCGGTCTCGTTCCAGTAGGCGCGGAACATCGACGGCCAGCCGGGCCGCAGCGCCAGCTCGCCGTCCACATCGGGCGCCTCGATCAGCTCGATCCCGCCGTCGTCGGTCCGGCGGACGACCGCGGCGTCGATCCCGGGCAGCGGCCGGCCCATCGAGCCGGGTCGGATCGGCAGGGCGGCGTAGTTGGCGATCATGATGCCGCCCGTCTCGGTCTGCCACCAGTTGTCGTGGAAGGGGCGCCCGAGCGCCTCCTGCCCCCACACGACGGCGTCGGGCGGCAGCGGCTCGCCCACGCTGCCCAGGAAGCGCAGGCGGCTGAGGTCGTACTGACGGGCGAAGGCCGCACCGGCCTTCATCAGCATACGGATGGCAGTGGGCGCGGTGTACCAGACAGTGACGCGCTGCTCCTGCAGGATGCGGTACCAGCGCTCGGCGTCGAAGTCGCCCTCGTCGACCACGTTGGTGATGCCGTTGGTGAGCGGGGCGATGATGCCGTAGGAGGTGCCCGTCACCCAGCCCGGGTCGGCCGTGCACCAGAACACGTCGTCGGGGTGCAGGTCGAGCGCGAGCTGGCCGGTGGCATGGTGGACGACCACCGCTTCGTGGACGTGGAGCGCGCCTTTCGGCGTGCCGGTCGTGCCGCTCGTGAAGTGCAGGAGCGCCATGTCGCTTGGGTCGGTCGGACCGATCTCGTATGCGTCGCTCGCCGCGGCCATCAGCCGCGTGTAGTCGTCGGTGCCGGGCACGTCGGTTGGCTGGTGGTCGTCGCCGACGAGCACGACGTGCTCCAGGTCGGGCAGCGCGCCCCGCAGTCCCTCCACCTTGCGGCGGTAGAGCATCTCCGTCGTCAGGAGCACCCGCGCCTGGCCGATGGCGAGGCGCGTGCGGATCGGCTCGGGGCCGAAGGCCGAGAAGAGGGGACAGAAGACCGCGCGGTGCTTCAGCGTGCCGAGCGCGGCCACGTACAGCTCGGGGATGCGCCCCGCGAGCGCGTAGACGCGGTCGCCGCGGGCCACGCCCAGCCCGCGCAGCAGGTTGGCGAAGCGGTTGCTGAGGGCACGCAGGTCCGCGTAGGTGTAGTCGCGCACCTCGCCGCGCTTGCCGAGCCAGCGGAGCGCGACGTGGTCGCGGCGCGGCCCGGCCGCGTGGCGGTCCACGGCCTCGTGGGCGATGTTCAGCCCGCGGCCGCCCGGCAGGCCGTCGAGCTGCCCGCGCGCGGCCGCCCAGGAGAACTCCCGGCGGGCGGTCTCGTAGTCGCCCAGGTTGGGCGCGGCCTGGCTCGTGAGTGGTGGCTTCTCGATGGTGGTTCCGCGCACTGGCTACTCCTCCGCCGCCGGCTGCACGCGCACCAGCAGCACCGGGCAAGGCGCGTGGCGCAGCACTTTGTCGGCCACGCTGCCGAACGCCAGCCGCGCCACCCCGCCGCGGCCGTGCGTGGTCATGGCGATCAGGTCCACGTTCCGCTCGCGTGCCTCCTCCAGGATGACCTCTGCCGGGTGGCCATCCCGCTGCACGCACTCCACGGTCACGCCAGCGCTCTCCAGCACCTCCGCCGTGGCGGCCAGGTAGGTCGTGGCGGCACGCAGCTCGGCCTCGATGATCGGGGTTGGGTCCACCAGCGGCCCCGACACAGGGGTGGGCCCCGCGGCCGCCGCCGGCGTGACTTGCTCCGGCGGCGTGGTCGCCCGCAGCAGCAGGACGGTCGCGCCGAACGGCTTGGCGAGCGCCTGGGCGTGCGGCAGCGTCTCCTCGGCGATCACCGAGCCGTCGAGAGCCACCAGGATGCGGTCGTACATCGCTCCAGCCCTACGCCGCGCGCGTGGGGGCAGGCGGCGCGGCTCCGGCGTCTGCACGGGGTGGGATAGCCGGGTCCTGCTCGCGGAGTCGGCCCGTCGCCACCAGCCAGCGCACGAACGCTAGCCGTCGTGCGGTCGGTGCGTCGAACCCGTAGGCATGTTGAGCGAGAATGACCGCAGCGAGGCCGGGGCGACAATCGCCCATTCTCGCGGCCGGTCCATGGCTGAACTGGCTCATGGCTCACCTCCCGCCGAATCACATCGTCGTATGGGGTCCCATGGCCCAGCATGGGGGAGGGCGGTTGCGGTAGCCGTTGCCGGGTGTCAACGCCGAGTAAATGGAACAGCAGCGCCAGCCGAGCGGTCAGTCGAGGCCGAGCCCGCCGCGCCGGAAGGAGCGGAGCGCAATGAGGAGTAGGCAGCTGTCCGCGACGAAGAGGACGCCAAGCAGCATCGGTACGATGACCAGGATGTCAGAGCGGGCGGCGGTTGGCGGAGCCAGCCAGCCGCCCGCTAGGTACTGCGTGCCAAAGATCGGCAGGAACGCGAGCAGCAAGGCGATGCTCAGGCGCTGATAGGCCTGGCGTACGCTGGGCGCCCGCGCCGACACCAGGACGCCCACCACGGCGACGAGCAGGCCGCCGGCCAGGCTGAGCGCCAGGAGGGCCGCGGCGATGGGCGCCGGATAGAGGAGCAGCTGTCCAGCGCCATGGCCGAGGTTCACCACGACCAGCCCGACGAGCAGGCTGAGGACGGTCAGGCCCCAGCCGTAGCCCACGGCCGCCACCAGCTTGCCGAGCAGGATCGCCTCGTCCGGCAGCCGGCTGGCCAGCAACGTCTCCAGCGTGTGGCGCTCGCGCTCGCCGGCGATGGACTCGGCAATCATGCCGGTCATCTGCAGCAGCGGCAGCCAGAGCCAGCAGACGGCGACGGGAGACTGCACCCAGGCCGGACCAACCTGCAGCGGGATGAATACCCCCATCGCGCCGAGCACGATCAGCGCCTCGCTCCAGGCGCCGCCCCACAGGCTGCCGCCGGGCAGCATCAGCTCCTGCCATTCCTTCCAGGTCACCGTCCCGACGTCGCGCATCATGGCTCGGCGCTCACGAGGGCGAGATAAGCGTCTTCGAGACTGGGGCGATAGCGCTGGACCTCTTCCACCTCGGCCCCACCGGTCACCAGCAGCCGCACCAGGCTGGCGACCTGCGCCCCGTCGCGCAGCTCCAGCCGCACGCACCCTGCATCCGCATCGGCGCGTAGGACGCCGGGCTGCTCTCCCAGGCGCTCCAGCAGCGGTGCGCTGAAGCCGCGCCCACGGACCTCCGCGCGTGGCCCCCCCGCTCGGGCACGGATCTCGTCGGGCGAGCCGACTGTTAGCAGGTGACCGTCCCGAATGATGCCCAGCTGGTCGCACAGGCGCTCGGCCTCGCCGAGATTGTGCGTGGTCAAAAAGACCGTCACGCCCTCGCGGCGGGCGAGGGCCAGCAGACTCTCGCCCAGCGCCACCGCCCCTTCCGGGTCGAGCCCCGCGCTGGGCTCGTCGAGGAAGATGATCGACGGGCGGTGCAGCAGCACGCGTGCGAGCGCCAGCTTCTGGCGCATGCCCCGGCTCCACAGGGTAGGGCTGTCCCGCCGCCGCTCCCAGAGATCCATGTGGACGAGTAGCTCTTTGATGCGTGCCCGCCGCTCGGCCCCAGGGAGCCGCCAGGCCCGCCCGTAGAACTCCAGGTTGTCCTCGGCGCTCAGCCGCTCGTAGATGCCGGGGTACTCGAGCAAGGCGCCCGCGTTGCAACGGATGGCGTCGGCCTGCACCCGCGTGTCGTAGCCCAGCACCGCCGCCCGCCCCGCAGTCGGGGCGATCAGGCCCAGCAGCAGCCGGATGGTCGTGGTCTTGCCCGCGCCGTTGGGGCCCAGGAAGCCGAAGATCGTGCCCGTGGGCACCTCCAGCGTGAGCTGCTCCACCGCGCGCACGGCGCCGAAGTGGCGGGTCAGCGCCTCGGTGCGCACCGCCCACTCGCCCCGTCCGGGCTCAATACGTCGAGACATTGATCTCCACGAGGACGCCGGTCGCCTTGTAGATCACGCGCTCGCAGACGTTGGTCACGCGGTCCGCGATACGCTCCAGGTCGTGGCTGACCCAGAGCAGCCAGGTCGCGCGGTCGACGACCTGCGGGTCGGCCAGCATCTCGGCAAGCAGCGCGCGGTACGTCTGCTCGTGCAGCGCGTCGACCGCGTCGTCCTCACCGGCGATCTCTTCCGCGGCCGCGGTGTCCACCGCCGCAAAGGCGGCGAGGGCTCGCCGTAGCATCCCCTGACCGCGCTCGGCCATCGGCGCCAGGAAGCGCGCGGCGTCCAACAACGGGTGCGGCCCGTAGAGCAGGGCAACCTTCGCAATACCGGCGGCGTAGTCGCCGATCCGTTCCAGCTCGACAATGACGTTCAGGATCGCCACGATCGCGCGCAGGTCGGACGCCACGGGTTGCTGCGTGGCGATCAGCCGAATCGCCGCCTCTTCGATCTGGAAGCGCTTCTCGTTGACCTGGCGATCGGCCGCGATGACCGCCCGCGCCAGCTCGGCATCGTGCGTCTGCAAGCTCTGCACGGCGCGCCCCACCGCGTCGTCCACCATCGCGCCGAGTAGGAGCACCTGGCGGTTCAGGTCCTGCAGCTCGGCTTGATATAGCTCCCGCGGCATCGGTCTTCTCCCCTCAGCCAAAGCGCCCGGTGATGTAGTCCTCGGTGCGCTGATCGGCGGGGTTGGTGAAGATCCGGCCGGTCGGCCCAAACTCGACGAGCTCGCCGACCTGATCGGCGCCGGCCAGCAGGAACGCCGTGAAGTCGGAGACCCGCGAGGCCTGCTGCATGTTGTGCGTCACGATCACCACCGTGTACTGCTCTTTCAGCGCCCCGATCAGCTCTTCGATCTTGAACGTGGCGACGGGATCGAGGGCCGAGCAGGGCTCGTCCATCAGCAAGACCTGCGGCTCGACCGCCAGCGCCCGCGCGATGCAGAGGCGCTGCTGCTGGCCACCCGAGAGCGAGGCCCCCGATTGCCGCAGCTTGTCCTTCACTTCGTCCCAGAGCGCCGCGGCGCGCAGGTGCCGCTCCACCACGGCGTCGAGTTGCCGCCCGGGTACCTCACCCGTGAGGCGCAGCCCGGCCACCACGTTGTCGTAGATCGACATCATCGGGAACGGGTTCGGCTTCTGGAACACCATGCCGATGCGCCGCCGCACCCGCACGGGGTCGACACCCGGCCCGTAGATGTCCTCGTCGCCGAGGCGCACCCGGCCGGCCACGCGCGCGCCGCGCACCACCTCGTGCATCCGGTTGAGGCAGCGGAGCGCGGTGGACTTGCCGCAGCCACTTGGGCCGATGATCGCCGTCACGCGCCGGGCCGCAAGGTCGAGGTTGACGTTACGGATAGCCTGGCGGGTGCCGTACCACGCCGATAGGTGCTCGGTCCGCAGAGCGGGCCGTTCCAGCGGCGCGGTCGCGGGCGGCGGCGCTGCAGGCAGAGTACGCATCCCGCGTCCTCCTCATAGCCGGCGCGCGCGGCTCGCCACGCGCGCGAGGAGGTTCAGGCCGCCGATCACCAGAACCAGGACGAGCGCGCCTCCCCACGCCTTGGTATGCCAGTCGTCGTAGGGCGACACCGCATAAGTGTAGATTTGCACCGGCAGGGAGGCCATCGGCTCGAACAGGTTGACGTTGAAGAACTGGTTGCCGAGCGCCGTCAGCAGCAGCGGCGCCGTTTCGCCCCCTGCCCGGGCCAGGGCGAGCAGCAGGCCAGTGACGACGCCGATGCGGGCCGTCGGCAGCACGACCCCGAGAATCGTCCGCCAGCGCGGCACGCCCAGCGCGAGCGCCCCCTCCCGCAAGCCGTCGGGCACGAGCCGCAGCACCTCCTCGACCGACCGGGTAATGATCGGCATCATGACGATCGCCAGCGCTGCCGCGCCGGCCAGCCCGGAGTAGTGGCCGATCACCTGGCGAACCAGTAGCGCCCAGACGAACACGCCGACGACGATCGAGGGCAGCCCGGCCAGCAAGTCGACCACGAAGCGCACGACGCGGGCGAAGGGGCCGCGCCCGAACTCTGCCAGGTAGATAGCCGTGCCGAGCCCAAGTGGGATGCTCAGCGCGGCCGCGGCCCCGAGCATGAGCAGTGTGCCCACGAGCGCCGGCCCCACCCCGCCGCCCGGCTCGCCGTAGGGCAGCGGGCGCTCGGTGAAGAACGCGACGCCGAGCGCGGGCGCACCTCGCCAGACCACGTAGCCGAGGATCCAGGCGAGCGCCACGATCCCGACCAGCGCCGTACCCGCCGCCACGGCGGCCATCGCGCGGTCGACCAGGTGACGCCGGCGCTCGCCCTGGCTCGCGACGTGGAGGCTGCCGCGTGCGCTCTCGACAATCATGCTGCCCTCAGCCCGCGCTCACGGCCGCGGGCGCCCGGACGAACCGCGCGACGAGCAGCCGAGCGAGGAGATTCACCAACGTCGAGACAAGCAGCAGGACCAGCGCGACCTCCACGATGGCGCTGAAGTAGATCGGCGTATCCGCCTCGGTGAACTGGTTAGCAATGGCGCTCGCCAGGGTGTAGCCCGGCGTGAACAGCGACGGGCTGATCGCCCGGGAGCTATTGCCGATGACCATCGTGACGGCCATCGTCTCGCCGAGCGCCCGGGCGAGCCCCAGCCCCATGGCGCCGGCGATACCGCCCGCCACGTACGGCAGCACGGCGTAACGCACCGCCTCCCAGTGCGTCGCGCCGAGCGCCAGCATGCCCTCGCGCTGCGTGTCGGGCACGGCGCGGAACACCTCGCGCGCCACCACCATGATAGTGGGCAGGATCATGAGCGCCAGTATGACGCCGCCAGTCAACAGGTCGCGGCCCATGGCGGGACCGGCGACGAGCGCGCCCCCGAGCGGCACGTGGCCCAGCGTGGCCTGTAGCGCGGGCTCGACGGTTTCCCGCATGATGGGCGCCAGCACGAAGAAGCCCCACAACCCGTAGATAATGCTCGGAATGACCGCGAGCAGCTCGACCAGGAACGCCACCGGCTCGCCCAGCCAGTCGGGCGCGTACTCCGCCACGAACAACGCCGTCCCCACCGCGATGGGCGTGGCCAGGAGCAGCGCGACCGCCGATGTGACCAGCGTGCCATAGACCAGGTGCGCGGCGCCGAAGCGCGCGAACACCGGGTCCCAGGCGGTCGTCGTGAGAAAGCCCGGGCCGTAGCGCACCAGTGACGGCCACGAGTAAGCAGCAAGCAGGGTGGCCAGCGCAAGGAACGTCGTCAGGGCGCCCGTGGCCATGAGTATCGTTAGCCCTGCGAAGCGCTGATCGCCCGTCGCCGCCGAGCCCCTAGTCTTCAGCTGCGCCGCCGGTGGATCCGCGCTGGCGGTCACGACCATCCTCATGGCTCACTCCGTCTCGTCCTGGAAGACCGGTTGCCCGCTGGAGGTGATCGCCCGGACCTGGCCCTCCGCGCGCTCCACGATGCCGGGCGGCAGCGGCGCATAGCCGAGCGCGGCGTTAAACTGCTGGGCGTCGTGGAGCTCCCACCACAGGAGCTGGGCGAGCGCGGTCGCCTTCGCGCGGTCCGGGATGTCCCGGTAGACGAGCTGCCAGGTGAAGCCGGCAATGGGGTACGCTGCCTCCCCCGGGGCATCCACCAGCGCCGCCCGTAGGTCCGGCGCGATCGTGTCGGCCACGCCGGCCGCCGCCGCGGCCGCCGACTCGACGGTCGGCTCGACGAACGTCCCTGCGCGGTTGCGGACGAGGCCCACGCCGATCCGGGCTTGCAGCGCGTAGGTGAGCTCGACGTAGCCGACAGCGTAGGGGGTATGTTTCACCTCGCCCGCGACGCCCTCGTTGCCCTTCGCCCCGAGGCCCATGGGCCATTGGACGGCGGTGCCGACGCCCACCTGCCGCTGCCAGGCGGGGCTCACCGCGCTCAGGTAGTCGGTCCAGACGTACGTCGTCCCTGAGCCGTCCGAGCGATGCACCACCAGGATGGCACGGTCAACGCGCGCGAGGGCCGGGTTCTCGGCGACCAGCGTCGGATCGTTCCAGCGGGTGATCTCGCCAAGATAGATGGCGGCGAGCGCCCCCGGCGTGAACCACACGGGCTCGTTAATGCCCGGCAGGTTGTAGGCCACTGCCACCGCGCCCACGGCCGTCGGGACATGCAGCAGGTCGCCCTTGGCTGCCGCCAGCTGCTCGTCGGTCATCGGCGTATCTGTCGCGCCGCCGTCGACCGTCTGGTCGGTGATGCTCTTGATCCCGCCCCCCGAGCCGATTGCCTGGTAGTTTACCTTCACGCCGGTGAGCCGCTCGTACTCGGCGAACCACTTCGTGTAGAGCACGGCCGGAAACGTCGCCCCGGCCATCGTCAGCGTGGTGGCAGAGGGGGCGCGCCGCGTCGCAACGGCGCTCGACTGGCTGCAGGCCGCGCCGACCAGTCCGCAGGCGACGATACATCCCAGGAGCCGGTACCAACGCCGGGTGACGACCTGTCTCATCCCATGCCTCTCGTACCCAGAGGCGGCGTGTCGCTCGCCGATGTCTCGGTATCACGCGACCGCTAGGACCGCCACGCTCGCACGCCTGCCCCGTGACATGTGCTCACCCTGACTCATCATCCCGGCAGGAGGTTGTCACACGCGTAGCGGAGGGTAAATGACGGATCAACGCGTTGATCTTCACCAGGGCTGACCCAAGATCGCCGTGAGCCCAGGAGGAACCCTCCGGTACCCGCTAACCGCCGACGGACTCGGGCGCGCCAGACTGGGCCGGGGCTGGCTCCATAATCTGTCCGCGGCAGGACCGTCTGAGGAGGGGCCGGACCTGGAATCAGCCGTGGCCAGGAGCCCCACGCTGTAACCTGCGAGCTACCTTCCGCAAGGCCCTTATGGACCCAACCGCGCGAGGATAGTGGCCAAGGGGGAGGCGGAGCGAGAGGAGGGAGTAGACATGAGCTTGATCGTCTGCACGACCTGCGGCGCGGCAGCGATGGGAGGCCCCTGTCCGCAGTGCGGCGAACTGTTCTGTGACCCGTGCGAAACCAAGCATGACTGCCGGGCGACGGCATCCCAGCGGAGGGTCGCGCCGCCCGAAGCGCCGGAAACGGCCGTCATGAAGCGGCTCGAAGCGATCCTGGCCAGACCCGGCGACTAGGGTCGGCGTGAGCCCGCGGTAGCTAAGTTCCGTCGACTCGGCCTCGCCCCTCCAGGGCTTTGCATCAGCCCTGGTCCGGGTGCATGGGCGCGCCCACCGGCCGCGTCGGCTAGGGGCGCGCGGACTGTCGGCTCGCTTCGAGGAGGATGCGCTGCTCGGCAGCGGCGATGTTGTAGCGGGTCTGGTCGATCACGTCGGGCGTCACCGAGATCGAGTCGATGCCGAACCGCACGAGGGTCTCCGCATACTCGGGGTGGACCGACGGCGCCTGGCCGCAGATCGACGCGCGCAGGCCCAAGCGGTGGCACTCCGCGATGATCGCGCGGATCGTCTCGGTCACCGCGTGGTCGCGCTCGTCGAAGAGCGCCGCGAGCACCTCGCTGTCGCGGTCCACGCCCAGCACGAGCTGCGTGAGGTCGTTGGAGCCAATCGAGGCGCCCGCCACGTCCAGGCGCGCGTATTCCTCCAGCCAGTAAACGACCGAGGGCACCTCGGCCATGACCCAGAGCTGGAAGTCGCGCTGGTCCGTGAGCCCGGCCGCGTCGATCAGGCGCTTGCAGGCCCGCAGCTCGCTGCCCGTCCGCACGAACGGGATCATCAGGTGCAGATTGCCGAAGTCCTGCCGCACACGGCTCAGCGCCTGGAGCTCCAGGCAGAACAGGTCGGGGTCGCGGACGTACCGATAGGCGCCGCGGAACCCGATCATCGGGTTCTCCTCGCGCGGCTCGTACTCCTCGCCGCCTGCGAGCCCCCGGAACTCGTTCGTGCGGAAGTCCATCGAGCGGTAGATGACCGGCCGCGGGGAGAACGCCTGGGCGAACACCTGGAGCTGCTCGGCCATGCGGCTCACGAACTCCTCGCCCCGCCCCTCGGCCAGCAGTCGGCGCGGGTGGGTGCCCTGCAGCGCGCTCAGCAGCATGAACTCGGCGCGCAGTAAGCCCACCCCGTCGACCGGCTTGGCCGCGACCGCGCGGGCCATGTCGGGCTCGCCGAGATTCACCAGCAGCTTCGTGGCGGTAACCAGCCGCGCGGGCGCTGGGGGAGCGCCCGCATGGGCTGGTGGGGCGGGCGGGGCGGTGGGGGACGCCTCCACCCGGCCTTCTAGGACCACGCCGGCGGTCGCGTCGACGGTCACGACCGTGCCGTCGTGCAGCACGGCCGTCGCCTCATGCGTGCCGACGATGCAGGGAAGTCCCATCTCACGCGAGACGATGGCGGCGTGCGAGGTCATGCCGCCGCTGTCGGTGACCACGGCGACGGCCCGGCGCATGATCGGCACCCAGTCGGGCGAGGTCATGGGCGCGACCAGCACCTCGCCCGGCTGGAGCGCGTCGCCCTCCGCCGGCGCGCAGATGACGCGCACCGTGCCCACCGCCGTCCCCGGACTGGCGGCCAGGCCGCGCACCAGGGGCTTTCCCGCGCCCGCGGCTCGGTCCGTCGGCGCGGGCGGTGCGCTGGCCCGCGCCGTCACGGGCCGCGACTGCACCAGGTAGGTGTGGCTGTTCTCGATGGCCCACTCCACGTCCTGGGACGCGCGATAGTGGGCCTCGTCGCGGCGCACCAGGTCGGCCACCCGCTGCACCTCGTCGTCCGTCAACACGCGGCTGTCGGCCCGATCTGGCGGCAGGGCGACGCGCTGGTTGCCCCCGTGGGCGTCGCGCACCAGCATGAACGCCTTGTGGCCCACGCGCGCATCGCGTAGGCGCAAGTCGGATTTGGCGACGGCGTAGTGGTCGGGCTCGACCTGGCCCGACACCACCACTTCGCCGAGGCCGTAGGCCGCCTCGATGACCAGCGTCTGCTCATCGCCCGTGGCCGGGTCGATGGAAAAGGCCACGCCGGACTTCACCGAGTCCACCATCTTCTGCACGATGACCGCGATCTCGGGCTCGCCGGCGAGCCCGCGCTCCTTCCGATAGAAGATCGCGCGGGGGCTGTACAGGGACGCCCACACATCCCGCACCCGCTGGGCTAGCTCCTCAGAGTCCTGCACATTGAGATAGCTACGATTCATGCCGGCGAACGAGGCGCGCTCGGTGTCCTCCATGGTGGCCGATGACCGGACCGCGACTAGCTCGGCGGCGACGCCCTCGCGCCGCGACAGCTCCTCGTACGCCGCCACGAGCGCGTCCCGCACGGCCGCGGGCACGGGAGCCTCGCGGATACGGGCCTGGATGCTGTCGGCCGCGGCCTCCAGGGCGCCGCGGTCGTTGACGTCGAGCGCGCCAAGCTCGGTCTGGATCGTCGCGCCGAGGCCCGCCTCGGCGATGAAGGTGCGGTAGGCGGCCGCCGTGACGACGAAGCCCGGGGGCACCGGGAGGCCGGCGTGCACCATCTCGCCGAGGTTCGCCCCTTTACCACCCGCCACTAGTACGTCGCTCTTCTGCAGCTCATCGAACCACCGGATGTACTCGACCATAACAGCGCTCCTCGGCTGTCCCGGGCGGACCGGATATGTCTTGTCTTCACCATGGCCCCCCCGAGTTGTCGCGGGCGTTGCGCGGCGTAAACACTCTGTGAATAAGGCGAGCGGCGAGCAGGACTGACGCAGCGGCGTGCACGGCGGCGCCTTAGCCGGCGGACGCCGGGCGCCCGCCGCCGGACGTGGCTGGAGCCGCCGAGGATGTCTGCAGCACGCCCGCACGCTAGCTATCGGGCTGCGTCGCCAAGCCGTCCGACCCCGGTACAGGCAGGGCATCGGCCCCGCACTCCAGGCAGTGCGCGCTCAGGGTGAGCACCTGGCTCGCGCGGCTGCCGTAGCGGTAGACGGTGACCCCCTTGCACCCCAGGTCGTAGGCGAGCTGAAATGCCCGCCGCACGTCGTCGACGGTGGCCCCGGCCGGGAGATTCACGGTCTTGCTCACGCCGTTGTCCGTGTGGCGCTGCACCGCGGCCTGCACGCGCACGTGCCACTCGGGCGCGATGTCGAGCGCCGTGACGAACACGCGCTGCACGTCCACGGGCACCGGCGAGAGCCCCTGTACCGAGCCGCGCTCGGCGATGGTCCGCATCAGGGCGTCGCTGTAAAAGCCCCGCTGCTGCGCGACTGCTTTGAACAGCGCGTGCACGGCCGGCAGCTCCTCGCCCTCCAGGATGCGCCGCACGTAGGCCAGCGCGAAGATCGGCTCGATGCCGCTGGAGCAGTTGGCGATGAGCGAGAGCGTGCCAGTCGGCGCTACGGTGGTGACGGTCGCGTTGCGCAGGCGGGGCCCGCCCGGCTGGTCGTAGCGACTGCCATGGAAGTTCGGAAACACCCCCCGCCGCGTGGCCAGCGCGGCCGAGGCGTCCCGCGCCCGCTCGTGCACGAAGCGCATGACCCGCTCGGCAAGCTGCTCGGCCGCGGGCGAGTTGTAGGGGATGCCCAGCCGGATGAGCAGGTCGGCCAGGCCCATGATCCCCAGCCCGATTTTGCGGTTCCCGCGACACATGCGCTCGGTGGCCGGCAGCGGGTAGCGGTTCACCTCGACCACGTTGTCGAGGAAGTGGACGGCACCTTGCACCAGCCGCCCCAGCCGCGCGTAGTCGACGCCCGGCCGGCCGTCGCGCTCGCGCACCATTTTGGCGAGGTCGATCGAGCCCAGGCAGCAGGCCTCGTAGGGCAGCAGCGGCTGCTCCGAGCACGGGTTGGTCGCCTCGAAGGTGCCCAGCTCCGGGGTGGGGTTGTCGCGGTTCACGCGGTCGATGTAGACGACGCCGGGCTCGCCGCTCTCCCAGGCCATCGCCACCAACAGGTCCCAGATCTCGCGCGCGCGCACCTGGCGCGTGGGGAGGCCGCTAATCGGATGCACGAGCGCGAAGGCCGCATCCTGGGCCACGGCCTGCATGAAGGCATCCGTGATGGCCACGGAGAGGTTGAAGTTGGTGAGCAGGGTGCGGTCGCGCTTGCAGCTGATGAACTCGAAGATATCGGGGTGGTCCACGCGCAGGAGGCCCATGTTCGCGCCGCGGCGTGTGCTACCCCGCTTCATGACCTCGGTCATGCGGTCGAAGATGGTCATGAACGAGATCGGCCCGGACGCGGTGCCCTTGGTGGTCATCACGACGTCGCCCGCGGGCCGCAGGCGGGAGAACGAGTAGCCGGCCCCGCCGCCGCTCTGCTGGATGCGGGCCGCATCGCGCAGTGTGCCGAAGATGCTCTCCAGGCTGTCCTCGATCGGCAACACGAAGCAGGCCATGAGCTGGCCGAGCGGCGTGCCCGCGTTCATGAGCGTCGGGGAGTTCGGCAGGAACTCCAGCCGGCGCATCATCTGGTAGAAGCGGCGCGCGGTGGCGGCTACGTTAGCGGCCGAATCGAACACCGCGTCGCCAGCCGCGACCGCTCGCGCCACCCGCCAGAATAGCTCGTCGGGCGTCTCCACGACCTGGCGGCAGGCGTCCTTGAGCAGGTAGCGCCGCTCGAGGACCAGGCGCGCGTTGGGGGACAGCGCCGGGGGTGGCGGTTGCAGGCGCGGCGGGCGGGAGGTGCTCATGCGACGCGCGCCCCGACGCGGCGCCGCGCCAGGTGGGCGAGGAGCCGGTCCAGCGGCAGGGTATTGAGCACGCCTTGCGGGCTCGCCCAGCCGCGCCGGGCGGTGAGGATGGCGTAGCGCACGTACCCGAGCTGGCGCGCCGCGTGCGCGTCGCTGTCGCAGGCGAGCAGGGCGCCGAGTTGACCCGCGCGGCGCGCCCAGACGTCGTCCAGGTCCAGGCGGTCCGGCTGGCCGTTCACCTCGAGCGCCACCCCCGCCGCCGCGGCCGCGCGCAGCACCGCCTCCAGGTCCACGTCGTACTCCGGACGGCGGGGCAAGAGCCGTCCGGTGGGATGGTTCAACACGTCCACGTACGGGTTCCGCAGCGCGCGGAGCAGGCGCGCGGTTAGCCGTTCGCGGGGCTGCTGGAAGGCGCTGTGGACGGAGGCGGTCACGATATCGAGCTCGGCCAGCACCGCGTCGGGATAGTCCAGGCTGCCGTCGGGCAGGATATCCACCTCGGTGCCGCGGAGCACCCGGAAGGGCGCGTAGCATGCGTTCAGACGGTCGATCAGGTGGCGCTGCTCGCGTACTCGCTCGACCGTGAGACCGTGGGCGACCGCGAGCGAGCGCGAGTGGTCCGTGAGCGCCAGGTAAGCGTAGCCGCGGGCGATGGCCGCCTCGACCATCTGCTCCGGTGAGTCGTGGCCGTCGCTCCAGTCCGTGTGGACGTGCAGGTCGCCGCGCAGGTCCGCCTCGGCGACCAGGGTGGGCAGGCGGTGCTGCTGCGCCGCGGCGAGCTCGCCGCGGTTCTCGCGCAGCTCGGGCGGAATCCAGTCCATCTCCAGCGCGCCGTAGATCTCGTCCTCCGTGCGTCCGGCGATGCGGCGGCCGCTGGCGTCGAACAGGCCGTACTCGGAGAGCTTGTAGCCGCGCGCCATGGCCAGCGTGCGCAGCGCGATGTTGTGGTCCTTCGAGCCGGTGAAGTACTGCAGGGCCGCGCCGTACTCGTCGGGGGGAATGACCCGCAGATCCACCTGGAGGTCGTCCTGGGTCAGGATGGACGCGCGCGTGGGGCCTTGGGCCAGCACCTCCTTCACGATCGGGAGCGCGGTGAAGGCGTCCATGGCCGCCCTGGGAGCGTCCGCGGCCGCTAGCAGGTCGATATCGCCGATGGTGTCCTTCCCGCGCCGGATGCTGCCCGCCGGCTGCACCGCGCGGACCGCGGGGCTGCGGCCGAGCGCCTGCGCCACCTCCTCGGCCGTCGGCAGCGCCACGCCCAGCAGCAGCCGGCGCGTCCGCGCCGCGACGCGCGCCGCCTCCTGCGCGATGCGGTCCTCCAGCTTCGCCCCGAAGCGGGGAAGGTCGCGCAGCCGGTGCGCCGCCGCGGCCTGCTGCAGCGCTTCGATGCTCGCGATGCCCAGGCGGTCGTATAGCAGTTTTGCGCGGACTGGGCCGATACTTGGCACGTCCAGGAGGTCCGCGGCCGCCGGGGCCACCTGGCGCTTCAACTGCTCGTAGTAGCTGCAGCGGCCGGTGTTTAGGTACTCTGCCACCTTCCCCGCGATACCCTCGCCCACGCCGGGAATGTCCTCGAGCCGGCCGGCGTGATGCACGGCCGCGATATCCTCGGCCAGCGCGCTGATCGTACGCGCGGCCTCCCCGTAGGCGCGGATGCGGAACGGGTTCTCGCCCTTGAGCGCGAGCAGCTTCGCGATGTTCGCGAGCAGGTCCCCGACCGCTTCGTTCTGCCGCGACACGGCTCACCTCCTGCCGGCTGCCAGCGCGGGGCCTCGCGTCGACCCCGCGGACTGGCTGCTAGAGGACCGCCCCGGCCTCCGGCTCGGTGCCTTCCACCCCGAGCACATCGCGCAGCTGTGCGCCGGGGATAGCGACGACGAGCTGATCGTCGACTGCTTCCACGCCGGGCGCCGACCAGGCCGCGCGCTCGGCATCAGCCTGCTCGGCCCACGAGCGCACGGTGCCCGTGAGGACCACCCGGCCGCCCTGCACTTCTACCTTGATCTCCCCGGCGTCGGTGTGCGCGCTGCGCACGAGCGCGGCCTCGATCCGCTGCTGGAGGTCCGTCGGGGTGACGCACGCCTGCACGGCGATCAGGTTGGTCACGCCTTTCACGCCGACCAGGCGGCGCACCACCCGTTCCGCGTCCAGCTTCTGGTAGCGGCGCGGCACCTCGCCCCTGAGCGTCACCCAGCCGTGCGCGACGCTGATCTCGAGCTTGTCGGTTGGCACGACGGCGTCCCACTGGAGAACGTGCAGGATAGCCTCCGCGAGGTCCGAGTCTGACCGCTCGCTCTCCAGCGGCAGCCGGAGCTCGATCTCGTTTGCCACGGCACGCACGCCGTGGATGTGCTGGGCCGCCTCCTCGGCGGCGATGCGCTTGGCGTGGGAGTCGACCAGCCCGGTGAGGGTCACGATGCCCTCTCGCACGGTAACGCCTACCTCGTTCGGCTCGAGACGCCCCTCCCATTTCAGCTCCGTCAGGACGGCCTGTTGGATCCACTCGTCGGTGATCGGCGTTGTGATGTTCATTGGCTCATCTCCGCGCGGGGCGTCGCTGCCACAACCAACAACCCACTCTGAGCATGGCGCGCGCGGGTTGCTGCCCAGGTTGTCCTGCGTAAACGCTGCGTCAGCAGCCGAACGCAACGCCCAGGGCCGCGATGAAATAGGACCCCGCCGACCCCGGGGCTGGTTGGTGCGCGGAAGACCGCCCGCGGTTTTCCCACCGCGGCGGTGCGTCAACCAGGCACGGCGAACCGATGCAATGTCGTCCTCGGCGCTGCTGTGGCGGGGCCTTGGACGGCCCTGTAGAATTCTCCGTGTGCGCCCAGGCCTGTTCGTCGAGGTTCTGCTGGATGCGCCTGGCCCCGGGCGTCGTGGACACCATGACCGCGCCATTCTGGCTGCCGAGCGCTCCGTGACCCCCTGGCGATCTACGCGTACGCCGGCAGCAGGGAACAAGCGGCGGTGTTAGCCCCATGCGCGACGACGTCAGTGCGCCCCTGAGCCACATCGAGGATCGCGTGCCGCACGGGCTCACCGGCCCCTGGCAAATAGGTACGCTGTTCCATGTCTTCTCGCGCTACCCTCGCCGTCCCGAGGCCGTTCGGATCGATCGCCTGGTATCGGTGCTGCGGCACGGACTTATACCGCCAGCATTGGCCCCACAGGGCAGGGTGATCTCTGATTTGCGCCTGCAAGTGACCGGGTGTTCGCGGCCATATGACAGCTTCGTATTCCTGCACGAATTCGGTGACGACTCCGCGCTGTACCTGCCCCGAACGCCAGACACGATCTGTTGCTTTGTTGACCGGTCGGTGCCGATCATTCGGCCTCAGGCGCTGCAGCCCAACTGGGTGGTGTTGTGCAGAGACGAGATCTACGTGGATCGTGTCATCTCGCCACAGCAACTGATCGGCATTGCGGTCGCCCCACAGGTCGCGCAGGCCGTGTGCGAGGAGCTTGAGCCCGAGTTCCGGCGGCTGGCCCTGCCCCTGTACGATTTCTCCGGCCGTGTCTACTGGCTTCCGAAATGACCGGCCTCGCGCTGGCCACCGCAGCATGTCCGAGCAGCTCTTGCCTCAGCCGCAGGCCAGGGACCAGCCCAGACAGGTTGCTCTAGCCGTAACGGAACAGCTCGCTAACGGACTCGTCCTGGTGCAGCCGGCTGATCGCCTCGGCGACGAGCGGGGCCAGCGTGGCTACCTTGAGGGGCAGCGATGGGCAGTCGGGCGGGGGCACGCTGTCGGTCACAATGATCTGCTGCACCGGTGCCGCTTGCAGGCGCTCGACCGCCGGCGCGACGAGCAGCCCATGGCTGGCGACGACCACGGCCTGCGGCTGGGCACCCGCCGCCCGGACGGCATCGAGCGCAGCCACCACCGTCCCGCCCGTACTGATCATGTCATCCACGATGATGGGCGTGCGATTCCGCACGTCGCCCGTGATGGCGCTCACCGTCACTTCGGTTCCGCTCAGGCGGGTCTTGTGGACGATGGCGACGGGCAGGCACAGGAGCCGGGCGTAGCGGTCCGCCAGCTTCGCCGCGCCCAGGTCGGGGGCGACCAGTACCCCGTCGGCCGGCAACCAGGGGCGTGCGGCCTGGGCCAGCAGCGGGACCGCGCTGAGGTTTTCGAGCGGGATACTGAATACACCCTCGAGCCCCGCGGCGTGCAGATCGACGGCCACCACCCGCGCGACGCCGCTCGTCGCGATCAAGTCCGCCACTAGCCGCGCGGCCACCGCCTCCCGGCCGTGCGCCCGGCGATCCTGCCGGGCATAGCCAAAGTACGGGACGACGGCCGTTACCCGTGCGGCGCCGGCGCGTCGGCATGCATCCGCGAGCAGCAGTAGCTCCAGGAGGTGCGTTTCGACCGGCGGGCTCGTCGGCTGCAGCAGGTAAACGTCGTGCCCCCGCACGCTCTCTTGGACCTCGACGTGCAGCTCGCCGTCGGGAAAGCGCTCGATCCCACAGCGGCCGAGCGGGACGCGCAGCCCGGCCGCGATGGTCTCTGCCAGGCGTGGGTTAGCGAGTCCGGCGAACAGCAACAGCTCCATGGAACCTCCTTCAGCCGCGGCCGGCCCGTGGACGGGCAAGCGCCCTTCCAGGCCGGGGCGGCGATGTCATTCCGCAGTCTCTAATCTAGCGACGCCGCGTTGCGCCCCCTGTTGCGGCCGGTGAAGATCACGTCAACAGAGCAGCGCTCGCTAACGCGTGGGGCTCCGCACGTTCGGTACGGTTTACGCGCCGTCTACCGCCCCTAACAGTGGCTGCAACCTATCCGGCGGATCCTAAGCGTGGACACGAGTTCGCATCGGCTGCCGGGGAGCTGACGATGGATGCCGGCCTGAACCTGTTCGCCGGCTGGCTCGGTATTCTTCTGGGGGTCCTGTTCGGGACCGCGCTGGGGCTGCGCTTCCAGGAGGAGGGGTGGCTCGGCGGCTATGGTTCGTGGCCGCGCCGCATGCTGCGGCTCGCGCACGTGTCCTTCTTTGGCCTCGGGTTCCTCAACATCGCGTTTGGCCTGACGGCCCGCGAGCTGGGGCTGCTGGGCCAGCTCGCCTGGCCCGCGGCGCTCCTGCTCGCGGGCGCCGCGTCGATGCCGCTCACCTGTTGTCTGGCGGCGGTCCGGCCGAGCTGTCGCCAGCTCTTCGTGCTTCCGGTCGGTAGCGTTCTAGCGGGGCTCGGGCTGTTCGTGTGGAGGGTGTGGCTGCCATGAGGATCGCGCTCGTCGCCATGAATGGCGTTCGCGTCCAGGATACCGAGCTGCGGCGCCTCGGCCTCGCGCTGCCCGGCTTCCAGCGGCGCCTGCGCGCGATCGCCTCGCTGCCCAATCTCGGCTTGCTCATCCTGGGTGGCATGACCCCGCCGGAGCACCAGGTCGACTACGTGGAGATGCCGGACTTGGCCGGGGCCGACGTGCTGGCCGCGTATGACCTCGTCGCGGTCTCGAGCTGCAGCGCGCAGATCGACGAGGCGTATACGCTGGCGCGTCGGCTGCGCGCGCACGGCACGCCCGTGGTCATCGGCGGGCTGCACGCCACGGTTCTCCCCGACGAGGCGCTGGACTACGCCGGCGCGGTCGCTGTGGGCGAAGGGGAGGCGGTCTGGGACGCCATCCTGCGCGACGCCGCACGGGGCCGCCTGGCGGGTGTGTACGGCGACCGCGCCGGCGGGTACGACCTGGCCCAGTCGCCGCTGCCCGCGTTCCACCTGCTCGCCCGCGACCGCCACCGTCGCCTGCTGGTCCAGACGAGCCGCGGCTGTCCCCATGACTGCGAGTTCTGCGCCAGCTCGCGCTTGCTCTGCCCGCGCTACAAGCAGAAGCCCATTGGCCACGTGCTCGCGGAGATCGACCGCATCCGCGGCCTCTGGCCGCATCCGTTCTTCGAGTTCGCCGACGACAACACCTTGCTCAACCGCGCCTACTGGCGCGAGCTACTCCCCGAGCTGCGGCGGCGCCACGTGCGCTGGTTTGCCGAGACCGACGTGTCGATCGGCGACGACGACGAGCTGTTGGGACTCCTCCACGCGGCGGGCTGTGCCCAGGTCCTGATCGGGCTGGAGAGCCCCGTGCGTGGCCCTCTGCGCGGCATCGAGCGGAGCAGCGATTGGAAATACCACCAGTGGCCCCGCTACCGCGAGGCCGTACGCCGCATTCAGGCGCACGGCGTGCGGGTGCTGGGCTGCTTCGTGCTGGGCCTGGACGGCCAGGGCCCCGAGATCTTCGATCAGGTCTTCGAGTTCGCCGCCGATGCGGAGCTGTACGACGTGCAGGTCACGATCCAAACGCCCTTCCCGGGCACGCCGCTCTACGCGCGTCTCCAGCGCGCCGGGCGGCTACTCGCCGAACGGGCGTGGGACCGGTGTACGCTCTTCGACGTCAACTTCGCCCCCACCCACATGACGGTCGAGGAGCTGAGGGTCGGGTTCCGCAAGCTGGTGCGCAGGCTCTACGCGGAGGAGATCACGCGGCAGCGCCAGCGCAGCTTCCAGCGCCAGCTGGTCCGCCTGCGGGACCGGAAGAAAGGAGAGGCCGCATGAAACCCCGAACCTGGATCGCTGTCCTCTTCGCCGCCGCTGCCGTCTACGATGCCCTGCTCGGGCTGCTCTTCCTGGTGGTTCCGGGCTGGCTATTGGCGCAGTTTGGGATCGACCCGCCCAACCACTTCGGCTACGTGCAGTTCTCGGCGCTCCTGCTGCTGATTTTCGCCTGGATGTTCGTGGAGATCGCGCGTGAGCCAGGCGAGCACCGCATGCTCATCCCTTACGGCGTGGCGGTGCACTTCGCTTACGCCGGGATCGTGATCTGGTACTGGGTCACCAGCGACTTGCCGGCCCTGTGGAAGCCCTTCGCACTCTTCGACCTGCTCTGGGCGGGGCTGTTCCTGCTTGCTTACTTCGCCCTGGCCGCCCGCCGGCTGGCCTGGCACCCAAGCGTGTAGGACACGAACGGCGGGCGCTTCGTCAACGACGACCTGATTCGCGACCTGGCAGGTCCCGCCCCGTGCCCGGAGCGGGTCAATGCCGAACAAACGGCGGACCCGCGGCAACGGGATCCGCGGTTTCGCGGTGCGCTAGCAACGCGGCGTTTACCGCCGGCAACCTCGCCGCCAACGCCGATCTGCCACGCTGTACGCGAGAACCGCGACGTATGTGGAGGCCGCGATGGCTACCCAGCAACAGTCCCCGGCGCTGCTCGACGTGCTTGCCCTGCCCGGACTCGTGGACCGGCTGCGGGCCACCCCGCCCCCGGCAACCGGCGTGCTGACCGTCTACCTGGATACCTCGCTGGCGCGCGCCGGCGGGCAGGGCTACCTGCTCGCCTACCGCGACCAGTGCAAGGCGCTCCGACCCACGCTGCCACCCACTACGCGGGCGGCCTTCGAGGCGGCGGCCAGCCACGCCGAGCAGTTCCTGACCGACGCTGCGCCCGCCGGGCCCCCGGGCCTGGTCCTCTTCGCGGCCGAGGCGCCGGAGTATTTCCACGCCGCCGTCCTGCCCGCCCCGCCGGTCGACCGGCTGCGCTGGGGCAGCCAGCCGGATGTCGAGCCGCTGCAAGTGCTGCTCGACGACGACGAGCGGGTGGCCGTGCTGTTGCTCGACACCGAGCGCGCCCGGCTGTTCACCATCTACCTAGGGGTCATCGAGAGCCAGCAGTCGTTCGAGGACTACGTCCCGGCCAAGCAGGCCGGCGGTGGGTGGTTTGCGCTCGGGCAGACCCGGGCGGCGCGCCACCGCGAGGACCACGTGCTGCGCCACGTCAAGCGAGTGCTCGCCGCGCTCATGTCAACGCGGCGCGACCAACCGTTCGACCGGCTGTTGGTGGCCGGCCCGGACGAGGCGCTGGCGGTGCTGCGCCACCACCTGCCGCGACCGCTCCGCGCGCGCCTGGCGGGCACGCTCAGCCTGGAGCTGTTCGCGAGTGACGCGGCGGTGTTGCAGGCGACGCTGGCCGCGGCGGAGGCAGCCGAGCGCGCTGCCGAGGCCGCGGCGGTGGCGGAGCTGCTGGACGCAGCAACCACCCCGCACGCGGTTCTCGGGCTCGTCGCCACGCTGGCCGCGCTCGACGACGGCCGGGTCCACGTGCTGTACCTGGCCGACAGCTTCGCGGCGGTGGGCGGTGCGTGCGCGGCCTGTGGGGCGCTCGTCGCGGGCGTCGGCGCGTGCCCGACCTGCGGCACGCCCATGGAAGCGGTGCCCGACCTGCGCCCGCGCCTGATCAACGACGCGCTGGACCAGGGGGCCAAGCTGGAGTTCGTAGCGGGCGATGCGGCGGCGTTGCTCGCCATGCATGGCGGCATCGGCGCGTGGACGCGCTACTGAGCCCGGGCGGCTGTCCACTTTACGAGCAGCCGGGGGCGGCCGCGACAGCGTTTATCCGCCGTTGTGCCGCAGCAACCTTCCCCGCCGCCGTGCCGACCTACAAGAACGTGGGAGGCGCGCGTCCACGACTGGTCCGCGCGGCAAGCGCCTTCGAACGCCGTGTCGCCCGGGCACGGCGCGAGTCTGTCGGTTTGGGGAACAGGCCAGATGGCGGAGAAGCGTTACGAGGGCCACCCGGTGGCCGGACGTGGAATCCCGCGGGTCACGGTGCAGGATGCTGAGCACGCACACCCACTGGCGCGCGACTGATCATGCTTGGCGACTTCGCCTGGGGAGTCACTGGCGCCGGTGCGACCGCGCTCGCCGCTAGCTTGCTCGCCGACTACCTCGGGTCGGTACGGACCGTTCACGACATCCACACGTTTCTGCACGAGCGGGTGCTGCGGTGGGCCCCGTCGCAGGGTTGGCCGCCCAGCACCAGCGACCTGGCAGCGTTTCTGACCGCCCAGGCCCACCGTCGAGCCTGGGCTCACCAGCGATCCGCCTGAGGCGCTCGGAGGCACGGCTACCGCCTGCCTGGGCGCCTTGGGCCGGTTCGTCGCTACAGCAGCGCCTGGCCGACCAGCCTGGCTCACCCTCAGCACGACTTTGAATCAGTTCGTCATGCCCAGGTCGGGCACCACCGCGGCATGAAATGGGGCCTGGAGCCTCCACGGACCGACTGGCCGCACCCTCGGCAGCGGCGTATTTCACCGCAGACCTGGGGCATCGCGGCGACCGGTTACCTGCCGTATATGGTCCACAACGCGGCTTTAAACCTCCATGGCTCATCCTGAGCATGCGGACCGAGCGAGCCGTGCTCGCTGCCTGTAGGAGTGGGTAAGGAGCGCGAGCCGGGGGTCGCGGCGGAAAGGAGCCAGGTAAATGGAGCTGCGGAAGATCATGACGCGCGACGTGGAGTCAACGACTCCTGATGCCACGCTGCAGGTGGCTGCGGATCAGATGCGAGCGCGGTCCGTCGGAGCGCTGCCGGTCTGCTACGGCGGGCGGCTGGTGGGCATC
>Ga0070741_10003700_pt1 | contig 37123 bp, 36 predicted proteins | sample Coa_R1_4_FD_66440 | JGI IMG/M metagenome (GOLD analysis project Ga0070741, IMG submission 66440) | Surface soil microbial communities from Centralia Pennsylvania, which are recovering from an underground coalmine fire - Coalmine... | ecosystem: Environmental > Terrestrial > Soil > Unclassified ... | reverse complement strand
CCGAAGCGCTGCCCGCATTGTCGAAAATGGCTTTGCAACGACCGGCGGCGTGAGTAAATCTGCCAAAGTAGTGTTAGGGCGTGTACCCAAAAATCAGGCGTGATATCGGCTATGCCCCCCAGGCGCCATGCCGGCTTTGTGCCCAAAGCTACCTTCGAGAAGATTTCACTCCGATCATTTCGCCGTTCAATAGGTCAACCACCGTCGTGATCCTAAACACGCGCTCTCTGCGGAACCTATCAGACGATGTGAAGCGTTCCCCTAGCATTATCCTTTTTTCGCGCAGGTTGGTCCGATGGTAAGTGTCGTCATCTGTCCCGTCGCTGCCAAAGTGCACGTCGCCATTTTCCCGCACGACGAATGGCTGCCAGGTACTCTTTACGGCCGGATCGCCGTTGAGACCAAAGATTAAGTGACGACCGAGAACGCGCCCTTCCCCATCGATTACCAAGTCCAACGTCACAGGGGGCGTCGGCCCCTCATCATCTCCAGGCGGCCAAACTTCATTGATGGCTTGTACGCGAACGTGCCTGTGGCTCATGGCATTCTCCTCCTGGAAGTCCCGCGTGCGAATGACAAAAGGAAGCCAAGCCTCGATGATTTCAGAACTCTACGCCAGCCATAGTGACCGACACATTGAAACCCTTGGCTGAGATCAGTCGCAAAAGTTGTTCGAGCGAAATATCGCTCGTCAGGATCTGGCTCGTAGGCAACTCGTTTTGTGTGTGTTGCGGCGATTGTGCCACGCCGTCACGCTCATTTTCATAATGCTCCAGGACACGCACGATCCGTGCCGCCATTTCCGGATTTTGAACATTGCTGCCGTTTTCGACGTAGTTCCTGATCGCTGCACCGGTTATGCGGCCAATTGAATCCGCGATCTCTTGCCAACTGGCCGTGCCGCCGCCAGATCGATGAAACGTCTTTATGCGTCGCCTGACATCGGAGCTAAGCGGTCGCGATTTCGCTATGGGCATTGGTTTCTCCTTTGGTTTGCGGAGCACGATGGCTGCCTGAAAAAGAAATATAGATGTTTTTAAAATGTCTTTCAATCCCGTTTCGAGCGGAAGCGATAGCCGGGACCGACGCGTTTATGAGTACACGCCCTATTCCGCTTCGATAATTGGTGCCATCCGCTCCAGCGGCGGCGGTGCTATTCGGCGCGGCGGCAGCTCTATGTCGGGAACGAGTTCGGATTCACAGGCGGTCCGCAGCGCGTTTAAACGCTGATTGATGCGGTCCAGCGGGTCAATCACTTCGATTTCGTGCTTGTGTGCGATTTCGGCGCGTTCCTTGTACATGCCGAGCGCCTTCATCAATTTATCCAGCGCGTCCAATTTTGGGTGCAGCTTAATTTTGATGGTGCGACCATGCTCGCCAACCGTCTCGCTGATTTCAGCGATACAAGCTTGCTGCTCCTCGCTGAGCTGGGCTGTGTCGGTGATAACCAGCTCCCCGCCTTCAACCCGCGCGAAGTCGCTGAATTTTGCGAATGCGATTTTGCCGATTTCATCAACGACGCTGACCGCGGTTACACCGCTGCGCTCAGCCATCAAGGTCGAAATCGCAGCGGCGACGGTAGCCTTTTTGCGCATCCGGCTCGCCATTTCGGTGCTGCTCTTGGCCGACTTACCGAGTCCGGCGCGGATGGCGGCCTGTCGGCCGTTCAGGTCGATGATGTATTCCTCAACGAAGCGGCGTTCGCGAAGGGTCAATTCCGCGGCCCATATTGGGGTGGATTCGGTTTTGGCAGGTAGCTTTGTCATGTGAATTAAACTGTAGCCTTTGTTACGAATCGTAGCCTACCGATGAGATTTTTGCAATGGACGATGCTACCGGCGTGGCTTCATGTCTGTCGCCGACAAGGAACAGGTCGAGCACAGCCCCTATTTGCTTTGCCTTAACCGTGCAGCGGTTATTCTGGCATCGGCGCAGTGGGATGGGGGCCGACAACCGGGTGTGCCACTGTCCAACCCCCCTGCCGCGAATGTGCCCTTTCAATCGTGGCAGGGGCCTTTATTCCCTAAAGATGAAGCTCTCAGGAGACCGCGCAATGCGCAACGTGCTTCTGATTTGCATCTGTCTTGCGGTGGCGTACTGCATCGACCGCAACTACTATGGCGGCCTCTATAGTGGTGCGGGAGTCGAAATGCTCCGCCATATCGTTGTGGCCTACAAATAGCATGATGATTTCATGCCAACACTGCAAAAGCGCAGTTGCGAGCGACGCCCGGCGATGTCCGAAGTGCGGGGGGAAGCCGTGGGTTAAAATTGGGGTGTTGCAAGCTATCGGTATCTTGATCTTAGGGTACGCGGTCGCTGCCATCACCGGCGATTATTGGTTTATTCTGGTAATGGTCACATTGCTTGTGCTCGGCACTGTCTATTCGCGGTATCGGCTTTGGCGTCAACACGTCGCGTTCAAAAACGCACAATCACAAGCATCGTAAGCGGGGCCAGCACCAAATCCCGTTCGATTCGGGATTGCGATAGGCAAGATTGATGCTACCCTGCGTTGGGCGCTTTGGCAGGGGTAGGCTTTGGGCTGGCTTAGCGGGCTATTCCACCGCGCGAAAGCTGATCATGAGGGCGGTGGAACCGGTCGCGCTGAAAATCCGGCGCCAGGCGCCAAGCCCATACCAGTTCACACACAACACGAAGGAACGGACCGCGCGGACCTTGATCGAGCTATGGTCCGGTGGACCGGTGTAGTTGGGGTGTTTACGGCGGTTTTATCTATAGTTGGTGGCGTTCAGACCTGGGCATTCATTCAAAGCGAACGAGCCTCACTGGTCGTTGAGAATTTCCAGTTTCCAAACGGACTGGCGGTGAACAAGCAACTCACGATGCTCTATAAAATCAAAAACGCCGGCAAAAGCACCGCAGAAATTACAAACGTTAGCCTCAATGCGGAACCTGAGCTTGTCTATCCACTGAAATACGCCCCCGTTTCCGAACTCGCTCCCACGCAAATTGCCGCTGATTCTACGGAAGAGTTCATTTATCTCGGCCTCGCCAACAATGGGCCGTATATCGTCACTCAGGCGGTAGCCGACGCGCTCAGTAGCGGGAGCCTGAAATTGTTCATCTACGGTTTTGTCGATTATGACGATGATTTCTGGTTCGTTGGCGGCAGAAGAAGCTATTTTTGTTTCAGGTACGTGCCAGAGCGAAGCAGCCAAACTGTGAGCACTTTCAGCGGCTGCCCGATACCGCGTCCAACTAACTAACAACGTAAGCGAACCGGCACGACGATTCCGAACGTGGCCTTGCCTTTACCCCCCTGATTGTGCAGCGGATACTTTTTGTTGGCTTATGGCATCATGTACCAAATTGCCAAAGACGCTGATCTGAGTGGTCAGCAGCTCAAAAGCCCGCGCCAATTGTGTTATCTGTAATGTGTTTCGGAATGTCTTCAGCCGTAGACCGGGATCAAAAAGCAGCGCTCTCTTTAATCCGGCTGGTCCAGACAAGTATTCCCAATTCCCGTCTTCCAGGTTGACCGGAGGGGAAATAGTTCGACCGAGAATAGGCGCACGAACAGGGTAGCCATGGACTATTCTGTTTCGTCGCTTCACCATGCGACCGATCTTGTTATGCAGAGCGTTCCAATTCGCGAGGATAGCGTGGCCGGGGAATCTCCGTTGCATTAGCTCATCCAAGACCGTGAGCTTGTCACGCGCGCTCGAAATCGCATTAAAGATAAACGGTGCGTGGGCGGATTCGGCTAGACTGTCAAAAAGCAGCTCCATACGCTCCTCCGCCATTTGCCAGTTGGAAACCGCTCGGCCCAAAGCCACGTAGTAGTTCTTCAAATCTTCGGGTAGGTCCGCCATTGCCAATTCGCGCTACAAGTCGCCGCCGCTCACCGCCGGAATGTCGCGCTCACTTAAGCCGGCTGCAATGGGCGACAGCGACGCAGCGCGCCCCCTCATTGAGCCCACCGGCCCACAGCGTGCTCACAATTATGGTGGTGATGTCGACGCGCGCAGTGGTGGGAGAGCGGCCCCGCCGCGGGGTTGGCTTATGCGGCAGGGCCAGAACGGTGACGAACAGCGTGCGGCTCATCCCCACTGCGCCGCGTGGGAGAGTAGGCAGGCAAAGTTAGCGCGAGCTTAAAATGTGCCAGTCACGATCCTGCCAGTCACGCCAATGCGTCGGACGCAAGTCGATCCATTTCCTTGTCTGCGCATTGAGCCAACCGCTTAAGGCGCGCCGGCATGGAAAAGCAAGCGCTTGGACATCGCCACCGGAGTCGATGACCGCAAGTTCAATGTCGCGGTCCCACGGTGCGCGGATTATCGGTTGCCAGTTCATGTTGGGGGAAGCCGGACTAGATCAGGTGAGCCTCATTTGCGTGCGGCACGGCCGAAACGCATCGCCTCTTTTTCTTCGGCCTCCAACGCCAGCATCTCCCAGGCAACGGCCATCTGTTCGAGCTGCTGCCTGTGTTCCGGCTTTCTTAGGCCGCGAGCTAATTGCCGACAGTCATCAGCAAACCGCTGGTATTCAGCTACCCTTCTCACCGGTCCCTCCCACCGCTGAGCCTCCCAGGATGTGAATGTTAGAAAGCATTGGTGCGGGGAATCAACTGGTATCCAACAACTAAAAGTCAGCCGCCCTTTTGAGGCACGATGGCTGATCATTGCGTGGCTTTGAGCCGCTTCCGCACTCGGACCACCTGCGGAGATGGGCGAGCCCCGCCACAATAGGCGAGGCTCTAAGCGGGGTGAGGTGTCGGGGGCGAGACCGCCCCGCCTGGAACAATAACTCCGTTCCCGTTGCCCAAGTTCGCCGCTCTGCCGCCAGATTGGCGACCAACTCCGGGCACTATCGGACCGTCCAATCCGACGTGCCGCGGCGCGAGCCCACCCGACGTTCTTTGCGCGCGGCGACTTGGCGCGGCGCTTTGAGGGGGGTGCCGCGCCAATTCTATTTGCGCAGTCCAGTGGCCTTCAGCCTCCTTCGGACCCTGACCACCTGCATGGCGTGCCACTTGCCGCCGGCCGGGGCGTTCACGCCACGCGTGTTTAGCTCCACAGCGGCAGCGGTCGGCGGCAATCCCGATAGCTCAGCAAAGACTCCGACTAGGGCTTGTGCGCGCTTGTCGGCATCCCATCGCATTTGTCGCTTCCACCCGAAATTGGGCCTGTCGCTCATCGATGCCGCCCTAGCCCCACCGCAGCCCCGTTGAACGAGGTCAGTGGGGGCGTCGTAGTGTAGCAATCGTTCGGCTTGCCACCTACTGCTGGCGCGGCTCGCGCGATGCGGGTAAGTTGGCGCCGAGCCCTTCCGCCAAGCCTGCGGGTCCTCCCCCGGGCTTGGTCAATGGTCATGCCCCCAAGCAAAGCCCTCGGAAGGGCTCACCCCGCTCCTTGGTCAGTGTGCTGACGCACTCTCGGCTCGGTCAAGGCTCGATTTCCAGAGCTTCTTGGCGAGCGCCGAGAGGGCAGCCCACAGCCGCGCTGTCCTGAGAAGTGCGGCCTTTTCGGTGGGGTCGTCTTGAGTCAGCGCTGTTTCCAGGCAAGCCGCAGCGAGCGCTTGATAGCGGCCAGCAGTGTCGCGATAGCTGGAAGTGAAGGCGGCAGGAGACATTCCTCACAGTGCGCTCGGTGGCACCGATTCGGCAATGCGACCTTTGCATCATCGCTAACAGCGCACGCAGCGTTCGGGGCCCTTGTCCGTTGGCGGTTCGCACCGCATTGAACAGTAGCACAGCAGGCCAGCCGTGGCCGCTGGTGCGTTCAGCGCGGAGCGGCGTAGCTCAGCGCCAGAAGTCGCGGAAGCGCAGCCGTGTTTGTGATGCTGGCGTGGCCATGCACAGAGAAAAGCCGCCAATCTTTGCTACGAGGGGCCAAAAGCGAACGTGGCGGGGGGGCCAATTGTCTAGTGGCCTCGGTCGTAGCAAGATGATTGGCGGCGCAGTCAGATAGGAACGTATCTGCTTGCTTGTGCAATGCGCAGACGCCAGCAGACGTTCCCTCTGGGCCGCCGATTGCCGACCTGATTGGTGTGCGACTTTTCGTCCACTATGAGGAACGGCGACGATGCGCGAGCAGCAAAGCGATTGCGGCGCAATCAGCGAAAACATCCGTTGACTGTACCAAGGTCCAGGATGGCCGTGTGTCCGGTTGCCGACTTACCTGCTCAAAACCATGTGCTTAATGCGACGGCGACGCTTGCCGCGCCAGCACCGCGGCTCGGCGCAAACCCGTCAGCGCCAGAAATCGCGGAACGGCGCCGCGCTCAGTTCGGTGTAGCGCGTGGTATGCTGAATCGACTTGTGCCCCAGCCAGTCCTGAATACGCCGCGTATCATGGCCGGCGTTGGCGAGGGCGTAGCCGCAGCCGTGCCGCAGCATGTGGGCATGAACCTTGAACGGAAAGCTGGCTCGCTCGCCGATGCGCTTGATAAGCCGGTTCACCGCATCAGTAGTGAATGGCCCTCCCCGCTCGGTGGCGAACACAAACGCGCTGTCGGGGAATTGCCGGCGTAGCTCGCGTAGCGCCCGGATTTCGTCGCCACGTAGGGGATGCGCGCTCGGCTTGCCGTTCTTTGCCCGCCGCACATGCAGCGTTGCAGCCCGGCCGAATTCGACCTGCGACCATTCCAAGTCGCAAATCTCAACAGCACGCAGCCCATGGCGGTAAGCCATGAGAATCAGCGTAGCGTCGCGGTGGCTATAACGACCACCCCGCCGCGCCTCAGCCATCAGCTTTTCGACTTCGGCCGGTGTCAGGTATTCCCGCTGCCGAAGCTCGGTATTGGCTGGCCGCATCGGCACTGACCGGAAAACGTTGCTTGGCTCGACGACTCGAAGCTGCACAGACATTGGCAAAATCCTCGATTGCGACATTGCACTGACCGGATAATGTATATTTTCCGGTCAGTCGTCAATACTCAATTTTGAGGGCGCCGGGAACGGAGTGGTAGCGCATGCGTTGCAGCGCCGCAGCGTGGGCCGCGAGCTGTACAGCGGATCGGCGCCACAGGCCGGCGGTCGGATCGGCCAGGGCGAGACGATGCAGCGCGCTTAGCTCGCCGAGCTGTGCAGCGCGACCGTGGCGGCAGCGCCGAGGCGGTGTTTAAACGCGGTCGGGGGTGGGTGTCGGAAATTTTTTCGCTCGGGCTTGACTGGAATCTGTTTTTGCTAGCCGAACTTCATCCTCGGTTGAACGACGGGTGAACTACGGTTGAACAACGGTAGGCGCCAATTTGATATGGAGAATCAACATTATCTTTCATAATTCTCCTCATTCTTCATCCTTCAGCCCCCTAGGGTATGTCTAGGCCAAATTGCCTCGCCCAAGGGCCCCTTTAAATGGGAGGTGGTTGAAAGATGAAGAACGGTGAACAACGAATTCCACCCTCTGTTTCCCGCAAAAGAATGCATTTTAGCGCACAAACCTGTACCAGGTTGCGCTGGGACCGCCTCTCGGAGGAGTGACCTGTTCGGTGGCCACCGTGCCGCTCTCGATGAGCGTCCGCAGAATATCGCCCAACTCTTTCGAGCGAACCGACTTCTGCAAAGCCCGCAGCAAGTCGCTTCTTGAAATCCGGCGCTTGCGCTTAATGGTGTCAATCACTTTGTTGAATATTTGACTGTAGGTCATCTGGTCACCGGTCATTCGCTCGTGCGCTTCGGTCGCCAGCAGGTCGCCCGAAGCCGACGCAAGGTCGACCCCCCACTGCATGTCTGACAGGTCGACGGAGAAATCGTAGTTGCCAACCCACCGGCCCGCCGCCCGGATAGTCGCCAACCTGACAGCCATTTCCGCCGACCGTCCGACGAAGTGGTCTAGGCCGGGCTCTTGGTCGATTCTCTCTTCGATGCAGCACGAAAAATCCCGATAGGCGGACTCGGCTGCCGGACTTGCCCACGGCCGCGCGTCTGGGCGCGGGTTCAGATTCGTGTTGTTCAGGTTTGCAGCTGCCAGCTCGCCCTCGCGCCAGCAGTACAGGGTGCGCAAGTCGTCGACGATATTCTGCGGCACCGAGTAGGGATCAAAGCTCGGCGCCATCTCAGGTGCTCGTTTGGTGGACGATAGGACCAAAAAGCGGTTGAGGAAGCCGTTCGAGAGGTCACCCGCCTGCAGGGATTCGAAGAATTCCGATGGCGTGGATAGGCCGTAGAGTGACAGCGCCGGACATTTGATTGGCTCCGAAGCGCGCCCGGCCCATTCCGGCGTATCGTAGCGGTTGAAAGAAAGCCCCCACATCTCGCGCAACACCTTACTTATGCCCGCCTCGAACCCGGACGCGCGCCGATTGTTGATGCGCTTAAGGAAGGCGCCAAATTCATCTTGCGGGCATAGGGCGAGTGGCTTTACCCGAAGAAAGTTGATGACCGAGGGCATAGAAATGAACTCGGACGGACCAAGGTGGTGGTCAGCCTTCGCGGCCTCCATCAATTTCTTTAGGCAATCAATTGGATGTTGCTTGCCTGAGCTGGTTGGCGCCAGACCAAGCACATAAAGGTGTGTTGCTGAGTTCGTGGGACCAGCTACGCGGCGGCCAATCAGCGTGCCCACCAACGTGATTGCAGCCCCAAGCGCAAGCACCCTGTTAGGGCGCCTCGCCGTGGCGGTTATCCAATCTACTAGTTCACCCACAACGCCCGGCACATGAGTCAGCGGTTCGATGGGATTCGGGATCGGAGCGGCGGGCTCCGACTCCATCACGGTCTCCGCCTCCTCCACCCCGACCTCCGGCTGCGGCGGCCGTGGTGCCGGCTGCGGCTTGGGCTCCGGCGCCAGCTTCGCCGCGTCGGACTCGGACGGCTCCGGCTCCCCCTTCGCCGCGGGGAACGGCACGACCTGCGCTGCTTGCGCCGCTTCATCTGCCTCTTGTCGTGTGGCGATGTAGTCGGCCCACGTCGTCGTACCCTGACACGACGTTTCCCGCATCGTTCTGGTGTCGAGTTCGCGGATGGCTGCACCTTCATAGCTCGCAAGTGCTTTGACGATGTCGGCCGGCTTCGGAACGTTCGGCTGCGAGAAATGCGCAAAGGTCGTGCCGTGGCTAATCAATTTGACCGTCAGGCCATCCTTGACCCGCTGCAGAATCGCCGCGGCATTTTCGTTGCGCCAAGCGCTGAGCTTAGCGTGCAGCGCGCCATCGTCGGCTGCGGGCTTTTTGAGTACGGTTGCGTTGTTCATCGTTGTTCCGTGATGATTACGCGGCGCGTGCCCCAGCCGAGTGCGTCGGCGAGGTAACAAAAGGCCGCTTCGAGATCGCATTTTTGCGCTGCCATGATGAGGTCAAGGGCGGTGTAGCCCTGCGGCCCATGGCCGAAATCGACAATACCGCGCGGTGATATTTTCAGGTTGAGCTTGCGTAGCTGAACTGGGCGCCCCGTGCTCGATGGTCGCCAAGTCGCAACCGCTTCAAAGCCGTTGCGCGTCTGCCGGCAACGATAGAGGCCAAGACCCGGCACCCAAGCTCCCAAATTCGCGAGCGCCTGATTGTTGAGAGCACGATGCGGCGTAGCGTCATGATAGCTGCCGCCAGTAGTGATTGCCGGCCGCTCCGGCTCCGGCTCAAAGCCGAACTCAGCTAGCGCTTTATCAATCTCGGCGATGTTCTGAGACGTTATTACCGGCAGCTCATCGCTGTAGGTGTTTTCCAGCGCGTCCAGGACCCACCTATATGGCACCTTGGTGTCCGGGTGAATCGTCGGCGGCAAGACTGTAAATCGTCCAGGACCAATCAAATCACACGCGCGAGTTTTTTCGCCCGCGGCGCCAACAATGTTCCAAGACTTTGACGCGGTGATATCAGGCGCATGGAAAAAGCGTGTGTCGCCTTTCTTGCCGCGCTTAATGAGATACGCATGTGGGAGGGCAAACCGAATTGCCGAAGCGATGTTGCCGTCATCGGTGTCCACATCTATGCCAACGATATTTTTCGATGCAGGACCACAAACGATTCCGACTCCGGCACCCGGCAGGGATGACCACCATTCGACTTCGAAATCAGTGGGCAAACGGCGCGTGTATTCCTCACGCCAGTTATTTATGCCGGCCCACTCATTGCATTTAAACGTGCTAGGCCGCTTCGTGCCCGGGCCTACGGGCAACGCGCAATAGCCGCGCTCAATAAGACGCGGTCCGACGACCGCGTAGGCGCTTCGCTCTGAACTCATCGCAGCGCCTCCCCTTCGCCGAGGCCGGCGAGCCGGGCGACTTCGCGTGCGTGGTCGCGGCTGAGTGCAAATTTTTCGGCGATTTGTTGTGCGGCTCGATCAGTGCTCGGTAAGTGGAGCTGAAAATTATTGTCGCGGGACTTGCGATCTGGTTCGTTCTCTCTTATGTTCATGTTTGGTCACTTGCATTCTTCCTTTCGGCGAGGCTCCATTCGCGGGAAGGTGATGGTTACACTTTAAGCCGGGCCCGGATTTTTCCGTTGGCCCGGTTTTTTTATTTGGAGGTGTAGCGGCCGGCCGGCACCTCGCCGCTACGCGGCCTGCTTGGCTGTAACTTTGCTGCGCCGCGCTGCTAGCGCTTCGTTACGCTCTTTAATTCTGGCCGCGATACGGGCGTCGACTTCCTCTTCAATCCACGCCTTCCGGCCGTTTTTGCCTAGCCCGATTTTGATTGATGGCGGTAAGACTCCAGCCGCCTCAAGACGCCTAATGTGTTGCAACATGAGGGCCTACGTTTGTCATAACCGGCTGCACGGTCAAGATAAAATGTTCGAACATGCACCGGTTTGTCGCCGGGTGGTCAGACAACAAATCCTTCTGTTAACCGGTTGGTCGCTGGTTCGAATCCGGCCCGGGGAGCCAACGCCTGTTCTGTCCGACCCGGAGAAATGGGTGACGGAACGTAGCTAAGACATGAGTGACAATCTCGTGCCGAACGGATTGTCGATGCTCTGCAAAGTTCTCTGCTCCAGGTCGAGGTAACGCGATCACAGCGCATGAAGCTGACGAGCCAAATGGCGTCGTCGACGTCCTTGATGCCGAGTTTCTGAAGCAGAGTGAAATTCCCAGACCTCGGCTACACGTCACTAAGACCAATCGATGCCAAAAGCTTTTTATCCCTTGACCGAGCCCGTGGTGAGGCCGGTGACGTACTGCTCTACAAAAAAGGAATATAAAAGCGCCACCGGAATTGAGCCGAGCAACGCTGCCGCCATCAGCTGGCCCCAATAGAACACGTCGCCGCGGATCAGCTCGGTGATGACGCCGACCGGTACGGTCCGCACGGTACTCTTGGTCAAAAAGATCAGCGCGTAGAGAAACTCGTTCTGCGACAGGGTGAAGGAGAAGATGCCGGCGGAGACGAACGCCGGCACGCAGAGCGGCAGGATGACCCGCCACATGGTCTGCAGCCGGCTGGCGCCGTCGATCCGGGCGGCCTCCTCAAGTTCCTTCGGCACGGTTTTGAAGTAACCGAGCAGGAGCCAGGCGCAGAACGGCACCAGCATGGTCGGATAGGTCAGGATCACCGAAGTCAGCGTGTTGCCGAGATGAAGGCGGTTGATCACGTCGGCGAGCGGGATGAACAAGAGCGGCTGCGGCACGAGATAGATCGCCGCGACCGTCATCGCAATCAACCCGGCGCCTGCGAAGCGCATGCGGGCCAGCGGGTAAGCCAGCATGGTGCCGAGTACCAGCGAGATCGCTGTCGCCGCCACCGCCACCAGCATCGTGTTCCAGGTCCATACCAGGAAGTTCGTCTCTGTCAGCAGATCTATGTAGTGTTTCAACGTCGGCGCATGCACGACGAGCGGCATGACGTTCTTGTTGTAGAGTTCGGCATTCGGCTTTATCGACGTGATCGCCATCCAGTAGAACGGGAACAGCGCGAGCGCGAGGAAGAAGCCGATCGGCAGCCACGTCCGCACGACGCGCTCGCGCCGCCGATGGCGCGTCAACATCCGGCCTGCGACCATCACTCCCTCCGCATGTAGAGTGTCAGCGCGACAATCAGCAATGCCAGCGCCGGCAGCATCACCAACGCCACCGCAGCGCCGAGGCCCAGCTGGCCCGCACCCATCGCGATGTCGAACGCATAGGTCGCAAACAGATTGGTCGCGTTCTGCGGCCCGCCGTGCGTCAACACATAGACGAGCTGAAAATCGGCGAACGTGAATATCACCGAGAACAGCGTCACGATCAGGATGATCGGCCGCAAGAGCGGCAAGGTCACCCAGCGCAAGCGCTGCCAGCCGCCGGCGCCATCGATCGTGGCCGCCTCGTAAAGCTCGGGCGGGATCGTCTGCAGCCCGGCCAGCAGGGTGACGCCGTAGAACGGCAGCCCGCGCCACGTGTTGATGACGACGATCGAGAACATTGCCAGGCCCGGATGGCCGAGCCAGGACGGGCCCGGCCTGGGCCAGCCCAGCGCCACCATCAGCCGATTGACGACGCTGAAAGCCGGATCGAGCATCCACAGCCACGCGACCGTGCTCAGTGCAGTCGGCACGATGAACGGCAGCAGCAGAAGCGCGCGCACCAGGTTCTTCATGCGGAAGTGCTGGTTCATCGCCAGCGCCAGGCTGAGCCCGCCGATCACCTTCAGCACGGTCGCGGCACCGGTGTAGACAAATGTGTTGGCGGCGACCTGCCAGAACACTGGGTCGCGCAAGTTGGTCGCGAAGTTCTTCAGGCCGACGAAGGTGCCGGCGTGGCCGACCGTCCGGTGCTGCAGGCTCAGCAGAATGCCATAAAGGAACGGATAGCCGACGAGAGCCGCCAGAAACAGCAGTGGCGGCGCCATGATCAGCCAGCTGAACACACTTTGCCGATCGAGCAGGGCCGCGAGTGTACTGCGTCGGCGGGCTGCGCTGCCGATGACAAGAGCGTGCTCGGAGGCGACCGACATGTCACGCAGAGCGATAGATTTCTTTCAGCTGCGCTTCGGCAGTCTTGATGACTGCGGCGGTTGAGGCTCCGGCGCAGGCCTTGGCGAACATGTCGACGACGACGTATTTGGCGACGCTTTCGGTCGTTTGCCGAGACGCCGCGGCGGGCCAGCCCGGCAGATGCGCGTTGGCGAGCGCCTCACGATAGGGAATGTTGCGCGGCTCGACGTTCCACATCGGCGCATTGTCATAGGCGTGCAGCAACGGCTGGTAATAGCTGTCGCCCGCCGCGTACCAGTCGCCCAGCTGCTTCGGATCCATCAGCCAACGCATGAAGGCTTTCGCCTCTTCCCGCACTGGCGAGAAGCTGAAGATCGAATGGCTGACCTGGTTGAGCAGATGGAAACGTCCCTTTGGTCCGGCCGGGTTCATGGCCTGGTTGGTGACCTTGGCGATTTCGGGAAACTCGCGCTTGGCAAACCACAGGATGCTTTCGGCATTGTTGGTGCAGGAGATCCGCTCCGCCATCCGGGCCTTGTTGTTGCTGACATCGGTCCAGCCAAGCACGTCGTCGAGCATCGTGTCCCTGAAAAACTTGCGGGCGAAATCGACGGCGCGCGCGGTCTCGTCGGAATCGATGACCACGGTCTTGCCGTCGGCGCTGACCTCGGCGCCCCCATAGGACCACAGCAACGGGTAGAGCCAGCCGTGATCGTCGCCGATGCCATGGCCGAGCTCGAAGCCAAAGGGGTGATCCTTCGCCTTCAGCTTCTTGCCGACCTCGTAGAGCTCCTCCCAGGTCTCGGGGAATGTCCTGACGCCGACCTCGGCGAACCAATCGGTGCGCCAGTTCATGAGCTGGCCGATATTGCAGAACGGGACGGCCTTCCATGTGCCGTCCACGAGCACGGCTTCCTTGCCGGCGGGGTACCAGCCGCCCTGGGCCTGGCCGATGGCCTCGGCAATGTCGCCGACGTCGAGATATTTCTCGCCGAACTGGATCACCTCGAGCAGCACGTTCATCGCGATGTCCGGTCCCGAACCGGTCTCCTCGATGGTGCTGATCCGTGTCGGCAGGCCGCCGACGCTGGTCGTCTCGTAGACGATCTTCACCCCGGTCAGCTTCTCGTAGGCGGGGGCGAGCACCTTGCTCATATGGTCGTCGAACGGCTTGATGAACGAGCTTTCGTGCAAGATCGTAATGGTCTTGGGCTCGGCGCGCGCCATCCGTGTCCGGCCCAGCGTCGCAGCACTGCCGGCCGCCGCCAGCTTGAGAAATCCGCGCCGCGAGGTCCCTGGAGAAGTTGCCGGATCGGTCATCCGATGGTCCTCCGTTCAGGAACCTGGGCGGCGCCCCGGCCCGGCACGATCTGCGTTACGTTGAACAATATCTCAAGATCGAGGTAGGCACAGTCGGGAATAAGGTGACGGAGGTGCTAACCCTCCAACAGACTCGGCAACATGATCTCGGAGCATTGTGACGGCCCGCACAGCCGGTAGGTCGCAACGGCGAGCTGCGATTTCCCCGCGCAAGTCTCAGTGATGGCAGGTCGCCGTCACCCAGTTGGTCGGCCTATCCTTGCCAGCCGGCCTTACGCAGGCCGTCCAGCATATGCTCGTAATCCTCGACGCGGTGCCACGGAACGCGTTGGCGGACGTACATGTCGAACGAACCACCACTGTAGACCGCGATGGCTTTGTCGAGCGCATGGCGCGCCTCTTCGGCGCGTCCGACCTGGCCAAGCGCCGCGGCGAGCCAGCGATAGATCAGCGGGAAGTCGGGATAGAGACGGACCACCCGTCGCGCCGTATCGACTGCCGCCGCGTAGTTGCGCGCGTAATAATGGCCGATCGCCATGCGATTGAGATGCCAGGCAAGGAGCGGGTCGCGCGGGTCGAGCCGGATCGTGGCTTCGAGAGCGACCAGCCCTTCCTTCGGTTTGCCGGCAAAGATCAAAGTTGTCCCCAAGGCGCGATGCGCACTCGCGCAGTTCGGACTGATCGCGAGCGAGCGCTGCGCTTCGGCCAGTGCGCCGTCATAGTCGCCGTCGAAGTTAAGCGCCCAGCTCAAGCAGGCGTGCGCCTCGGCGTCGCTTTCGTCATTGGCCACGGCCCGCAGCGCCAGCGCCTTGATCGAGATGCGCGCTTCCGCGACCGAGCGGGTGGCAAACAGCCCCGATTCCTGCATCTGGGCCAGTGCAAGGCCGGTGTAGCCACCCGAGAAATTGGCATCCAAGGCGATCGCATCGGCAAAGCACTGCTGCGCCGCCTTGTTGTCTTCAGGATTCGCCCGGCTCAGGTGCCACTGGCCGCGTTGGTAGGCGCTCCAGGTGTCGTGAGTGCCGGGTGCTTTGCGTACTGCACGATGGCGCTCGGCGTCGGCGACGGCGGGCGCAATCGCGGTACTCACGGCGTGCGTGATCTCGTCCTGAACGGTGAAGATGTCATTGAGCGGTCGCTCAAACCGGTCGCCCCAGACGTGTATGCCGGACTCTGCATCGACGAGCTGAGCCGTAACGCGTACGCGGCCGTCGGCCTTGCGGACGCTTCCCTCCAGCACGTAGCGCACGCCGAGCTCGCGCGCTACGTCCTTCACGGCTACGGCCCTGCCTTTGTAGGTGAAGGTCGAGTTTCGGGCGATCACGAACAGCGAACGAAATCGCGACAGCGCGGTAATGATGTCTTCGCTGATCCCGTCGGCGAAATACTCCTGATCGGCGTCTTCGCTCATGCTGGTAAAGGGCAGGACGGCAATCGACGGCACGTCCGGGCGCGTCGCCGCCGCCTTCACGGCGCTTTCCGCTTCGCGAGCCGGCGAAACACCATGCTCGCGCACATCGCCAATGAAGCGGAGCCCTTTACGCGGCAGCGTGCGAATGAGCCGCTGCTGCTGGCCGTTGTCGGATATGGCGAGGCGGGCCGCGTTTATCCGCACAGCCAGTGCGGACTCCGACACGGCGCGGCCATTCCACACCGCATTGAGGACATCATCCCTGGTGACGACCCGATCGCGATGCCGGATGAGAAATTGCAGCAGGTCGAAGACCTGCGGTTCGACAGCCACAAGATGAGCGCCGTGGCGTAGCTCACGCCGATCCGGATCGAGCGTGTAATCCTCAAACGAATACAACACTTTGCCGCCCGCTGGCCGGCCCCCACGTCCATCGCACCCCCAGGCGGGCTAAAAATCAAGAGCACCTTAAGAAGAAATTAAGGCCGCCTGAAAGCGCGCGCCGGCGACTTCTGTCACCGTCCATCCTCCGGCCCCGCCTCAAATCGCAGATGGAGACGATGATGTTCTCCCGCAAAACAGCGCTTTTCGCCGTGCTGACGGCCTTCTTTCTCACATTGGGCGTGCTGACCATCCTGGCAAACGCAAACGGAGGCGCGCGCGGCCCGACGCCTCCTCAGATCAGTCCATTCGACTTGATGTCGAAGGCTCAGGGGCTGCCTGACCAGAAGATCGAAAGCCTGTTCTGACTTGCCATCGGTTTTGCCGCACGCAGGCTGGGTGTTTGGCCCGAACTTCAGAGCGAGGAGGCCACGATGACAACCGTACGATACCGGTCGGATCTGCACGACGTCGATGGGAGGCTGCCGTACGCCAAAGCTGCTTACGCCAAGACTGCGTGCACCACCACTGCTTACGCCGAGCTTCGCCTCTTGGGCCTGTGGTCAACGGTGGGACTCACCTTGACCGGCCTGCTGTTCGCGCTGGGGCACGGTGTCGAGATCGGACAGGCCTTGATGGTGGCCGGATAGACTGCAAGGAAAGCTACGCTTCGCACACAGCAACGCCCAAGCAGCCGCCACAACGCTTGGCCGAAATAACATTGGGAGGACAGCCATGACCTTGCGCTCGCACGCCGCTGCTATTGCACGTTCCGCCAGCCATGGTGCCGGACTGGCAGCAGCGCTGTTCGGCCTGGCGTGTGGCCTGCCGCAATCCGCGGCGGCCGAAGACGTGCCGGCGTTTGCGCCCGGCATGATCGGGCACATGCAGCAGATGGAGCGGTTCAGGGACGCCGATCATGGTTCGCAGCCGACGCCCCCGGTCATTCCGCGCTTGAGCACCGATGCCGATCCGCGCGGTGCGATCGGCACTTTCCAGCCCAACGGAGCGACTTTCACAAACAACGATGCGTTCTTCCAGAACCTCGGCACCAACGGCCGGACCTGCTTCACCTGTCATCAGCCGCAAAGCGGCTGGACCGTCAGCGCCGCCGGCGTCGCCGAGCGCTTTAGAACAAGCGGCGGTGCCGACCCGATCTTCCGGATTGTCGACGGCGCGACCTGTCCGAGCGACGACGTCTCGACCTATGCCGCCAGACAGACGGCCTACAAGCTGTTGACCGAAAAGGGCTTGATCCGCATCGGATTGCCGCTTCCGGCGGGCGTCCAATTCGCCGTCACACGCGTCGACGATCCCTACAATTGCAACACCAATCGCGTCACCGGCCTCACCAGTACGACAACGGGCATCATCTCCACCTATCGGCGGCCCCTGCCGGCCACGAACCTCGGCTTCCTCAGCGCGATCATGTGGGACGGCCGCGAGCCGAGCCTGACCAGCCAGGCGAACGATGCCACGCTCGGCCACGCCCAAGCCGCCGCGCCGCCGAGCTCTTCGCAGCTCGCAGCGATCGTCGCGTTCGAAAGCGGCATATTCACCGCGCAAGCGGCCGACAATCGGGCGGGCAATTTGGCCGACGGCGGCGCCACCGGCGGACCTATCGCGTTATCGCTGCAGCTGCCGAACTTCTTCGTCGGCGTCAACGATCCGTTCGGCAACAATCCCGAGAGCGTGCCGTTCACATCGCTGATCTTCGATCTGTTCCGGCCGTGGCTCGCGCCCGGACATGGCGACGAGCAGGCCGCACGGCAATCGATTGCGCGCGGCGAGGAGGTATTCAACAACACGACCATCAAGATCACCGGCGTTGCGGGCATCAATGACGTCCTCAACGTCCAGACCTTTTCTGGTTCCTGCGGCACCTGTCACGACACGCCCAACGTGGGCGATCACTCGATCAAGGCGCCGCTGGATATCGGCATCGCCGACGCCGGCGCCGGCGCACCGCCGGGGCTCGACATTGCCGGACTGCCAGTTTTCACGCTGAAATGCATGCAGGGTCCGCTGCAGGGAAAGGTCTACAAAGTGACCGATCCCGGCCGCGCGACAATCAGCGGCCTATGCGCGGACATCGGCAAGCTCAAGGGGCCCATTCTGCGCGGGCTGGCGTCGCGCGCACCTTATTTCCACAACGGCTCGGCGGCAACGCTCGGCGACGTGGTGAACTTCTACGATCAGAGATTCAAGATCGGCTTCACCGACCGGGAGAAAGCCGATCTGGTCAACTTCCTCAACGCTTTGTGACGTCGGAGCACCGAACATGCCTCATCTCGTGCTCCTTCTCGTTCCCCCCGTTCTCGCGGCAACGCGATCTCTTGCGTTCGGCATTCAAGCGCGAGGCGAGCACGTCGCACGGTCTGCGATTTCGGCTGAAACGGAATATGAGATGTTAGTTGTCGTCGTATTCTGTCTGACCGGCCTGCTGGTCTCCCTCTGTGTCATGACCGGGTTCCCCAATCTCGGCGCGATAGTCGCGGAAATGAATCAATTCTGATCGCAAGCAGGTTCGCCACACATGCGTTCGCGGTACCCCGCTCTGCTGTTCTGGAATCGCATCACAGGTTCCAACCGTTTGCCGTTACTACCGCGTTTGTGAATAAAGCACCGCCAAGACGAAAGTGTCGATCCGGATCTCGCCGCTCGTTAAGGCGTCCTTTGAGGTCGCTGCGGCGACCAAGTTGGTGAGACCGGACCAACGGGATGATGCCGCCCTGTAGGCCGGTTCGGCGCAGATCACGTGGCGCACCCTTCAATTTTTAAAAAACAATACCAGCCATCGGCGACGACCTTATTCCATGGTCTATCAACGCAATCCAATCCGAGTGCCAAAGCATGTTTTCGCATAGTAGACGCAAGACCGGCATCGTCTCTAACTGGTCGGCTATCGGCAGCGGCCGATACTTTTGCCCGGACAGCGGATGTGAAAAGTCCGCGTGATTGGGCGCGATCGTCATCGGCGCGGCCCGACGCAAGACAGCGTGATCAAAAATTCGATTGGACAGTTTTGCGCGGCGGCCGCCTAATTGTGGGAGATCACGATGTGGAAAATCGCCATGCAAAAGCGCAGCGTTCTCGGCGTAGCTCTCGGCGCAGCCTTGCTGTCAGCAGCTCCGATCTCGCTGCACTGGTCGCCGGCGACGGCACCATCCCTGTCGTTCGATACAGCGGATGCCGCCAAAGCACGCAATGCCGCGCCAGCTACTGCCGCCCCAGCCAAAACCGCGACCGAACAGTACAAATATCCGACCGGCCGCTCGGCGAATGAAGGTGGCATGGGGTACAACGTGCAAAACAGCGCGAATACCTCGATCTCACCTGAACTCTACGCGGCCTGTCTCAATCGCACCTACGGCGCGTGCCCCGAACAATGACGGTTGAAACCGGCTGCCAAGCCGGAAACCAGGCGCGCGGTGCTTTAGGCTGAGCGGACCAAATTGCTGTGCAGAGAGCCCCGCCGCCGGAGCCAGTCGCATCTGGCGCAGCGCGTTAATAGAGGCTCGACATGATGTACTTTGCTGCTGTTGTCGCCTTGGTAGGCATGAACGCGCTTACGGTTTCTTCGTCGGCAGCGCGATCCGATGGCTACCCCATCCTCGACGTTGCACCACTCTGCCGCGGACTTACGAGTTCATCGTCGTTGCTGGAAGGTCTTGACGCCGGCACGTTCGAGCAATGCATGAAGGGTCAGCAAGACGATCGCGAGGACATGATCAAGCAATGGTCCACATTCTCGTCAGGAGATAAGACCCATTGCATCGCAGAAGCGACGATGGGCGGCGTGTCAAGCTACACCGACCTGGTCAGTTGCCTTGAAATGTCCCGGGACGCCAGGAAGTTGCCGTCGGCAGCCCAAGATTTGGGACGCGCAGGTCGATGAACCTGCTGCGCCCGGCGCCAACCTAAAGGCCACCGCGCTCTTGCAATGCGGCGCCGGAAATAGCGAGCCGCACGCATCCCTACCGTGCCACTCCACGCCCGCTGTCTCGACCCCCTACCCGCAAGCCCAAGGCGCCGAAAAAGGCGCCGAAAAATCAAGGGCTCCACCGTAATATCGGTGGAGCCCCAGTCGGAGGAGTACGAGGAGCAACAGCCCGGCAGGGAGAGAGGGGTTGGGGGACTGGGGGCTGCGCTGCTCTGCGCCGCACGGCTCAAGCCGTCGGCATCATGGAGTTAGTGCGGTTTACGCATTCCCGGCAACTCAATGAGCGCAGAAAAAGCGCGCGGCCTCATCTCAGGGGCGGGGATCGCTCAGGTCGACGCGTCGGGCGCTTGGTGCTGCCAGCGGCCGATCAGGCCGGCAATGACCGCGCCGAGGATGGGCGCAAGCCAGAACAGCCAGAGTTGCGCGATGTAGGCGCCGCCGGCAAATAGCGCCGGCCCGGTGCTTCGCGCCGGATTGACCGACGTGTTGGTGATGGGAATCAGGACGAGGTGAATAAGCGTCAGGCAAAGCCCGATGGGGATGCCGGCAAATCCGACCGCTGCGCCCTTCGAGGTGGTACCGATGATGACGTACAGGAAAAAGAAAGTGGCGAGAGTCTCGGCCAGGAAGCATGACATCAGGTTGTATTTGCCGGGGCTGAGGTCGCCATAGCCGTTCGCCGCAAAGCTGCCGGGAACCCAGCCCGGCTTTCCGGAAGCGATCAAATAAAGCAGCGCGGCCGCCGCGATGGCGCCCACGACCTGGGCGAGGATGTATGGGAGAACGTCGGTCGCTTTGAAGCGGCCTCCGGCCCAGAGCCCGATCGTGACCGCAGAATTGAAATGCCCACCGGAAATGTGACCGACGGCGTAGGCCATGGTCAGTACGGTCAGCCCGAACGCGAGGCTCACGCCCAGAAATCCGATGCCGAGCGAGGGGAACCCCGCGGCAAATACTGCGCTGCCGCAACCGGCGAATGTCAGCCAAAAAGTGCCGAAGAACTCAGCTCCGAGACGACGCGTCATATCCATCAGCAGCACGATGTTCGAGAGCTCGTCATTGCGACGATGATGTTTCGAAAATTCACAGCGGCGGCGCCGGACGTGCCAGACAGATCGAACAGCCTAGGGCCATAAACACTGCTGGCCACTCGACGAGTGCTCAAACCACTCAGAACGTACAAAATACCGGTCGCAGAAGTCGGCCTGACGCGCTAGTCACGTCGAGGCATTGCGCTCGGCCGGGGACGTGGCTCCTGCGATTGCCGTAGCTGCCGTTGGCGCTTTTCGCGGCGGCTTCCGGCGCCGGTTTCGGAAATCCTGCCCGCCAATCAACTTGCGGATCATCATGCAGGCATCCTGGTAGGCCGCATAATCTTCGCGCAGAAAAGCATCGCTCGCTCTGGCGCGCAGCTCGGCCAAGCTTTCGAGGTCGATGCCGGGAAATGCAAGCACCCGGGTGGCTGGAACGCTCATGCGAGTCCTCCTAAAATATGCCCGGCCGAACTTGCCGAGCGAACGCCGATGGCCGACGCCCGTGCATCGACGCGGACAGCGCTCATCCGTAGAGTCTCAGGCTGCCGCGGCCGGCGTGACCGCCTGCACGCCGGCGAGCGCCGCCTGCAGCGCCGCCTCCTTGGTGTGATCGAGCGAGGTCTTGAGCACGGTGCCGCCTTCGCCTTTGAGGCGCTCCAGCACTTTTTCGCCGCTGACCTTGCGGACCAAGACAAACAGCGCCGCGGTGCCCGGCTGAATGGCGGCCGCGACCTCTTTCATCCAGCGATCGTTAATTCCGACGTCCGCCAATGCGCCGGCGATTGCTCCGGACGCTGCGCCCATCGCGGCTCCGGCCAGCGGCATGAGAAAGATCAAGCCGATCAGCGTACCCCAAAAGGTCCCGGAGACGGCGCCTACCGCTTTGGTGTTCACGAGCTGGTTCAGTTTGATGCGGCCCTTGTCGTCTTTCACGGCGATCACCGCATCGCCCATTTCGATCAGGTACTCTTTTTGCATCGCAAGAAGCTTTTGACGGACGTCTTCCGCTTTGGCTTCGGTCGGAAAGGCGATAACGACGAGATCGCTCATGTCTGGTCCTTCCATTTGCTCGGTGACTATGGATCGAGCCGCCACCCGCTGGGGCGTTGCCTAAATCGCCATTTCAGGTACCTGCGTTGGAATATCGAGTTTGGCTTCCGTCGCGGCGATTATGTCTTCCACGCTTACATCGGGGCCGCGTTCGCGTAGCGTTGCCTGACCGTCGCAGAATCCAATCACCGCCATTTCGGTAACGACGAGATCGACCGCGCGCGCAGACGTCAGCGGCAGCGTGCATTTTTGTAAGATCTTGGCTTTGCCCTTGGCGGTGTGTTGCATCGCCACGATCACCGCCTTCGCGCCGGTCACCAGATCCATCGCTCCGCCCATTCCAGGCACCAGCTTTCCGGGAATCATCCAGTTGGCGAGGTGGCCATGGGAGTCGACCTGCAGCGCGCCGAGAACCGTCAGATCGACGTGGCCGCCGCGAATGAGGCCGAACGAAGTGGCGCTGTCGAACGTCGACGCGCCGGGCAGCGCCGTCACCGGTTTGCCGCCGGCGTCGGTCAGGGTCGGGTGCGCCATCCCCTGCTCCGGGATCGGCCCGGTACCGATCAGGCCGTTTTCCGACTGAAAGAAAACAGTCATCCCCGCCGGCACATAGTTGGCGACGAGGGTCGGAATCCCGATACCGAGATTGACCAGCATGCCCGATCGCAGTTCGGCGGCGACGCGTTTTGCGATGATGGCCTGTGCGTCCATGACCCCTACCCGTTTTGAACCAGGTAATCGACGACCGGCGCAGGGGTGACGACGTGATCCGGAGGAATCGTTCCGACCGGGACGATGTGGTCGGCTGCGACAACGGTCGTGTCGGCAGCCATTGCGATGATTGGATTGAAGTTGCGGGCAGTCAGCGCGTAGTACAGATTGCCGCTGTAATCCGCCAGGAAGGCGTTCACGAGTGCAAACTGCGCGCGCAGCGCCGTCTCGAGCAGATACTCCTTGCCATCCACCGTAATCTTCTGTTTGCCGTTCTCGACGACAGTGCCGACGCCGGTTGGCGTCAGAACGCCGCCGAGGCCGAATCCTCCGGCACGAATGCGTTCGATCAGCGTGCCTTGAGGCACGAGGTCGACTTCCATCTGTTTTGCGATCATCTGCCGTTGCGTTTCGGAGTTGAGCCCGATGTGGCTCGTGATCGCGCGCGTGACGAGACCCGCGTCGATCAGCTTTCCGATGCCGCGGCCTGGAATGGCGGTGTCATTGGCAATGACCGTCAGATCCCGCTTTCTTTGGCGCACGCATTCGTCGATCAGGCGCTCGGGAGTGCCGACGCCCATGAAGCCGCCGACCATGATGGTTGCCCCGTCCGGGATCATCTCGACGGCTTTTTCGACAAGGACGGTACGCATTGCCGTCCAGGCTCCTAATCACATTGAAGGAGACATGCACATTGAAGAAGACATTCACGTTGAAGAAGACATGCCGGGCCGATACCTCAGAGACGATGGACCGCACGTTCGCGCGGCAGACTGTCAGGAGCCTCGGGGCTCCTGACGCAATGCGGCGTGGCGCCGGTGAGCTTTACTCGCCGATGTACCCGAAGCAGCCGGGATAGCCACGATCCAGAATAAATTGGCCGCCGGATTCGATCGTGGCGGCACTGTCGCCGTAGGCCACTGGGTTGGGGTAGTAGCCAACTCCCTGCCCACCGATGCAAGCGATGCCCGTTTGGTCGAATAAGGGTTGAACAGCGGCGTTGTAAACCGGCCGCGGCTCGGACCCGACGGCGACCACGCCAGCGTCCGGGGCCGCCTGATTGTAGATCGCCGCTGCGCGGCGCGCACGGGCGTGTGCGGTGCCCGTATGATAGGCGTGCCGATCATATACCGCGTGACCATGGTGCATGCGGTGATGGACCGCGGCGTGTTGGCCGGGATGAGCAGCATTATTCGGCGTCTGCGCGTACGCTGCCGTCGTGAGCATTGCCACGCCGGCAACTGACATGGCCAATTTTGCGCTGAAGGATTTCATCGGTTGTCCTCTCGCATGAAGCGCACCGAGCCCGCGTGTGGAGCGAGGTCACGCACTCCCGAATTGAATGCTGGGGCCTGAGGAAATTCCACGATCTTGCAGTATTGTCGCTCGATACAAACGGGTTGCGGCGTTACGCGCCCTAACAATGCCGTCGCTGTTGCGACGCATCGCTATTGCATGAACCAACCGTGACTAACGACAATGGATTGACCGGTCAGAGCATTGGAGCCGAAACCCGCGAGCAGAAGCGCGACCTGCGCCACGTCGTCCACCCCGGTAAATTCGCCATCAACCGTTTCGCGCAGCATGACTTTCTTGACGACTTCGGTTTCGCTCAAGCCCAGCTCACGGGCTTGCTCGGGAATCTGCCTCTCGACCAGCGGCGTGCGCACGAATCCGGGGCAAATCACGTTGGCGCGGATGCCGTATTTGCCGCCCTCCTTCGCCACCGTCTTGCATAGACCGATCAGGCCGTGCTTGGCCGCGACGTAAGCGCATTTCAAGACAGACGCTTCCTTGGAGTGTACCGAACCCATGTAGATGATGCTGCCGCCCCCCGCCTCTTTCATGAGCCGAAAGCAGGCACGCGTGGTGAGAAACGCCCCATCGAGATGGATGGACATCATCTTTTTCCAGTCGGACAGCGGAAAATCTTCGATCGGGTGGACGATCTGGATGCCGGCGTTGCTTACGAGCACGTCTACCCTGCCGAATTGTGCGGCAATATCTGCCACCGCGCGATCGACCTGTGCTTCGACCGTCACATCCATTTCGACCGGCACGGCAAGGCCGCCGCAGGCCTCGATCTCCTCGGCGGCCGATTGGGCGGCTTTTTTGCTGAGATCGGCGATCACAACCTTGCCGCCCTCCTTTGCAAAAGTGGTTGCAATGCCTTTGCCGATGCCGCTCGCCGCCCCCGTCACGACGCAGACCTTGTCACGCAGTTTCATGAAAGTCGCCCTGGACGTAGTCTGTCGTCTTTCGGCGCCGGGTGTAGCCGCTTGATCGATGAACGCGTCGAAATGGCGGCGTACGGCTCATCGTTGCAGTGCCTGGTCCGAAATCGGCAGATCAATACGAACGGCGTAGCCAGGATTGGCGTCTGCGAATTCCAGCTCGGCATCGATACTGCGGGCCAGCGTTCGCATCAGCTGAGCGCCGGCACCGCCAGTGTGTATGTCTTTGCCGGCAAGCACGCGCGACAATGGCATTCCGTCATCTTCAATTTCGATGAGAAGCCGGTCCGGCCTCGATCGTCTGCAGCCAACGCAAATAGTGGGACGCACGCCTCGTGGATGGGCGTGCTTGACCGAATTGAAGAGCGCTTCGCTCACGATGGCGCCTATGACGATCACTTGCTCGGCCGGGAGCAGTACGCGCGCATCCAGCAAAAGCAGCACGTCCGGATTTTCATCCTGGGGCAGCGAGCAGCTTACCGCATCGACGATCTCGCGCAGATATACGGAGATTTCCACATTGGATTCGCCCGGAGAATTCGTCAGGAGACGGTGGAGCCGTCCGATGGCGTCTATTCGCAATGATAATTGCTGCAGCGTGCGCCTGATCGACCGGATGTCCAGGGGCGTTCCCGGATTAAACGACGACAGCTCGGAGCGGACGTATCCGGCAATGATAGAGAGGTTATTTGCAATCCGATGATTTGCCTCGGCCGCGGCGTCGCGCGGGTTGATCGCCGATTGCGTCTCCGAGGCAACGTCGACCAATCGCGGTGTCATGGCCGCCCCTCACAGGTCCCGTTGTCCGCTGTTCATAATGCACAGCCGGAACCGGGTGGGCAGCTGTCTAAAGGAATCGTAAGTTTCACCTCGAGTATCATCGGCCGCAAATTTGTCGGATTTCCCACCCGACAAATTGCGAAATGTCCACTCGATGACTGGCTGATCGGTACTTTCGCCGTCCAGCAACCGCACGCTGATCGGTCAGCCAGCCGCCCTTTCTCCCAGGTGATCCCTAGCGGACGAGTGGCGCGGCGGGTGAGTTCTGCCCAAATGATGGAACCGTCATCGAATAGAGAAACGTCGCCAGTATTGCGATTAAAAGCCGAGCCGAAGCCTTCATCATCGCCATCATCGCCAACTCCGTCGCATTATCGAGCGTGCAGCTTTGGACTTCTCCTTCCGTCCGTTTTGAGGTCACATCTCGCACCGGTTCGCGATACTCGCAAACCGCAATACTCGTTCACGAACTGCCAATTTGATCCCTGAGTGCTCGGCGGCGTTGCCGATTACGCTAAAGCGTAGTTGCGTTATATCCCGTGCTTCAATTTCATGCCGTTGGAATCGCCGCGCGAACGATTACGTGGCGTCTTCAAATAGCGGCCTCCTTGGCCAAAAGCTCGGCATGGGAAATCAGATGCTGTACCGCACCGGCGGCTTCCTCAATATCGTCCCCCGCGTAGCTGTCGATCGAAAGATTGCGCTGGGTATCGAAGAGCTCCGCCCAGAACGGCAAGCCGTCGTCCCGCGCGAACTCCGACGGTTCCAGCAGCCTGACCTCGTAGCAGCCATGGCGCGACAGCGAAGCGACCTTCGGTCCGTCGATCGTTCCGGGCGCGCGCAGCATCCACACGTAGGATCGCACGATCAGTCGCTCGAGATCTTTATCCGTTCGGAGGATGGACATCGCGCACTCCGGCAAGCAGGCGGTCGATCCGGCAAACCGACCATACCCGATGGGGTTGACACATGAGCGGCCTCACCACTCGCTTACCGCGCCATGTAGGTCAGGGCACAAAGTTCCATCCTGATCCGGAGCGCCAATCATCTGATCGCGCCCGACAGCCGCGGTCGGGCCGAAATGGGCATCAGGATGCGGCGAGGATCAGTGCGGTACCGACTGCGGCCGGGGGCATTGCAAGAGCTGCCTTCGCCCGCGCCGTACTTTCGCTGCCGGACGTCGCGTTCCTGGTGAAGCGGGCCGGGCTGTCGGTGACGCAGCTCGAAGACCCGACCATTCGCATTCCCGTCGGGCATCAAATCGCATTTCTCAACCTCGTCGCCGACCGACTGCCCGACGAATTTCTCGGATTCCATCTGGCAAAGGAAATCGACCTGCGTGAATTGGGCCTGCTTTATTATGTTCAAGCGTCATCCAACACGTTGGGCGACGCATTGCGACGCACGGAACGCTATTGTTCGATTCAAAATGAGGGAGTGGTGGCAAAATATCGCGACGACGGCGCTATGCGCGTTTCGCTGCACTACAACGCGGTGCGTCGGCTCAGCGATCGGCATCAGGTCGAGTTCTTTGTTACCGTTCTTGTCAGACTATGCCGGCATTTGGTAGGGCGCCAGCTGCGCCCCGTTCGCATCAAATTAGCGCACCGGCGAACCGGGCTGCCGCACGACCTGGCCGCATGCTTTGGTTGCGAATTCGTATTCGGCAGTGCTGCCGACGAGATCGAATACGCGCCGGCAAGCGGCCGGTTGCCCATCGCAAGCGCGGACGACTATCTGAACAAGCTTCTGGAAAAATATTGCGAAGAAACGCTGGCCAAGCGGCGGCTCGGTGCGACATCTTGGCGCGTGGCGGTTGAAAACACGCTGGCGCCATTATTGCCCCATGGACAGGGTCGATTGTCGGAAGTCTCGGCCAAGCTTGGCATGACTGCCAGGACTCTCGAGCGCAGGCTTGCCAAGGAAGGTGTTTCGTTTCTTGATGTGCTCGACGATCTCAGGTTCGAGCTTGCCAAACGCTACCTGCAAGAGCCGAATCTGCCGATTTCAGAGATAGCTTGGCTGCTCGGCTACGCCGATCCCAGTGCCTTCAGCCATTCGTTTCGACGATGGACAGGGAACCCTCCAAGGCAACTGCGAGCCAGTTGATTCAAATCGTGCCAAAAAAGCTGGTGTTGTGCCAAGAATCCAATAAAGCGCCAGCATCGTCGCAAGCATAATTTCGATCCGGCGTCACACTGATCAATCAACTGCAGATTAAACATACTTTCGAGCTTGCATTGGTATCGAAAAGCCGCGAGAATGATCAGGTCCAGGCGAGCGTCGGGGCTGCCATGAGTACTCCTGCGCGCGACGAGCCGGTTGTCTTTGTCGTCGACGACAGTCCGGATGTTCGAGAGGGTGTGAAAGCGCTTCTCGAGACGGTCGGCCTGCAGTGCAAGACTTTCGAATCTCCCAAGGAATTCCTCGTCCGCGGGCCCGACCTCGGGCCGTCTTGTCTCATTCTTGACGTCCGGTTGCCGGAAATGAGCGGCCTCGACGTGCAAACCGAGCTGGCGCGCGGCTCAAAAAATATTCCGACAATCATCATTACCGGACACGGCGACATTCCCATGACGGTGCGCGCCATGCAGGCCGGCGCCGTGTCATTCCTGACCAAGCCGGTTCGCGAGCAAGACCTGCTCGATGCGGTTTACACCGCACTCGACAAGGACCGTGCCCGTCTCGATACAGAGTTTAGAGCCCGTGAGCTGCGGACGCGGTACGACAGCCTCAGTGGTCGAGAGCGCGAGATCTTGCCGTTGATAACCGCGGGTCTCCTCAATAAGCAAATCGCAGCCGAGGTCGGTTTGAGCGAAGTGACGGTAAAGGTGCATCGTCACAAGTTGATGGCCAAGCTCAACGCGAAAAGATTGCCCGATCTGGTAAGAATGGCCGACGAATTGGGCATTAAGCGCGCGTCGTGAGTTGGTTAAAATTTTTTTGCAGCGAAAATCTTTCAATTCCGCATCCGCTCTCTGAGCGCTCAGCCTGAACAGTCCGGCGTTTGCATTTGGCCGCGCCAGCGCGACAGTGCGTGCCGCATTGAATGCATTCGAAGCGAGTAATCCGCTTCATCATCAGCGACGCTGCGATGTATTCCAAAGTATATCGCCACGAGCCAATTAAGTACGCCGGAAATGCATCGGCGTAATAGACATTACGCTACGTTGATCATTTCATCAGATACGACGACTTAGCGAGGCGACCGCGGTTAACACAACAGCATTGTCGCGGCATGAAGTGAGGAGGGTCACGATGCACGATGGAATGAGTTGCCAGCCGTTCGGCTCGTTGTCGACCATTCACGACGTGCCGAACATTCGGGACCGGCCGTTGGTCGAGCCCCGACGGCGAGCGGCGACGACGTGGCAGGTGCGCCGCGCCGAGCAGTACATCGAAGCCCACTGGAATGAACCGATAACCATAGCGAGTCTCGCACGGGCAACCGCCGCCAGCACGCGTAGCATTTTTTATCACTTCAAGACCAGCCGCGGCCAATCGCCGATGTCGTTCTTGAAAGAGGTCCGCCTGGAGCACGCCAGGTACATGCTCGAGCACAGCGGGGTCAGCCGTTCGGTGACGCAGGTGGCGGTGGAATGCGGTTTTGGCAATTTGGGACATTTTGCCGGCGACTATTTGAAGCGTTTCGGAGAACGCCCGTCGGAGACGCTCAAACGCGGCAAGTACGAACTCGCCTTGGGACATTAGGCCGGTCGTCGCTTCGTAGCGCTCGCACGGAGACGGCAGTCGAGCGTGGATCGACAGTTATCCGCAATGAGGTCTGACATGGACCTAGGCACCCAGGTGAAGATTGGCAGTCAAATGATCGGCTTGCCTACCGCCAAGCAACTCAAGGAGCAAATAGCGCTCAAGGAGGCGGAGAAGGCCAGCATGGCCGTGCGCGAACGCGCCGCGGCCGATGCGGAGAAAAAGGCGCTGATCGATAAACTGTCGAAGCCGTCGGGCGTGTCGGACGACGAACGGCTCGAACGTGCCATCGCGATCATCAAGCGGGCTACGAACAACGGCGTGACTGAAGTCGAGGTGACGCGCTTTCCGAACACGCTTTGCACCGACAGAGGGCGCGCCATAAATCAGCAGGAGGCGGGCTGGGAAGCCACATTGACCGGAGTACCCAAGGAGCTATTCGAATTCTGGCAGAAATATTTGAGGGCGAACGGATTCAAATTGAGAGTGCAGATCGTCGATTTTCCAGGTGGCGTACCCGGAGACGTCGGTATGACGCTGAGCTGGAGTTGAGTTTTTGCAAAGGACGATTGGCCCCGATCCGGAGCATGCTGAACCCAAGAGCTGCAATCCGCCAAGCCAAGACTGCCGAAGGAACGCAAAGGAGTTCGAGATATGACAAGGATTTTGCCAGTTCTGAAGATCGGCAAGGCACGGCTTGGTTTGTTCGTTGCGGCAAGCTTGGCCGTCATGACACTTGGTGCCTCTACGCCGGCCGATGCGCAGGGTTGGGGACGTCCCGGCTGGGGCGCTGCAGGCTGGCGCGGCGGTCTGGGTTGGCGCGGCGGCTACGGCTGGCGCGGCGGCTGGGGCGGCTACGGCTGGCGCGGCGGCTACGGCTGGGGCGGCTACGGCTATGGCGCTGCAGCCCTTGCGGGTGTCGCGATCGGCTATGGGCTGGCAAGCCCCTATTACGGGTACGGGTACGGTTACGGCTATGGGTACCCGACTTACTACGCCACTTATCCCGTAACCCCGTACTACGACTATTCTCCAGGCTACAGCGGCGGCTGTACCTGCCCGTACTGAGGTCCGACGTGGTCTCCTGGTCCGCGCGTCGTCATCCGACAGGATTAAGGCGCGCGGACCGCCTTTATGCGTGAGGCCGCAATCAACACACCGCCTCACGGGCATCGCCAACGCGGCAGAGAGAGCCCTCCCCTATTCTCCACCGGCCAAACCTTGATCGGGCGACGCATCGCGCGCCGAGCGTAGTTGCAACTGCTCTATTTGTTGGCGGCCGCGGCGAGACTCGATTTGGTCTTATTTGTCCCTTGCCAAAGCCAAATCCCCAAGAGCTCCCAGGTGATCGCGAGAACGATCGGACCGACAAACAGGCCGATCAGTCCGTGTACCCAAACGCCTCCGAGAAGCCCAATCAGGATGACCGACATCGGCGTTTTCAGTCCGCGTGCCATGACGATGGGGCGCAAAAAGTTGTCGATGAGGCCTACCGGAACCATATAGCTCGCAAATAACACGGCGCCCAATGTATCCATGGTGAAAAAGCTCCAGATCACCACGGGGATGATGACGACGGCGCTACCGATCTGAATGATCGCCAGAATCAGCACGGATAAGCTGATCAGGCCGGCTCCCGGCACTCCAGCCACGATCAGGCCGATTCCCACGAGTAACGATTGCAGGAGAGCAACACCGATCACGCCACGGGCCAGATTTCGGACCGAGATGCCGACCAGTTCCACATACTCGTCGCCGTGCTCGGTGGTAAGGCGTCGAAATACCGAGCCGACCGATTTGACCAGCGACGGACCAGGCTTGAACAGAAAGCCGGCGATAATGACCGAGATAACGAACTTGACCATGCTGAGCCCGGCACTGCTGGCGACAACAAGCAGGCGAGTACTCAGCGGCCTTAGTCCAGGCCCGACCTTGGCGAGAGCTTCGGTGAAATTGGTAGAAGCCAAACTCCACAGCTCGTAAGCCTTTGTTCCGATAAGCGGCCATTTCCTCACCGCTTCGAAAGGTGGCGGAATTGCAAGCTCGCCTGACGCGAGCCGCTGTGCGAGCCATCGAAGGCTGGAGCCGAGGCTCAGGCCGAGCCAGGTGGCAGGGCCGAGCAGGATGACCAAGCAGAACGCGACGATCGCGCCGGCCGCAATAGCCGACGGCAAGTGAAGCCTTCTCATGCTCCACGCATAAGCCGGATAGAGCACGATCACCAAGATCACGCTCCAGATGATCAAGACCAAAAAGGGCTGAATGAGAAGAGCGGCCCAATAGATGAGCAAAGCAATGATCGACAGGCGCACCAGCGCGTCGATCGCATTCCGATTGAGCGGTTCAGGGTCGGTAAATTGACGAAAAACATCCATCGCTAACGTGTGCGGGTCACGCACTCATGTTCAGACGCGACCGGCTGCCGCAGGCAAACCACGAGTCTGCCCGATGTAAGAGGTGCCGCAACTCAATGACTGCAATGAACCGGCTCGAATATATGAAGGAGTCTTCGTTCCACCCCATCGGGTCGTTGCGCTATTCCGGCGCGTAATGGACGAGTGCCCGCCAATGGAGCTTTTCTGGCGGCGGGGAAAACCGATCTGGCGGGGGCGACACGCCAGCCGTTTCGGAGCCGACGTCAATGGATGCCGCCAAGACCGGTCGTTCGGTGCCCATTTCAATGGCCGCCGCCGATGCAGGGCAGGCCTTTTTCCAGGGCTTTTCCTCGTTCACGGATTATCTCGTCGACGCCGCGCAACGCAGCGTCTTGTTTCTCGACGTGATGCGACAGCGCGGCAACCAGTATCGCGAACATTTGGCCGAAACGGTGCCGCATGTGCTCAATTACGAAGCCGAGCTGATCATAGACGGCCGAACGCTCCAACACCCGGTCAATTATTGCCTGGTCAGGATGATTCCGCCGTCCACCAGCGTAATCGATCTCAAGCGACGGCCGTTTGTGGTCGTGGATCCCCGCGCCGGGCACGGCCCCGGCATTGGCGGCTTCAAGGCCGACAGCGAGATCGGCGTCATCTTCGAAGCTGGCCACCCGTGCTACTTCGTCGGCTTCCTTCCCGATCCCATGCCCGGCCAAACCATCGAACATGTGGCGTTGGCCGAGGCGATTTTCCTCGAGAAGGTGATCGCGCTGCATCCCGAAGCGGACGGCAAACCGGGCGTGGTCGGCAATTGCCAGGCCGGCTGGGCGGTGATGATGCTGGCGGCGGTTCGCCCGGAACTGTTCGGACCGCTCATCATCGCAGGCTCGCCGCTTTCATACTGGGCCGGCATTCGTGGCGTGAACCCCATGCGCTATACCGGCGGCTTGCTGGGCGGCAGTTGGCTCACGGCGTTCACCAGCGATATGGGTCACGGAAAGTTCGACGGCGCCTGGCTCGTCCAAAACTTCGAAAATCAAAACCCGGCCAATACGCTGTGGCAAAAGCCATATAACCTTTATTCGAAAGTCGACACCGAAGCTCCGCGTTACTTGAATTTCGAACGCTGGTGGGGCGGACATACGAATCTAAATGCCGAAGAGATCCAGTTCATCGTGGATCAGCTGTTCATCGGCAACAATCTTTCTGGTGGAAAAATCCGTACATCCGACGGCGTCGCGGTCGACTTGCGCAACATCCGCACGCCTATTGTCGTGTTTTGTTCGAAGGGCGACAACATCACTCCGCCGCAACAGGCGCTCGGCTGGATCGTCGATCTCTACGAAAACGTCGATGAAATTCGCTCCTACGGGCAAACCATCGTCTACACCATCCACGAAAGCGTCGGCCATTTGGGAATTTTCGTGTCCGGAGGCGTAGCCAAGAAGGAGCACGGTCAGCTTTCAAGCAACATAGACCTGATCGATACGCTGCCGCCGGGCTTGTATGAGGCCATCTTCGAAGACAAGACCGAGCAGACGTCGAATCCGGAGCTTGCCTCCAGGGACTGGGTGATGCGTTGCGAGGCAAGAACGCTGGACGACATCCGCGCATTGGGCGGCAATGATTTGGCCGATGAGCGGCGGTTTGCCACGGCTGCACGCGTTTCCGAGCTCAATCTTGCAATGTACCGCACGTTGTTTCAGCCGGCGGTTCGCACCGCCGTGAATTCGTCATTCGCCGAATGGTTCGCGCGGTGTCATCCGCTGCGTTTGCAATATCAGTTTTTTTCCAATGCCAATCCGGCGATGGCTCAGGTCGCCGCAACGGCCGAGCAAGTTCGCAAGGCTCGCAAACCCGCCGCCCCGGATAATCCGTTGTTGAAGCTCCAGGAGATGATGTCCGCCAATATTGTGGCGGCGCTCGACAGCTGGCGAAAAATGAACGAAGACCTCGTGGAAAATACATTTCTCACGATCTATGGGGCGCCAATTCTGCAATCGATGTTGGGTGTCGAGACCGGATCGAGCCAGCCTCAACGAGATCCGAGCAAGAGCCTTTTACATCGCGAGCTCCTCGGCAAGCGAATTGCCGAGCTGAAAGCTCGCATTGCGGTCGGCGGATTGCGCGCGGCGGTTATCCGCGGACTGCTCTATGCCGGCATGGGCAGACGGGCGATCGACGAACGCGGATTTGAGGCCGTCCGGCGCATTCGACAGGCGCACGGCGACCTGTCGCTTTCCGCCTTCAAGGCGCTGGTGCGTGAGCAGTTCAATATCCTGCTCATCGATACCGACGCCGCGCTTGCCGCCATCCCTTCCATGCTGCCGCCGGACGCGGAATCGCGGCGCGTCGCATTTGGGCTGATCAGGACCGTGATGAGCGCGCGCGGCGAAATCTCCGCGGATGACGAAAAAAGACTGGACGAGGTGGCGCGGCTGTTCGAGGCGGACGGCAAAGCGCTCCCCACGCCGGACCACGGCCCGCGGAACCGGAGGGATTTCGCGGCCTAGACGTTGTGAATTGTTCTGCCGGTGGAGGCGTAGCCATGCTCGGCGAAGACGTTGGCGAGATCGGAACCATCGCGGCGCTTGCACCCGTGGCCGACCCGCCTGTTTCGAAATACGAGCGACTCATCGCCCGGGCCAAGCAGCTTGTCCCGCCGAACACCGTTGTTGCCTATCCCTGTGAAGAGACGGCTCTGCGCGGGCCGTTGGAGGCGGCGGAAGCCGGCATCATCCGGCCGGTTCTTGTCGGACCTGCCGCGGCAATTTCGGCACTCGCGCGCAAGCATGGGCTTGAACTTGGCGGCTACGACATCGTCGATGTGCCCGAGCCTGAAGCGGCCGCCGCCAGAGCGGTTGCCCTGATCCACGAAGGCAAGGGCGAGCTTCTCATGAAGGGCAGCCTGCATACCGACGAACTCATGCGCGAGGTGACGTCCAGCAAAACCGGACTGCGTACGGCAAGGAGAATCAGCCACGTCTTCATCATGGACGTCCCGCATCACCCGGAGACGCTGTTCATCACCGACGCCGCCATCAACATTTTTCCCGACCTCGATACCAAGCGCGACATTATTCAAAACACGGTCGATTTCTTCAGCCAGGTCGGCCTCGGCGTACCGCGGGTCGCGATCCTCTCTGCGGTCGAGACCGTGACCGCCAAAATCCCGTCGACCATCGAGGCCGCCGCGCTCTGCAAGATGGCGGAGCGAGGCCAGATCACCGGCGCGATCCTGGACGGACCGCTCGCCTTCGACAACGCGATCTCGCCGCAAGCGGCGCACATCAAGGGAATCAAATCCGAGGTCGCCGGGCGCGGGCAAATTCTTGTCGTGCCGGACTTGGAAGCCGGCAACATGCTGGCCAAGAACCTGTCGTTCCTCGCCAAAGCAGATTCGGCCGGTGTCGTGCTCGGCGCCCGCGTGCCGATCATCCTGACGTCCCGCGCCGACTCGGTGCGCGCGCGGATGGCCTCATGCGCAGCTGCGTCGCTCTACGTGGATGCGCGTCGACGCAACGCGCCTTTACCGGCGGCATGAAACATGGACACGCTCCTGGTCGTCAATGCCGGCTCCTCGAGCGTCAAGTTCCAGGTGTTCGTCATAGAAGGCGACACGCCCAAGCGGTTGATCAAGGGCCAAGTGGAAGGCATCCGGACGCGGCCGAGACTGCGCGCGGCGGACGGAGATGGAAAATCCCTGATCGAGCAAGCTTACGCTCCGGAGCAAGTGCCGGACGTCGCCGCCGCGTTGCGAACCGCCGGGACTTGGCTGCGCGAGGCGCACGGCCTTGAACCTGTGGCGGTGGGACACCGCGTCGTTCACGGCGGCCCCGAATACCACCAGCCGGTCTTGATCGACGGCGAGGTGCTTGATCGTCTCGAAAAATACATACCGCTCGCGCCGCTTCACCAGCCCAACAATCTGGCTCCTATCCGCGGCCTGCTTTCGCAATACCCAGCTCTGCCGCAAATCGCCTGCTTCGACACGGCATTTCATCGCGGACACGATCCGATCGTCGATCATTACGCGATCCCCGAAAGTTTCTATCGCGACGGTGTGCGTCGCTATGGATTTCATGGGTTGTCGTACGAATACGTCGCGTCTCGTTTGCGATCGATCGCTCCAGGTGTCGCCGCCGGACGCGTGATCGTCGCGCATCTGGGCAGCGGCGCCTCGATGTGCGCGCTCTCGAGCGGCCGCAGCATCGAAAGCACAATGGGTTTCACGGCGCTTGATGGGCTGCCGATGGGCACGCGCACGGGTCAGATCGATCCCGGCGTCGTGCTCTATCTTATCCAGCAGGCGAAGATGAGCGCCGAAGAGGTGCAGTCCCTGCTGTACGGATCCTGCGGCCTGATCGGACTTTCGGGACTGAGCAGCGACGTTCGCGCGCTCGACAAAAGCGGCGACCCGAACGCACGCTTCGCCCTCGACTATTTCGCTTACCGCGTCGGGCTCAGCGCCGGCCAGCTTGCCGCGGCCCTTGGCGGCCTTGATGCCTTCGTCTTTACCGCCGGCATCGGCGAGAATTCGGCCTCCATGCGTGCCCGCATCGTGCAGAGGCTTGGCTGGCTCGGCGCCATGCTGGATCCCGAGGCCAATGACGCAGGCCAGTTCGCGATTGCGACGCCGACAAGCCGCATCGGGCTTTTCATCATTCCGACGGACGAAGAGTTGATGATCGCACGCCATACGCTTGCCCTGCTAGGCAAGGGCGCGGCCGGCCTCAATCGCGGTGACAACACGGATTATCGACGGGTGGCCACCGATTCGCCGCGCCGACAGAGTGCGCGGTAACGGATGAGCCGATACGTCATTTCAGATCGAGCATTATTTCATCGGCGCCGCGATTGCAGACTACCCGGTCAAAACCATTCGGAGTTTTCCAAGTGCTCCAGTGCGAGCAAGCGGATTACAACGCAGTCGACGTGTTGCGCGATGGACGCAACATTGAGATTCGCGCGCTCCGGCCCGACGACGAAGCCAAAATGCTTGCGGCGATCTCACGTACCAGTCCGCAATCCCTTTACCGCCGCTTTTTTGAGGTAAAGAAAGACTTTTCCGAAAGCGAAAAGGCCTTTTTCCTAAACGTCGACTTCACCGGCCACGTGGCTTTGGTTGCAACCATCGAACGGAACGATCACACCGAAATCGCAGGCGGTGCCCGCTATGTCGTGGTGCAGCCCGGAACGGCGGAAGTGGCTTTCACTGTGATCGATGAATTCCAAGGCAAAGGCGTGGGCTCGGCATTGATGCGCCACCTCATTTGTCTCGCCAGAAGAGCATCGCTCAAGCAGCTCGTCGCCGACGTTCTGCCGGAAAATTCCGCCATGATAAATATCTTAAAGAAGAG
>Ga0070741_10003699_pt1 | contig 37129 bp, 36 predicted proteins | sample Coa_R1_4_FD_66440 | JGI IMG/M metagenome (GOLD analysis project Ga0070741, IMG submission 66440) | Surface soil microbial communities from Centralia Pennsylvania, which are recovering from an underground coalmine fire - Coalmine... | ecosystem: Environmental > Terrestrial > Soil > Unclassified ... | reverse complement strand
TGCGTCGCCCGCTTCACGGAACACCGCGCCGGGCTGCTTGGATGCTTCTTCCAGCCCGCTCCAAATCTTGCCCATGTCGAGATCCGCATTCGGACCCGCGTCCCAGCGGATCTGAAGCAGATCCTTGGCCTTCTTCGCCTGCCAGTACGAATCCGCAACCACTGCGACGCCACGGCTATACTGAACCACGGCACGTACCCCGGGCATCGCCTTGGCGCGCGAGTCGTCATACGACGCAACCTTGCCGCCGATCATCGGAGCCATCATCACCGCGGCATACAACATGCCCGGTACGCGAGTGTCGATGCCAAACTGCGCGCTGCCCTTGACCTTGGCATCGGTGTCGAGACGCTTGACCTTGCTATTGCCGATGATCTTGAACTGGCTGGCCGGCTTGAGCGCCACGTCTTTCGGCACCTCCATCGAGGCTGCCTTTTCGGCGAGCTGCCCGTAGGTAGCCCTCTTGCCGCCCGGACCGGTCACCACGCCGTTGGCAGCTTTGCAATCGACGGTGTTCGCACCCCACGTGTCGGCTGCCGCGGCGATCAGCATCAACCGCGCCGAGGCGCCGGCCTTGCGCAGCTTTTCCCAGCCGTCGCGTACAGAAGTCGAGCCACCGGTCAATTGGCCGCCAAGCAGAGCATTGATGTACACCTCCGCAGGAGGCGCGAACTCGACTTTCACCTTGTTGAGGTCTACGTCGAGTTCCTCAGCGACGAGGATTGGCATCGAAGTGTATACGTCCTGACCCATTTCGGAGCGGGCGCACATGATGGTGATGCTGTTGTCGGTGCCGATCTTGATCCACGCATTCGGAGAGTGCGTGGCTGCGGCAGCCTGCGCGACGCGGGGTCCGGATGGCAGATAGAAGCCGAGAGCCAGACCGCCGGCAACTGCGCCGCTGACTTTCAAGAAGTCACGACGAGCTTCGTTCTTGATCATGGTTTGCATTTTTTACCTCCCCTTAGGCCATCTTTGCGGCGGCCTTGATGGCAGCGCGAATGCGAGGATATGTCCCGCAGCGGCAGATGTTGCCCGACATCCAGGCGTCGATATCCTCGTCAGTCGGGTTCTTGTTGTTCGCGAGCAACGCGGCAGCCTGCATCATCTGGCCGGGTTGGCAATAGCCGCACTGCGGCACATCCAGCGCCATCCATGCCTTCTGCACCTTGTGGTTACCGCCAAGCCCTTCGACCGTAGTCACCTTCTGACCGGTGACCGAGCCAACCTGCGTCTGACAGGAGCGCACCGCCATGCCGTTCAAATGAACGGTGCAGGCGCCGCACAAAGCCTTGCCACAGCCGAACTTGGTACCGGTGAGGCCCAAGGTATCGCGAAGGACCCAGAGCAGCGGTGTATCAGGCGGGACATCTACGCTCGTTTGTTTTCCGTTTACTTGGAACGAGATTTTCATTTGCGAAGCTCCCCTTTCGAGCAGTATTTGAAGGGATGTAACAGTCAAAGTTACCCAGCGAAAATACACGAAGCCCTATGCTGTTTCAACCCCTTACAACGCACACTTCGCATTCGGAGAAAAGAAGTGGCAGGACTCCGATTTGCTGGAAAACCGCGCCCGGTCGGACTTCCCGGGGACATGCTTTTTCGGCGAAATTTCATTGCATTCGGACGACAACTTGAAGCGAATGTCGAAACGAATTGGTGCGACGCAAACGCATGACGCCGGCTTGCGTGCAATGCGAACAGGGCTCATCTACGCAATAAGAAATTTCGGATTCGGCCTGATACGATCGTGTCGAGAACGCGCAGGGCGCGCATTCAATCACAACGACGAAGAGGTCGGTCACGCCGGGAATTTAGATTCAATATCGGTGGCGGCAATCCGCCAAACCGGCGGCGCATCTGGGCGCCGACGAAGCCGGGATGTCGGTCAGGACTCGTGTTTCCTCAGCTCGATCTTGGCAATTTGGTTGCGATGCACCTCGTCGGGACCATCGGCCAAGCGCAGGGTCCGATTCCATGCCCACATCCAGGCAAGCGGGAAGTCATCGCTCACCCCTCCACCGCCGTACGCCTGGATTGCCCAGTCCATGACCTGCTGCGCCATGTTCGGCGCGAGTACCTTGATCATCGCAATCTCCGCTTTGGCTTCCTTGTTGCCGACGGTATCCATCATGTAGGCCGTCTTCAGCACGAGCAGCCGCGCCTGCTCGATCATGATGCGCGATTCTGCAATGCGCTCGTGCCAGATCGTCTGCTCGGACACCGGCTTCCCGAACGCTACGCGGGACTTCAGCCGCCTGCACATCAGCTCGAGCGCCCGTTCTGCCTGCCCAATGATGCGCATGCAGTGATGAATGCGTCCGGGCCCGAGACGGCCTTGTGCAATCTCAAACCCGCGTCCCTCGCCGAGCAGCAAGTTGAACGCCGGCACGCGCACGTTGTCTAGCGTCACTTCCATGTGGCCGTGCGGCGCGTCGTCGTAACCGAAAACGGAAAGCTGACGTACTACCTTCACGCCCTTCGCATCGCGCGGCACGAGAATCATCGATTGCTGCCTGTGCCGGTCGGCGGTGGCAGGATCGCTCTTGCCCATCAGGATGAAGATCTTGCAGCGCGGATCACCGGCCCCTGATGACCACCATTTTCGACCATTGATTACGTAATCGTTGCCTTGACGTTCTATCCGGCACTGGATATTTGTCGCATCCGAGGAGGCCACATCCGGTTCCGTCATTAGAAACGCAGATCGAATCTCCCCTTCCAGGAGCGGGGTCAGCCACTGCTTCTGTTGCTCCGGCGTGCCGTAGCGGAGCAAAACCTCCATGTTCCCGGTGTCCGGCGCCGAACAGTTGAATACTTCTGGTGCCCAGCTTACCCGCCCCATGATCTCGCACAGCGGCGCGTACTCAAGGTTGGTCAACGTACCGCCATGATCCTTCGGCCGCCACAGGTTCCACAGACCGGCCGCGCGCGCCTTGACCTTGAGTTCCTCGATGAGTCGGGTCGGAATCCACGCGTCGCCTTTACGGCGATTCGCCTCGATCTCGTCGAAGAACCGCTTCTCGTTCGGATATACGTGTGCCTGCATGAATGCAGAAACCCTGGCCTGGAGATCCTTCACTGCTGGCGAGTAGTTGAATTCCATCTGGTTTCCTGTCGACGAAGAAATGCGCTCGGAGTAACTGCCTCAGCGGAAAGATAGGGCCCGAGTGAAGATAGGGCGCACTCGGCTCGTGCGATGATCGCCCGGAAGGCACGCGAATTCCTCGGACCACCGAACGCATTTTGAAGGCGGCTCCGCCTGCAAGGCGTAAGTGCGCAGTTCATGAATCATGGTCTCCCCCTTTTGTTCTTGGCGCTGTCGGTGCAGCAGCGAATCTGAACATCATTCGCCGCCCCGAGAATTCTTGGCGATGGAGAAAAGCGATCGGCAAAACATTGTACCCCGGGGTTGCGCACTATTCGCCCCTGCCCGACTCGATCGGCCTGTTCTTTTCAAAGCTTGAAATGCCGTTACGCATGAAACCGGGCAGCGGCCGCGGCTGCCGTGTGGTCGGATCGGCGTTGACGTAGACCAGGTTGCCCGATACCAGCAATTGCGCCTCCCGGTAGATCTCGATCCGGAACTCGAAACTGGTCCGGCCGAGCCGTGAAATCCGAATACATACGTCGATCAGGTCGTCGTACTCGGCAGGCGCGTGGTATTCGATCTCGGCTTTCTTCGCAAAAAAATCGGTCCCCGCGGTGACAAGCGCAGCGGGATAGGGCTGACCAATTGCCCGGTAATACTCCGTCACTCCGACGTCGAAGTAGGTGAGGTAATGGCCGTTGAAAACGATGCCCTGCTTATCGACCTCTGCCCAGCGCACACGCAACCGGTGCACGAACCGGAAATCCTCTCTTGCCATGTTCTTCTTCCTTGCATTCCTGCCAATTCCATTATCGCTGCATACGCCGCCCACGTAACCGCCCCGACCGGATTGCGGCTCGACAGGCACCCCTGGCATAGGGAATGACGCAGTAAACAAATCCGGAAATTACGCTGGTCTCTAGACAGTAATCTAAAAAAGAACTATTCTCATTTGCGAGCGACATATAGTCGTGAATGCTTTTGGCTATAAAATAGGGGAGACGAAGTGAAGATCTCAACGAATCAAAAGATTACGTTTGTCCTCGTCGCCTATGCCGTAATGTTCTCCGGTTCCCTGGCTCAGGCAGATGAAAACCTGTTCGGCTATACCTATGGCTCGGAGACCTTGCCCAAGGGCGGGCTGGAGTTCTACGAGTGGATCACTGGTCGGCAGGACAAGGGGGGCGGCCGATATGACGCGCTCGACCTTCAAACGGAACTCGAATACGGGGTCACGGACCGCTTCCAGGTATCCGGTTACATCAATTTCGAGTACCACGACATCAACAATTCTGCGCCTTATGATTCGACCGGCGCGTCCGAATTCGAAAACAAGAATTCTTCCTTCGCCTGGAGTGGCGGACAGGCCGAGTTCAAGTACGCTGTCCTTTCTCCTTATAAGGACAATTTCGGTCTTGCGCTCTACCTTGAACCTGGTTACTCCAGGGTCGACAAGATAACGGGGGAGCATGGGAACGAATACGAACTGGAATTCAAATTGATTCTCCAGAAAAACTTCCTCGACGATCAGCTGATCTGGGCGGCGAACATCTCGCCCGAATTCGAACGGGAGAAGATGGGCCTCGATACCGAATGGGAAAACCACTTCCTGTTCGAGGTGTCCACCGGTTTATCGTACCGCTTCGCACCCAACTGGTACGCCGGTCTCGAGGCGCGCTATGACAGCGAGTACCCCAATAACAATCTCGGAAATCGGGAGCATTGGGCCTTGTTCGCCGGCCCCAACATTCACTATGCCGCGAAGGACTGGTGGTGGACACTCACCTTCCTGCCGCAGATACAGGGACGTCCCGACAATACGGTTTCCGGCCTGCAACTCGACGAGCACGAGCGCTACGAATGGCGGCTGAAGATCGGCTACAACTTCTGACGATGGAGAAATGAGTTCCCGAGTGAGCTTCTTGCTCGCGCCGCCAGCAATTCTAGCGGCGGCGACGGCGCCTTGCTATGCGGTCCAGTATTTGACCGCCGAACAGGCGCAGCACGTGCTGTTTCCCGACGCGGAGGAATTCGTACCGAGAATGGTCAACCTCTCCTCCGAGCAGATGAACGCAATCCGCGAGGCAAGCGGTCAACGTGTACGTACGCCCGAACAGCGCGTGTGGCTCGCCAAGCGTGGCGAGAAGAACCTCGGCTGGTATATCGTCGACGAGGTCTACGGCAAGCATGAATTCATCACCTATGCAGCCGCCATCTCGACGGCCGGCAAAGTCCTCGGCATCGAGGTACTGGATTACCGCGAAACCTATGGGTACGAGATCCGCAATCCGCTATGGCGGGCGCAGTTCGTCGGCAAGACGCTCTCCGATCCGCTCAAGCTGGACGAGGACATCAAGAACATCAGCGGCGCAACTTTGTCCTGCCGCCACATCACCGACGGTATCAGACGTCTGCTCGCCCTTCATGCCCTCGCTTTGCGTTGAACTGCGCCGCGCCCGACCTCTTCTGGGCACCCTGGTCGAGATCCGGGCCTCCGGCTCCGACCGGTCCACGGTCGGAGCCGCAGTGGATGCGGCGTTCGCGGAGATCGCGCGCGTGCATGCGTGCATGAGCTATCACGATTCCGACAGCGACGTGGCGCGGCTGAACCGCAGCGCGTGGCGCGACCCGGTCCGGGTGGATCCTCGCACGTTCGAGGTGCTTGCACTCGCCTGCCGGCTCTTCCGGCTGACTGGGGGCGAATTCGACGCGGCAATCGCCCCTACCCTTGTGCGCCATGATCTTCTCCCCCCGCAGGAATGCGCCACGCTTCCCGTTGGAACGTCGGCCGACATCGAGCTGCTCGCCGATCGTCACGTACGCTTCAGGCACCCTCTCGCGATCGATCTCGGCGGCATCGCAAAGGGCTACGCGGTGGACCGCGCCGTCGAAATCCTGCAGGCGTGCGGCTTGCGTTCCGGGTGCGTAAACGCCGGCGGAGATCTGCGGGCTTTCGGCTGCCGCGAGACGGTCCACGTGCGCCTTCCCGGTGCGCCGGGCCGCGTGATTCGGCTTGCCGAAATCTCCGACGCCTCGGTCGCAACAACCGCCGGGTACTTCATGCCGGCCGGCAAGGCAGCGGTCGTCGAACCGCGCCGCGGGGTTCTCGCCGAGCGCGACATCAGCGTATCGGTGAGCGCCCCCGCTTGCGTCCTCGCCGACGCGTTGACCAAAGTCGTCTGGCTGCGACAGGACGCCGCCGCAGGATTGCTCCGCCGGCTCGGCGCGCGCGCCTGGATCATTCCCGAGGAACCGTCCCGATGCGAAACGGCTTTCGCGTAAATTCGATCCTGGAAGGGGCGCTGTACGCGGTGGCGGCGACGCTCCTGATTTCCGGTCTGATCTGGCTCTGGCTTCACAACTTCGTGCAGGTCGAAGGCGAATTTGGACCGGCACCGCATCCTGCAGAGCGCTGGTGGATACGCGTCCACGGTGCGGCGGCGTTCGTCTCGCTGTTCCTGCTCGGCTTCGTCACCGCGCAGCACGTGGTCCATGCGTGGATCGTGCGTCGCAACCGCTTGAGCGGGGTCGTCTTTGTCACGCTCAATGTCGTGCTCGTCGCCACCGGCTACCTGCTCTACTACGCTGCCGGCGAAGATACCAGGGCGGTCGTCTCCACAATGCACTGGATGATCGGCATCGCCTATCCCGCGTTCTTCGCCTGGCACGTACTGCGGGGGCGCGCGCTCAGGCGTAGCGCCGGGTCAGCCATTCCGCGACCAGCACCGGCTTCTCTACCCCCTCGCATTCCATCGTGACGTCCCAGACGATCTGAATCCCGCCTTCGACAGGCTGGACGTCATTCACACCGAATCGCGCACGCAGCCTGGAGTCGACTCTTACCGGCGCGGTGAACCGCAGCCGGTTGAAACCGTAGTTCACGCCCATCTTCGATCCGCCGAAGGCGACCGCCTCGTTCAGAAATCGGGACAGCAGCGACACGGTGAGGAAACCATGCGCAATCGTCCCGCCGAACGGCGATTCCTTTCTCGCGCGGTCAGCGTCGACGTGGATCCATTGATGATCGCCGGTGGCGTCGGCGAACGCGTCGATCATTGGCTGCGTGACCACCAGCCAATCGCTCACGACCAGCTCGCGGCCCCTGTACGCCCGCAGCGTGGCAAGACCGTCCAATTCCACTCTCGGCATGCGCGCTCCCGATCGATGTTTTTGCGGATTCTATAGACACGGCCTTCGCCCCGCGTTGCGCAAAGCCCGGTGCTCGCAGACAATCGCGGGCGATACCGGATTCGCACAGGAGCGCAAACCATGGACATCGGCATGATAGGTCTCGGCCGGATGGGCGCCAACATGGCACGCAGGCTCGCGCGCCGCGGCGCGGCGGTTGCCGCCTACGACGTGAGCCCGGTGGCGAGAAGCGCGCTCGAGCATGAAGTCAATGTCACACCATGCGTGGACCTGCGAAGCCTCATCCAAAAACTGCGCGCGCCGCGGGTGCTGTGGCTGATGCTGCCGGCGGGAGAGGTCACCGAGCGGGCATTCGAGGAGCTTGCCGCGCTCGCCACCGAGAGCGACGTGCTGGTCGATGGCGGCAACGCCCTCTACAAGGACTCGGTGCGCCGTCACCACAGCCTCGCCGCGCGCGGACTGCGGTTCGTCGACGCCGGCGTGTCGGGCGGCATCTGGGGACTGGAGAGCGGCTACGCCATCATGCTCGGCGGCGAGCGCAGCGCGGTCGCCCGCGTCGAGCCGTTCGTGAAGCTGCTTGCACCCGCACCGGATCGAGGCTGGGTGCACTGCGGCCCGGCGGGCGCCGGCCATTTTGCCAAGATGGTCCACAACGGGATCGAGTACGGCATGATGCAGGCCTATGCAGAAGGACTCGCGATTCTCAAGGCCAAGGGCGAATTCGATCTGGACCTCGCCGCAATCGCCGAGTGCTGGCGACACGGCAGCGTGGTGCGTTCCTGGCTGCTCGACCTGATCGCGGACTTTCTGCGCCACGAGCATTCGCTGGAATCGATCAAGCCGATCGTGGCCGACTCCGGCGAGGGTCGTTGGACAGCGATCGAGGCGATCGAGCTGGGCGTGCCCGCGCCGGTCATGAGCCTCGCGCTCATGTCGCGCTTCGCGAGCCAAGGCCGGGACGACTATGCCTCGAAGCTGCTCGCGATGATGCGCGCGAGCTTCGGCGGACATGCGGTTCATGGCGCGGAACCGGAATGATCGTGGTGCTGATGGGCGTGTCCGGCAGCGGCAAGACCACCGTCGGCCGGTCGCTCTCGGCAAAGCTGGGCTGGCGGTTCTTCGACGCGGACGACTATCACCCGGCCGCCAACATCGAGAAAATGCGCAACGGAATCGCGCTCACCGACGCGGACCGCTGGCCGTGGCTCGACCGACTCAATGCCCTGCTTCGTGAGCAGCAGGCTGCCGGCCGGGACGTGTTGCTGGGCTGCTCGGCGCTCAAACAGAAGTACCGCGACCGCCTGGCGGCCGGGCTGGAAGACGTGCGCTGGGTGTACCTGAAAGGGGACCTGCCGCTGATCGAATCGCGGCTTGCCGCGCGCCGCGGACACTACATGCCGGCTTCGCTGCTGCAATCACAGTTCGCCGCCCTCGAGGAACCGGCCGACGCGATGGTGATGGACATCCTGCCGACTCCGGAGCAGATCGCACGCAGGATCGCCGCCCTCCTTCGCTAGCCCCGGAACGATTTCACCACCGCCTCGGTGGAACGGGTAAGCAGGAACTGATCGCTGGTCACGGCGACGAACAGGGCGCCTTCGCCGATCCAGCGTTTCGCGTCCGCTTCGGCGAACGCGAGGATGCCGGGCGCCTTGCCGGTGGCGCGAATGCGCTTGATGGCGTCCGCCATCGCCGCCTGGACATCGGGGTGCGCCGGGTTGCCCAGATGACCGAAATCCGCGGCCAGGTCCTGCGGTCCGATGAAGATGCCGTCGATGCCGTCAATTGCCGCCATCTGCTCGATCTGCGCGAGCGCGGCGCGCGTCTCGACCTGAACCAACAGGCAGATTTCCTCGTCCGCTTGCGAGAAATAATCCTTCACCCGCCCGAAGCGGTTGGCGCGCGAGTTCCCCGACACGCCGCGCACGCCGCGCGGCGGGTAGCGCACGGCGGCGACCGCCCGCCTTGCCTCTTCCACGCTTTGCACGTAAGGCAGCAGCAACGATTGCACGCCCAGATCGAGCAAGCGCTTGATGAGGACGGTATCGTTCCAGTAGGCGCGCACCAGGCCAGAGACCGGATAGGCGGCGATCGCGTGAAGTTGATGGTGAACCTGATGCAGCTCGTTCGGTGCGTGCTCGGTATCGATCAGCACCCAGTCGAAGCCTGCCGATGCGCAGATCTCCGCAGACGCGTGGCTCGCGAGGCTAAGCCAGCAGCCAACCTGTACGCGCTTGTCCCGCAAGGCGCGCTTGAGCCCGTTGACCGGCATTTCCATGCTCTTCTCCTTGTTGGCCCGGATGAAGTCGCGATTCTACCGGCTAGGCTATCATTGCCCGCACCGATCCACGGACGATCCCCAAAATGTACTTCGAGGGCGTATTCCCCATTCTTGCCACTGCGTTCCGAGACGACGAGGCGCTCGAACTCGAGTCGATGCACCGGCTGGTGCGTTTCATGAAGCGGCTCGGGGTCGACGGCGTAACCGTGCTCGGCGTGTTGGGCGAAGCCAACCGTCTGACTGACCGCGAACGAGAGGACGTGGTGCGTGCCGCAGTCGCGGCGGCGGAAGGGCTACCGGTCATCGTCGGCGCAAGCGCAAGCGGAACGCGGGCTGCCTGCGAGCTGGCGCAGATGGCGGAGAAACTCGGCGCCTCCGCCGTCATGGTCACGCCGCACGCCGAGCCGGCGCCGAACGACGAGCGCATCGTGGAGTATTACCGGGCAATCGGGCAGGCGGTGCGTATCCCCATCGTCCTCCAGGATCATCCGGCCTCGACGCAAGTTCACATGTCGGTTCCGCTCATGCTGCGCATCCTGCGCGAGATGCCGGCAATCGCCTGCATCAAGGAAGAGGCGGTGCCGACCCCGCCCAAGATCCGCGCGCTGCGCGCCGGCATGACGGAGCGCAAGGTTCCGATACTGAGCGGCCTTGGCGCCCTGTACGGCGCGTTCGACCTGGAAGCCGGCTCCAGCGGATTCAACACCGGATTCGCCTTTCCGGAGGCGCTGATGGCGATGGTGCGCGCCGCAAATGCCGGGGACGCGAAGCGGATGCGGGAGATCTACGCCCGCTTTCTTCCGGTGATCGTTTTCGAGCAGCAGCCCGGCGTGGCAGTGCGCAAGGAAATCCTGCGCCTGCGCGGAGCAATATCGGGTAACCAGGTGCGGCACCCCGGCGCAAGGATCGCGCCGGCGGTCGCGGAACAGCTGCACTCTCTGCTCGACGCGGTGCTGCCCGGACAGGATCTCACCGCCCCGATCCCAGTCTAGGCGCTCAGAGATTGTCGAGCTCCGCGGCGCGCTCCTCGTAGGCCTTGAGCAGATAGGCAACGTCCGTGCAGACATCCCGCACCCGCGTCTTCCACTCCCGCTGCGTGCGCATCAGCAAGTCGTGATCGACCCCGCGCCGGAGGGCCTGATGAAACGCAGCCGCCATCCGATCGTCCGCCTCGGCCAGCCGGTCGTTGGAGCAAACCAGACGGTCGGGAATCGTCGTCGCCCGTCCGCAATCGACCACTGCATAACCCGCGGGCGCGGCGAAGGCAATCAGGCAAGACAGCAGGACGTTGCGCATTCACCCTCCCCGTGCTTTCGATTGTCCCGGTCCAGGGAAAGACGCGACCCGGCTCGAGCGCAAAAAGATCGGCAGGCCGCAGCCTGCCCCCCAGCATGTTCCTTGCCCGATTTTAGACAGGCCGAGCGATTACTTCGCCGGAAATTCGACTGCCCGCGGCGCTTTCCCCGCGCGACCCGATTGGATCGAACGGTCGATGATCTCCACTTCCTTGCGCTGACTGCGCGCCGCGCGCTCGGCCCTCAGTTCAGGATCGGCGGTGCTGGACACGCTCGCGGCATCGCCGAGAGTAAAACCCAGCTCGTCGGCCACGTAACTCCACGGCAACCCCTCCGCGCGCAACACGAGCACTCCGCGCAGCGGAACCGTTTTTCCGCCCACCTGACTCTCCCCGCCCACCAGGGCCGAGACGATGTCCCGCGCGCTCGGCTCTGCGATACCCTGGATTGCAAGCTCGGTCTGGGCGAGAGACAAGGCGACAGAGACGTTGCCGTAGCCCATCGGACCGGCCGGAGAAGTGAAGCGCACCGTCGTCCCCTCGCGCTCCTGTAATGCGACTTCGGTCCCGGCGCGCAAGCCCTCGACCAGGGCTTCGGCGTTCTGCCGCGAACCGGCAAAGGCGGCGAACTGATCGATCACGGCGGTCGGATCGACCACAACCGCTTCATTGCCGTTCGCTGTGGGTTCGTCGGTTCCGTCGGCCAGCACAGAAGCGGATAGGAGGCATGCTCCCATCCAACACGCCGACAGAATATTGCGCAATCGCATTGCCCTCCGCCTCCTTGCGGGTCGCAACAGGTGGGTACGCCAGCTGCAGTTTTCGTACCAGCAGCGGAAATCGCGCCGACGTTGCCCCGAATCTCCGCCTGTTTGGCTAAGTGATTGGCCCCACGAAATAAGCGTCCCGCTGCGCCGCGGATTATCGCCCGTGCAGACGGCCGGGTTGCGCGATGCGCCGGCGGACATTCGCAAGGCGTCCGGAAACCTGTCGCCTGGAGGAGACAGGCGCATCACGCCAGCAGTCGACCGTCGACGAGCCGTGGAACCACGTCGAGCTCGCCGAGGCCGGCAGCATAGCGCACCTCGTGTTCCAGTCCCCGCTCGACCATCATGCGGCCCACGCGCGAGCGCAGCAAGGCCTGCTCCGGCGGCTCGCCGCGGAAAATCGCGCGCGCGGCGAGCGCTGCGTCCGAATAATGCTCGGCGTCGCCCGGCATCCGGACAGCGAGAAGATCCACCAGGTAACCTGCGCCGTAGATGTCTTCGAGATTCGGGCTGCCCATGGAGCCGGAACACACGATGAGGATGGTCTGACCGGGATGCCGGGCAAGGATGCGCTCCACGACCGCCCTGCCGTTGAGCAGCGCGGCGGCGTAGACGTGCGCCGCGCCCGACGATTGCCTCAGCGCCACCGTGCCGTTGGTCGTCGAGTAAATCAGTTTTCGGTTCCCGATCGGCTCCTGCGCGAGCGCGAGCGGCGTCGGCGGCGCGAAGCCCGGCAGCGTGACGGCGTACAACTCGCCGGCGCAGATGTAGCTTCCCTCTGCGTGTTTCTGCGCCTCCGCTCTCGCGCCCGCCTCGTCGAGCGTCGGGATAACTTCAGTGGCGCCTTGCGCCAGCGCCTTGACGATGGTGGACGTGGCAAACAAAACGTCCAGCACCACCGCGACCTTGCCCTCCAGCCGCTCGTGGTCCAGGTCTTCCTTCCTGAACAGCACGTGAACCTTGTGGCGGAATTGCTGGCTCATCTCACGCCGCCCCGGTGTCGCGGCGCCGGAACATTCCGTAGCCTTCCATGGTCATCACCAGCTCCCCGTTCTGGTTGAAGACTTCCCACAGCGACTTGACGATGCCCATTTCCGGACGGCTCTTCGAAGCGCGCGATTCCAGCGTCGTGCGAAAAGCGCGGATCCGGTCTCCAGGGCGCACCGGCTTCAGCCATTTGACGTTGTCCACGCCCGGCGAGCCGAGGCTCGCCGACTGCAGCAGATACGAGTCGCACATCATGCGCATCACCATCGCGCAGGTATGCCAGCCGCTTGCGATCAGACCGCCGAATATGGACGCCTTCGCCGCCGTTTCGTCGACATGGAAGGGCTGCGGATCGAACCGGCACGCGAAATCGATCATTTCCTCTTTCGAGACGATCTTCGAGCCGATCTCCTGTTTTTCGCCGACCTCGAAATCTTCCCAGTAGTATCGGAATGTCATGACCCCCGTGTTCACCTCGGATCGTCGTACTTGTACCAGCCCCGGCCGGCCTTCTTGCCGTCGTAGCCCGCCTGCACCATCTGCCTGAGCAATGGGCGCGGCAGAAAGCGCGGGCCGTAGGCTCGGTGCAGAATTTCCTGCACCTGCAGACAGAGCCTATTGGTCACCGCGTCCGAAAGCTCGAACGGACCGATCGGATGACCGAGCCCGAGCTTGCAGGCGAGGTCTACTTCTTCCGCTGTGGCCACGCCCTCCTCCACCAGCCGCACCGCCTCGATCATGAAGGCATGGAGGATACGATTGACCGCGAAGCCGACCACGTCTTTCACCCGGATCGGCGTCTTGCCCGCTTCACGGCACGCCGCGATGGCCGCGTCCACCGTCTGCTGCGCGGTGTCGAGCCCGGGAATCACCTCCACCAGCTTCATGCGCGATACCGGAGAAAAGAAATGCGTCCCGATGAACCGGCTGCGGCGCTCCGGTTTGACGTAGGAAGACAGCCCGCTGATCGAAATCGTGGACGTGTTGCTCGCCAGGATGCAGCCCGCGGGCACGATGGCATCCAGCTTCCGGAAGATCTCGGCCTTCACCTCTTCCATCTCGAACACCGCTTCGATGACCATGTCGCGGTCGGCGAAGGCGCCGAGGTCGGTTGTGGTGCGGATGCGGGTGAATACAGGCTGCACGTCCTCCTGGCGGTAGAACCCGCGGCTGATCCCCTTTTCCAGAATCCTTGCCAGACTGTTTTTCGCGCGCTTCAGCCCCTCTTCCGTCGTGTCGTTGAGCAGTACGTCTTTGCCCGCCAGCGCGAACACGAGCGCGATCTCCGAGCCCATCAGCCCGGCACCCACCACGCCTATCCTGTCAATCATCCGAAAACTCCCGAAAGCGATCAGCCACTGAGGAAACAGAGTTCACAGAGAACTACGATAAGGAGAATAAGTTCCCGTAACACGAAGGAAGCGGAGGGAAGCCAACGCAAGGTTAACGTAAGGTGTTCTTGGTGCCTTGGTGGTGAACGGTTTTTCTCGGCGAGTTCTGTATCCCTTGCGGCGAAAGGACCTTCAGACCTGCTTCCAGGTCTTGCGCGGCTTGGCGAATTCGCGCACCGGCGCATCCCGCTCGAACTGGGCGAACCGCGCCCGCTGGTATGCGCTGTCGCCGAACAGAATGTCGATCGCGGCAAGCCGCTTGAAGTAATGCCCGGCCGCGAGCTCGTCGGTCATGCCCATCCCGCCGTGCAGCTGGATCGCCTGCTGGCCGACAAAGCGCGCCGCTCGCCCGATGTATTCCTTCGCCGCCGCGACCGCACGCCCGCGTTCGACGGCGTCCGGCGAATCGATCCTGCCCGCAGCGAGAACGGCCATCGACTTCGCCTGCTCCAGATGGATCAGCATGTCGGCCGCGCGGTGCTGGAGCACCTGGAACTTGCCGATCGGCACACCGAACTGCTGCCGGGTTTTGAGATACTCCAGCGTCATCGCGTGCAGCGCGCTCATCGCGCCGACCGCCTCCGCGCACAGCGCGGCAACGGCCCGGTCGACGACCCGCTCGATGAGCGGCATTGCGCCGTCCGGCGTGCCGATCATGGAATCGCGTCCCACCCGCACGCCCTTCAGCTGCACGTCCAGCGCTCGCGTGCCGTCGAACAGCGGATACTCCTGTCCGGAGAGATTGCCGTCCTCGCACTCGACCACGAACAGCGTCACACCGGACGGGTCGTCGTCTTCACCGGAGGTGCGCGCCGACACGATCAGTTTTTCCGCAACGGAGCCGTGGAGCACCAGCGTCTTCCGGCCTTCCAGCATCCAGCCGTCGCCGTCGGCAACGGCGCGCGTCGCCACGTGCCGCACGGAGTAACGGGAGTCCGGTTCGTAGTGAGCGTAGGCGAGCAGCATCGATCCATCGACGATGCGGGGAAGCAGGATCTTCTTCTGCCACTGCGCCGCGCCCAGATCGATCAGGCTGCCGGCAAGCAAGACCGTGGCAAGGTAGGGCTCGACCGCAAGGTGCCGGCCGAGCGCTTCCATGACCAGCATGATCTCCACGCCCCCGCCGCCGAAGCCGCCGTACTCTTCCGCGAACGGCACGCCGAGCAGGCCCAGCGAGGCAAACCCCTCCCAGATCTGCGGCGACATCGCCTGCCGGTTGTCGACCAGTTCGCGGCGCAGCCTGAACGAATAGTTCTTCTCGAGGAACCGTTCGACCGAGTCCTTGAGCAGCTGCTGTTCTTCCGTCAGCAAAAAATCCATAACTCCGATCTCACCGCAGAGGCACAGAGAGAACCAGAAGCGAATCAACCACCAAGAACACCAGGAACAGCTAAGAATTCATTTGCCCGCAGTGTCCTTGGTGGTCGGCCATGTCGATCTTTTCTCCGTGCCTCTGTGGCAATTCAAAGCCCCAAGACCTGCTGGGCGATGATGTTGCGCTGGATCTCGTTGGTGCCGCCGTAGATCGTCACCTTGCGATGGTTGAAATAGCGCGCCGCGAGCGGCGCCGCGTAGTCCGGCCCCACGGTGGGTCCGATCCAGTGATCGCCCCATGCCATCGGCAAATGGGGCAGCGCGTACGGGCCGACCGCCTCCATCTGCAGTTCGGTCAGCGTCTGCTGGATCTCGGTGCCGCGGATCTTCAGGATCGAGGCCTCCGGCCCGGGCGCCTTGCCTTCGCGCTCGGCGGAGGCAACGCGCAGCACCGTCATTTCCAGCGCCATCAGATCGATCTCCAGCTGGGCGACGCGGTCGCGGAATACCGGGTCCTCGATCAGCGGCCTGCCGTCGATTCGCTCCTGTGACGCAAGGTACTTGAGGTATTTGAGCTCGCGCTTGGACGCACCGACGCCGGCGATGCCGGTTCGCTCGTGCGAAAGCAGGAACTTTGCGATCGTCCAGCCGCGTCCTTCCTCGCCCACCAGGTTCTCCGCGGGAACCTCGACGTCCTGCAGCCAGACCTCGTTCACCTCGTGCTCGCCATCCAGGGTGATGATCGGTCGCACCTCCACACCCGGCGAGCGCATATCGACCAGCAGCATCGAGATGCCTTCCTGCTTCCTGCCCGTGCTAGAGGTGCGCACCAGGCAGAAAATCATGTCCGCCCATTGCCCATGGGTGTTCCAGGTCTTCTGGCCGTTTACCAGATAGACGTCGCCGCGCCGCTCGGCGCGCGTCTTGAGCGAGGCCAGATCCGAGCCCGACCCAGGCTCGGAATAACCCTGACACCACCACTGCTCGCCGGACAGGATGGACGGAAGGTAACGGCGTTTTTGCTGTTCGGCTCCGAACTCGATCAGCACCGGCCCGATCATGTTCAAACCGAAAGGCGACAGCCGGGGCGCGCCTCCGGCGGCGGCTTCTTCGTCGAAGATGTGGCGCTGGATGGCATTCCAGCCGGTTCCTCCGTACTCGACCGGCCAGTTGGGCGCGACCCAGCCCCGCTCGTAGAGAGCCTTGTGCCAGCGGTAGATATCGTCCTTCTGCAGCCGCCGGTGCTCGAGCACCTTGCGTTTGACGTCGCCGGGGAGCTCCTGCGCGACGAAGCCGCGCACTTCTTCGCGGAACGCGTTTTCCTCGGGCGTGAAGCTCAGATCCATGGGGGCGGCGGACAGGCTGGCACGATACGCTGCGCAAGCCGCGAGAATACGGGATGCGAATGGTGCCGGCAACCACGGTGGCCGGGAGTACGGCGGCTGACTATAATGCCTCTTCCTTCAGTGGCGTAACGCTCACCGGTCCCGGCGAGCAAAGGAGCCTCCATGAATATCCGCGACGATCGCGCCATCCGGGAAGTCAACCGATCGCTGAATCTCGAGCCGCTTTGGCTGCCCTTCACCCCCAATCGGCAGTTCAAGGCCGCACCGCGCCTGCTCGCCGGCGCGAAGGACATGCACTACTTCACCGCGGACGGCCGCAAGGTGCTCGACGGCATCGCCGGCCTGTGGTGCGTCAACGCCGGCCATTGCCGCGAGCCGATCGTCAACGCCATCAAGAAGCAGGCCGAGACGATGGATTACGCGACCGCCTTCAACATGTCGCACCCCGGCGCGTTCCGGGCGGCGGAATCGCTGGTGCGCATCGCGCCCAAGGGCCTGGATCACGTCTTCTTCGTCAATTCCGGCTCGGAGGCGGTGGACACCGCGCTCAAGATCGCGCTCGCCTATCACCGCGCGCGCGGCGAACCGCAACGGCATCGCTTCGTCGGCCGCGAGCGCGGGTATCACGGCGTGGGGTTCGGCGGCGTTTCGGTCGGCGGCATGACGCCGAACCGCAAAGCCTTCAGCGCCGCGCTGATTCCGGGAGTGGACCACCTGCCGCACACGCACGACCTCGAAAAAAACGCCTTCTCGAAGGGCCAGCCGGAATGGGGCGCGCACCTCGCGGACGAACTGGAGCGCATCGTGGCGCTGCACGACGCGTCCAACATCGCCGCGGTCATCGTCGAGCCGGTCGCCGGATCCACCGGCGTACTGGTCCCGCCGAAGGGATATCTGCAACGCCTGCGCCAGATCTGCGACAAGCACGGGCTTCTGCTCGTGTTCGACGAAGTCATCACCGGCTTCGGGCGCACCGGGTCGCCGTTCGCCTCGCACACCTTCGGCGTGGTGCCGGACATGATCACTTTCGCCAAGGGCATCTCCAACGGCGCGGTGCCGATGGGCGGGGTGCTGGTAAAGAAGGAAATCTACGATGCGTTCATGAACGGCCCGGAATCGATCATCGAATTCTTTCACGGCTACACCTATTCCGCGCACCCGCTCGCCACCGCCGCGGCGGTCGCCACGCTCGACCTCTACGACCAGGAGGGGCTGTTCGAGCGCGCGCGGGAGCTTTCGCCCTATTACGAGCAGGCGGTGCATTCCCTGAGGGGCTTGCCGCACGTGATCGACGTGCGCAACCTGGGCCTGATGTGCGGCGTCGAGCTGGCGCCGATTCCCGAGCAGCCGGGAATGCGCGCCTTTGACCGTTTCCTGAAATGCTTCGAGAAGGGCGTGCTGGTGCGCCAGGCAGGCGACGTGATCGCTCTCACTCCGCCGCTGATTGCGCAGAAGAAGCACATCGACGAACTCGTCGGAACGCTGGCCGACGTGCTCAAGTCCATGCCGTAATCCTTTACCACGCAGACACAGAGGCACCGAGAAAATCAAAGGCGAATTAACCACCAAGAACAGCGAGAAATTCATTCTTGATCTTCGTTGTTCTTGGTGCCATTGGTGGCTGGCTTTGGATTTCGATCTTCTCTGTGCCTCCGTGTCTCTGTGGTCAAAACGCCCATGAAAATCGTCATCGCCCAGATGCAGCACGAGACGAACACCTTCTCGCCGGTGCCAACGCCGTGGGAGTCGTTCGGTGGAATCAACGGGCCGTATCTCGGCCGGGACGCGTACGACGCAACGAAGGGCACCCGGCTGCCGATGGCGGCATTTCTGGACCTCGCGCAGTCGGCGGGCGCGCAGATCGTGACTCCGGTAGCGGCCTGGGCGAACCCCAGCGGCCCCGTGGACGGCAGCGCCTTTGACCGAATCTGCGGCCTGATCTGCGACGCGGTGGCCAAAGGCTGCGACGCGGTGTTCCTCGATCTGCACGGCGCGATGGTGGTGAAGGACCGCACCGACGATGGCGAAGGCACGCTGCTCGAGAAGATCCGGGCGGTCGCCCCGAACGCGCCGATCGCGGTCTCACTCGATCTGCACGCCAACGTGAGCGAAAAAATGGTGCGCAACTGCACCGTGATCGCCGGCTACAAGACCTACCCCCACATCGACCAGTACGAGTCGGGACATCTTGCGGGCAGCATTCTGCTGCGCTATCTCGAGGGCGAGGTGAAGCCGGTCATGGCCTGGGGCAATCGCCCCCTGCTTGCCCACACGTTGCGCGAGAATACCTCCGAGGGCGCGATGCGCGACTTCGTCGACGCGGCGCGTTCGGCGGAGCGCAATGGCCTGCTGGCCGCGACTGCATTCGGCGGATTTCAGCAGGCGGACATCTTCGAGGCCGGCATCAGCGTGGTCACCGTGGCGGATGGCGATCGCGCGTTTGCGCAAGCCGCATGCGACGAGATTCTCGACGTAGCCTGGGCGCAGAGGGAGGATTTCATCTATCGCGGCCGGCCGCTCGAACAGGCGATCGCGGAGGCGAAGCGCATGGGCGAACAGTCTGGCGGGCCGGTGCTGCTGCTCGATCACGCCGACAACTGCGCCTCGGGCGCGACGCAGGACACGATGCACGTGCTCAAGGAAGCGCTGCGCCAGGGACTGAGCGGCATCGCTGTCGGGCCGGTGCGCGACCCCGAAGCGGTGGCAAGAATGATCGAGGCCGGGGTCGGTGCGCGCGTCACGCTGCCGATCGGCGGCAAGATGGACATGCCCGCGATCGGCCGCAAGGGCGAACCGCTTGCCTTGAGCGGCGTAATCCGCGCGATCACGGACGGCGAGTACACCATCACCGGACCGCAGTTCACCGGGATGCGGTGCTTCATGGGACGCAGCGCGGTGCTCGACGCCGGCGCGGCGCAGCTGGTGGTGACCGAACGCAACCAGGAGCCCTGGGACCGCGGCGTGTTCGAGAGCGTGGGGATCGACCCGCGGCGCAGCCGCTACCTGCTGCTCAAGTCCAGAATGTATTACCGCCCGGTCTTCCTGCCCATCGCGAAAGGCGCAGTGCTGTGCGACGGCGTGGGCGTGGGCTCCTCCGACTGGACGCAGTTCACTTACCGCAAGGTCCGCCGGCCGATCTATCCGCTCGACGAGAGCTTCGATGCGACCGCCCGTGCCGTGGCGCATCGCTGACCGATGCACAGGCGGCACGCGGCGCAAGCAACGGCCGGAACGATTGCGAGGAACGGGCGAAGATCCCGCTCCGTCGAGGCAATGTCATCACCGAGGAGAAAACGCATGCACCGCACCGCAACCGCTTTGTTGGCTGTCGCAATCGTCACGGCGTCGGCCGGCTGCAGCAGGGACGAGCCGCCGCCGGCGCAAGGCTCGGCTCAGCCCACGGCCCCGGTCAAGAACGTGGAGTCGCTTCCTTCGGGCACGATCCAGGAGGGCGCGAAAACCATGAACCGCGCCGCCGGCCTGGGAAACTCGCTCGAGCAGCAAAAGCAGGAGCGCGACAAGGACATCGAGTCGCAGCAGAAGTAGCCGGAACCGATGACGACTTCGTTCGGTCACGGCCCGCGCAGGCAGGCTGGGCGCACCCGGAAATTGCAAAGAAGGTTTGACGCCGGTGCGCGGCCGCGCTACAAGGCAGATCTGTAGTCTGTAATAGGCGCACCCGCGTGCAAGAACGGGGAGCCCGATTACGAACGAAAGGGAGGTTTGACCGAAAGGAGCCAAACCATGTTTCGTTCGATCACTCTCGCCGGTTTCTTGGCCGGCTTCACGTCGCTGGCATTCGGGCAAGGCGACCCATGGACGCAGCACGGGGATTGGGCCAAGAGCCGGATCAATGCCTGCCAGGCCGCCTCCGGCGGCGCCCTCGACGCCTGCCGTTACTTCGCCGCCGAAGCCTTCAAGGAGCTGTTCGGGATCGAGGACTTCTGCACGGCAGACCGATGCATGACCGCGCCCGAAATCGAATCGGGAATCCGCAACAACCCGGAGAAATGGAGCGTACTCGGCGCCGCCAGCGACCCCGCCGTGCTCGACAAGGCGCGCGAGCTGGCGGGCCAGGGTCAAGTCGTGGTCGCGGGGCAGAATGTGGAAGACCGCAGCCAGGTCGCCATCATCATGCCCGGCAAACCGGTACCTTCCGGAAAATGGGCGATGGATCGGGTTCCGATCGGTACGGCTGCACGCACCGATGCGCCGGACAGGTCGATCTATGGCGAAGGGATCAACTGGGTCTTTTCCGACCCGGCGAAGGTCACGCTCTACGTCAGGCACTGAGCCGGCGGCAGGCTACATCGCTCCGATGACCGCCCGCGGACGGCCATCGAGCGCCGCCTCCAGCGTCACCCACGCGAGCGAGGCGCAGCTTACCCGCGAGGGAAACTCCCGCACCACGCCGAGGACCGCGGCGGCCTCGGCCGAAGCAGGTTGCGTCGTCTCGGGATTGCCCGCCAGCAGCGCCCGAAACTCGCTGGAGAGCCGCCTTGCCTCTGCCACGCTTCTGCCCTTCACGGCTTCGGTCATGATGGACGCGGAAGCCATGGAGATTCCGCAGCACTCGCACTGGAAGGTGGCATCGGCGACGAGCTCCCGCTCGAGGCGAAGGTAGACGGTAAAGCTGTCGCCGCATAGCGGGTTGACGCCCTCGGCATGCAACGTGGCGTCGCACATCTCCCGGTAGTTGCGCACGTTCTTGATGTGGTCCATGACCACCTCGTCGTAGAGCTTGCCCACACCGCCCATCCGGATCGCCTCAGGCAAGCGGCCGCCCGCCGTCCACGGCGACGATACAGCCGGTGGAGTAGTTCAGATGCGTGGCCACCGCCAGCGCCGCGGCACCGATTTCTTCGGCGGTCGCGAGTCGTCTCAGGGGCGTGCGCGCGGCCTGCTCATCGCGCCACTTCTTGTCCAGACCCTTGACGAATTCGGTGTCGACCAGGCCCGGCGAGACCGACACGACGCGAATCTCCGGAGCCAGCGCGCGGGCAAGCGACCTCGTCATCGAGTCTAGCGCCGCCTTGGAAGCGCAGTAGGCGACATTGCTGCCCATGCCCGTGACCCCGGCGATGGAGGAAATGTTGATCACCAGCCCGTTGCCGCCCGCGGCGAGCAGCTTGCGAAATGCGCGCACGGCGGCGAACGATCCGCGCCAGTTGACGCGGAAGATATCGTCGATCAGCTCGTCGTCGAGCGCGTCCAGGTCGGCGTGCGGCACGAAGCGGGTAATTCCCGCGCTGTTGACCAGCACGTCGACCCGCCCGTGGCGTTTTTCGACTTCCACCGCCAGGGCGGTGAGGGCGGCACTGACGTCCACCGGGACGAAAGCGACCCAATGGCCGCTCCCGGGGAGTGAGGCAACCACATCGAGCGCTGCCTGCTGGTTGTTGTTGTAGGTGACGACGCAGGTCGCGCCGGCGTCGGCAAAGCGGCGGCAGATCGCGGCGCCGATCGCGCCGGAACCGCCGACGACCACGCAAACCTGTCCCTCGAGGGAATTCGAATTCATGAAAAGCAATCAGCCACAGGGATCAAAGAGGACAACAAAAGAAGGACCTTTCGACACGAAGGAAAACCAAAGGCAAGAATTCGACAGGGTTTTCTTGGTGTCCATGCCATCTTGGTGGTTAACTGTTTTTTGTCTGTGTCCTTCCTAGCCCAGTACCTTCACGCAGCCCGCCGCTTGCCGTAGCGCTTCACGCGCAGGTCGGCCTGCGCCTTGTGGCCGGCGAACCCCTCCACCGCGCACAGCCGTGAGCAGTACTCCCCGATCATCGCCGAGGCCTCGGGCTTCACGCGCTGGTAGGTGCAGGTCTTGATGAACTTGCCGACCCACAAGCCGCCCGTATAGCGCGCCGCCTTCCTGGTCGGCAGAGTGTGATTGGTGCCGATCACCTTGTCTCCGTAGGACACGTTGGTCTCCGGTCCCAGGAACAGCGCGCCGTAGTTGGTCATGTTCCGGAGGAAGTAATCCGGGTCCCTGGTCATGACCTGCACGTGCTCGGAGGCGATGCGGTCCGCCTCCTTCACCATTTCCGCCTCGTCCTTGCACAGGATCACCTGCCCGTAGTCGCGCCAGGCTCTGCCTGCGATCTCCGCGGTGGGCAGCGTCTGCAGCTGGCGCTCGACCTCCTTCATTGTCTCCTCGGCGAGCAGGCGCGAGGTGGTGAGCAGGATCGCCGGCGAGCTCGGCCCGTGCTCGGCCTGGCCGAGCAGGTCGGTCGCGCACATCTCCGCGTCGACCGTGTCGTCCGCAATTACCAGCGTTTCGGTCGGCCCGGCGAACAAGTCGATGCCCACGCGCCCGGAGAGCTGGCGCTTGGCCTCCGCGACGAAGGCATTCCCCGGTCCGGCGATCATGTCGCAGGCCCGGATGCTGCTCGTGCCGAGCGCCATCGCGCCGATCGCCTGCACCCCGCCCAGCACGTAGATCTCGTCGGCGCCGCCCAGATGCATCGCCGCTACGATCGCCGGATGCGGCTTGCCCTGATACGGCGGCGCGCAGGCGATGATGCGCTTCACGCCCGCCACGCGCGCCGTGACGATGCTCATGTGCGCGGAAGCGACCAGCGGATACTTGCCGCCCGGCACGTAGCAGCCCACGCTGTTGACCGGGATGTTCCTGTGACCGAGCACCACGCCGGGCAGCGTCTCGACCTCGACGTCGCGCAGCGCGTCGCGCTGGATGTGCGCGAAGTTGCGGATCTGCTCCTGCGCGAACTTGATGTCCTCGATGACCTGCTTGGGCAGGCTTTTCACGCAGTCTTCGATCTCGGACCTGGTGAGCCGGAAGTCCGGCGGGTTCCAGCGATCGAACTTCTGCGACAGCTCGCGCACCGCGCTGTCGCTGCGCTTCTCGATATCGGCGAGGATCTCCTCGACTGTCTTGCGGACGTTTTCGACGCTGGCGGCGTCCTCTTCCGCAGAAATGCCTTTCTTGAGCCAGATTGCCATGGCCTTGACCTTTCAGAACGGGACTGTCAGGAATGTGCGCCCGGGCGGACGCGGCGCCCTCTTTTCAAACGGGACGCGGACGGGTTGCAAGTATCGGGCGGCCGTCGCGCAGCGTCAACGCCGGGACGTATGCTCCGCCGCCAAGACACAGAAAGCGGCCAGAAAACGAGGATCTCACCACCAAGGCACCAAGACACCAAGAAAACCGAGAACGCAATCCCTTTTTCTTGGTGCTCCTTCGTGCCTTTGTGCCTTGCTGGTCAAATCGTGTTCCTGATCTTCTCCGTCCCTCCGCGCTGAAAACGCTCAGCGGAAGGGAAACTCCACCTCGGGCTTGCGTCCGGTCATCAGATCCGCGATCGCGGCGCCGGCGCCGCATGCCAATGTCCAGCCCAGCGTGCCGTGGCCGGTGTTGACGAACAGGTTCTTGAGCCGCGAGGCACCGATCTCCGGCACGTTGCCCGGTGTCGCCGGCCGCAGGCCGGCCCAGTTCGCGGCGCGTGCAAAATCGCCCGCTTTGGGAAACCAGCTTCGCACCCGCGCCAGGATCGCGTTGCAGCGCGCCTCGTTGATGCTGCTGTCGAAGCCGGCGAGTTCCGCCGTGCCCGCCGCACGCAAGCGATCGCCTAGGCGGGATATCGCGATTTTCGCGTTCTCGTCGGTCAGGCACACGGTCGGCGCGGCGGCGTCGCGCGACACCGGGATGGTGACCGAATATCCCTTGACCGGATAGACCGGCACGCGCACGCCGATCGGCGCGAGCAGCAAAGGGCTGTAGCTTCCCAACGCGACCAGATAGGCGTCCGCGGAGAGCCGCTCGCTGCGATCGCCCGCGCGCGCCTCGACCGCCGTCACGCGATCGCCCTCGGCACGTACGCCCATGATCTGCGCGTTGTGACGAAACGACACGCCGCATCCCATGGCGAGAACAGCAAGCCGCTGCGTGAACAGGTGCGCGTCGCCCGATTCGTCCTGCGCGGCGTAGGTGCCGCCGACGATCCGGGGTGCGCCCGGCCCGCGCAGCGCCGGTTCGATCTCGAGCACTTCCTCCGCTGTCTTCACCGACATTTCCACGCCGTGCTCCAGCATCAGCCTCACGCGCGCGTGCGCGGCTTTGAACTCCGCCATGTCGGTGTGAATGTGCAGGATGCCCTTCGCCACACGGTCGTAGCTGATCCCGGTCTCGCCGCGAAGCTGCGCGAGCTGCGCGCTGCTGTACAGCGCAAGCCGCAGGATGGTGAGCGTGTTGCGCCGCGTGCGATGCGGCAGGCATTCGAGCAGGAATCTCAAACCCCAGGACCATTGACGCCGGTCGGCGCGGAGCCGGAACAGCAGCGGCGCGTCCTCCCGCCCCAGCCACCTGAGGATCTTCCCCGGCGCTCCGGGATTCGCCCACGGCTCCGCGTGGGAGACGGATATCTGCCCGCCATTGGCGAAACTCGTCTCCATGCCGGGGGCGGGCTGCCGGTCGAGGACCGTGACCTCGTGCCCGGCCCTGGCCAGATACCACGCGCTCGTCACCCCGATCACGCCCGCGCCGAGTACCAGGACTTTCATTCTTCAAGTAACCCGGGATTCAAGATCGGAACACGAAGGCACAAAAACAAAGGCAGAGAATCTCCTGAACCACCAAGCACACCAAGAACACCAAGAAGTCAATGCTCGCCTCAGGGAAACCGTATACACGGCGAGTAGTAGGCGCCAGTTCCGATGTCGTTCGCCGGACTGCGGTCAAGAATCCCGCTGCTTCGGTTTTTCGTGCCTTGTGTCTCGCCGTTGGTTTGGACTCCCTTGTTGCCCTTGGTGTTCTTGGTGGCGATCAGCGTCGTACCTACTGCGCGGTCCAGCCGCCGTCGGTCAGGATGTCGTTGCCGGTCATGAAGGCCGCCGCCTCGGAGCAGATGAACAGCGCCAACTGGCCGATCTCCTCCGGTTTGCCCCAGCGCGCCATCGGCGTGGCGGCCATCAGCGCCGCGTTCTTCTGCGGGTCGGCGCGCAGCGGCGCGGTGAGATCGGTGGCGTAGAAGCCGGGGCTGATCGCCACCACGTTGATGCCGTCGCCGACGAGCTCCAGCGCCATGCATCGGGTCAGCGCCAGCAGCCCCGACTTGCTCGAGCAGTACGCGCCGCGCCCGGCGCTGCCCACGTGCGCCATGATGGACGTGACGTTGATGATCCGTCCCCATTTGTGCGTCTTCATGTGCGGGATGAAGGCGCGCGACATCAGGAAGGCGCCGGTGAGGTTGGTGTCAACCACGGTGCGCCATTCCTCCAGCGTGAAGTCGGCGACGTTCTTGCGCACCGCGGTGCCGGCGTTGTTGATCAGGATGTGCGCCTTGCCGAGCCGCGCGGAGACTTCCTGCTCGAGGCGCTTGATCTGCGATTCTTCGCGCACGTCGGTGATGAAAACTTCCGCCCGCGCCCCTTTTTCTTTCGCCAGGCCCTGCGTCTCCGCGAGCTTGACCTTGTCCCGTCCCACCAGCGCAAGGCTTGCGCCCGCCGCGCCGAGCGCCAGCGCCATCGCGCGCCCGAGACCGCGGCTCGCGCCGGTGACGACCGCGACCTTGCCCTCCAGAAACCTGCCGTTCATGCCTGTCTCCTCGCACGCTTGCACGCAAAGGCGCGAGTATACAAGCGCGGCTGCGCCTGCATTCGTACCGGGGCCGCGCTGTCGGCGAAGCGACGCTATCTGCCCAGCACCTCTCCGAACAAGACCCAGCGCTTGCCGTCGAAGCGGGCGAGCTGCATCTGCTCCAGCGGATAGAAGTCCGTCGGGCTGGTATTGATCCTGATGCCGGGCAGCAGTACCGGGATTTCGAAGTTCTTCAGGTTCGCCGCCTGCCGCATGACGTTCTCCCGCGTGAGATTGTCGCCGCACTGCTTGAGAACCTGGACCAGGGTTTGCGCCACGGCGTAGCCATAGACGTTGAAACCGTCCTTGACGTCGCCGTCGGGATAGTACTTTTTCATCCACGCCAGCCATCTCTTCATCGCCGGATCGTTCGCCCACTGCGGATCGGTGGGATCCTTGACATACAGGGCGGTGATCAGCCCGACCGATTTCTCCAGGCCGGCCGGCTGCAGCACCGCCGCCACCGAGGTCGAGACGTTATTGACGAACGCGAGAGGCTTCCATCCGATGTCGTAGACCTTGCGAATTGCCTGCGCCGCAAATTTCGGCGTCGCCACGATGAACAGGGTGTCCGCACCGGAGGCTTGCAAGGCGACGATCTGCGAGTCCACCGTCGGATCGGTCACTTCGTAGCTTGCCTCCTTGACGATCATCTTCTCGGCCCGCGGCCCCAGGCCGTCGTGCAAACCCTTCAGATAATCCTTGCCGTAATCGTCGTTCTGGTACAGCACTGCGATCCTGGCATTAGGCTTGTGCTTCAGAAGGTACTTGGCGTAGACGTGCATCTCGGCCTGGTAACTGGGCTGCCAGCCCATGGTCCAGGGGAAATGCTCCGGATCCCCCCACTTGGTCGCTCCGGTCGCGACGAAGAGCTGGGGCACTTTCTTCGCGTTCATGTACTGGTGGATCGCCGTGTTGCTGGGCGTGCCCAGGCTCTGGAAGAGCAGTAGCACCTGCTCTTCCTCCACCAGCTTGCGCACCTGTTCCACGGTGCGCGGCGGGCTGTAGCCGTCGTCCAGCGTGATGAAGTCGATCTTGCGGCCGTTGACCCCGCCCTGGTCGTTGATCATCTTGAAATAAGCAGCCTCGGAGCGCCCTATGGCGCCGTAGGCAGAGGCCGGCCCGCTGTAGGGGTTGGTATTCCCGATCTTGATTTCGGTGTCGGTGACACCCGGGTCGTATTTCTTTTCCGCTTGTACGGCCGCGGCCGCCGCACAGGCTGCTATTCCCACCGCCAGCAAGACGCCGTTTTTCATGGCTTTCTCCTCCTTTCCTCTCGAGGGCAATCGCAATTGACGTACCACCTATTTTCCGATGCCGGCGACGCGCGCCAGCCGCGCCCACGCCAGACGCAGAAATCCGGCGACTCCGGCCGGCATCAGATAGATGAACAGCAGCAGCACCGCGCCGTATATCGCCCACGGCGCGGCCTTGGAAATCTCGTCGGCGAAGTTCGGCACGAACTGGATGAACAGCGCGCCGTAGATTGCGCCGGATATCGACGCCAGCCCGCCCACCACGATACCGATGAAAAAGCCGATTGACAGAAAAGCGGTGAAGCTGTCGGGAGCCACGAACTGCACCACGATCGCGCCCAGCGCCCCGGCGACGCCGGTGTAGAGCGCGCTGACGCCGAACGTGAGCGACTTGTACAAGGCGGCGTGCACACCCATCGCTTCGGCGGCGATCGGATGATCGCGGATCGCCACCAGCGCCCTGCCGATCCGTCCGCGCAGCAGGTTGCGCGCCACGATGAACATGGCGACCATGACGGCAAGCGTAAACAGATACAGCCACTGGTCGGCGTTGACCGGCAGTCCAAAGGGCGGATCGGGTTTGACGATCACGATCCCCTGCACCCCGCCGGTCCAGCGTTCGACGTGCTTGTACTTGAGCAGTTGCGGCATCGATACGCCGAGCGCGAACGTCGCCAGCGCCAGATGGTGGCCGTGCAGCCGCAAAGCGGGCAGGCCGAACAGGAAACCGGTGACCAGGCACGCGAGTCCCGCGGCCGGGATCGTCGCCCAGTAGGGCACGCCGTAACGATCCATCAGGATCGCCGCAGTGTAGGCGCCGATCGCATAGAACGCGCCATGGCCCAGGGAGATCTGGCCGTTGTATCCGGTCAGTATGTTCAGGCCGAGCAGCACGATCGAATAGACCAGCACGAGGTTGAACTGAAAAATGCGGTAGTTGCTCAGGTGGAACGGCAGCGCGATCGCGAAGCCGAGCAGCAGCGCGAGACCGATCGCCCTCCAGGCCCTGGGCGGCAGCCCGGCGTAGCGCGGTTCCAGGGTCGTGATCGTCGTAGCGCTATCGCTCATGAAATCCGTGATCTCGCAATCCGGTGATTTGGCGGCTCGGCAATTCGGCTATGGGTTCGGGACGCCTTTCCTCGTTCGCCGCTCCCCGCTCATCGTTCTTCGTTCCCGGCCTTTTTCCTCACACTCTCGTAACCAGCACTCTGCCGAACAAGCCGCTGGGCTTGAAGAGCAGAACACCGATGATGATGACCAGCGCCACCGAGAGCTTGATCTCGGTGCCGATCAGATACGCGCCCACCAGGTTTTCCAGCACGCCCATCAGAAAACCTCCGACCACGGCTCCGAACGGGCTGTCGATGCCGCCGACCAGCGCGCCGGCGAGGGCGTAGAGCAGCACGCCGCCCATCATGTTCGGGTCGAGATACAGGACCGGCGCGACCATCATTCCGGCGATCGCCCCTACCACCGCCGCTAGGCCCCAGCCGAGGGCGAGCATCCAGCCTACACGGATGCCCGCCAACCTGCTCGACGCCGGGTTCTCCGCCACGGCGCGCATGCCGAGACCGACCCGCGTATAGCGGAAAAAGACATAGAGCGCGGCGAGCATGAACAGGGTCACGCCCGTCATTCCGAGCTCGTGGGACGAGATGTAGCGGTTGCCGAACAGGGGCTCGGAAGGAAACGGGCTGGGAAAGCTCTTGATGGTGTAGGTGTAGATCCAACCGGCGATGCTGTTGAAGATCACCAGCAGCGCCACGCAGACGGTGACGATGGTCAACGCCGGCGCGCGCTCCACCGGCCGGACGATGACGCGCTCGATGACGATGCCGCCGGCGAACGACGCCACAAGCGTGATCAGAAACGCCAGCCAGTAGGACCATCCCGCTTCGATCATCGACCACGCCAGGTACGTCGAGAACATCGCCATCTCGCCCTGCGCGAAATTCACCACGTGCGTGGACTGATAGATCATCACGATGGCGAGCGCGAGGCTCGCGTACACCGCGCCGTTCGCGAGCCCGGAAAAGAACTGGTGAAGGAACGCTTCCATGCCTCGATTCCGTCACGACCGGATCAGTATCCCAGATACGCGCACCGCATCGACTCGTTGTTGCGGATCATGTCGGGGGTACCGGAAATCACCGCGCGCCCGGTCTCCAGGATGGTGACCTGCTGCGCGAGATCGAGCGCGAGCGCCGCATTCTGCTCCACCAGCAGGATCGCGACACCCTCCTCGGCGTTGATCCGGTGCATGATGCGGAAGATCTCCTGCACCACCAGCGGGGCGAGTCCGAAGGACGGCTCGTCCAGCAGCAGCAAGCGCGGCCGCAGCATCAGCGCCCGCGAAATGGCGAGCATCTGCTGCTCGCCGCCGGACAGCGTGCCCGCCTGCTGGCGCCGCCGCTCCTTGAGGCGCGGGAAGTACCCGTAAGCCCGTTCGAGGTCGCGCGCAATGCCCTGCGGGTCCCGGCGCGTGTAGGCGCCGACCCGCAGGTTCTCCTCCGTGGTGAGCGTCAGGAACGTGCCCCTGCCGTCGGGCACGTGGGCGACGCCCAAGCGGACGATCTCCTCGGTCGGCTTTCCCGATACGTTCTGGCCGCAGACGCGTACCGTACCGCCGGTCTTCACCATGCCGCACACCGCCCGAAGCAGGGTCGTCTTGCCCGCGCCGTTGGCGCCCAGCACCGTGGCGATCCCCTTCTCCGGGACGACGAGCGAGATGCCGTGCAGCACCGGGCCGTTGCCGTAGGTCGCGGTCAGGTCCGCAGTCTCGAGCAGAGCGGCCATCACGCCTCTCCGAGGTAAGCGCGAATCACGTCCGGATTGCGTTGCACTTCTTCCGGCGTGCCGTCCGCGATCTTGCGGCCGAAATCCAGCGCGACCACCTTGTCCGAGACCCGCATCACCAGGTTCATATGGTGCTCCACCAGCAGCACCGTCAGTCGCAGTTCGTCGCGCAGCCGCCTGATCACTGCCGCGAACGCCTCGACTTCCTCGTGATTGAGTCCCGCCGCCGGCTCGTCGAGCAGCAGCAGCTTGGGATCGCTGGCAAGCGCCCTTCCGAGCTCCACGCGCTTCTGGGTGCCGAACGGCAGGTCGGATACGGTATGGTTTGCCACCGCGTCCAGCGCGAGCAGTGCCACGATCGATCGGGCCCGCTCATCGAGCCTGCATTCCTCGCGGGTCGCGAGCGGGAAGTGCAATGCATTGGCGACGAAGCCGCCGCGGCTGCGGCAGTGCGCGCCCAGCATGACGTTCTGCAGCACCGTCATGCTGCGGAACAGCGCCAGATTCTGGAAGGTGCGCCCGATGCCGAGCGCGGCGATGCCATGGCGCGGCGTGTCGAGCAGGTTCCGCCCGTCGAAGACGATGCTGCCCTGCTGATATTGATAGAGGCGGGAAAGGCAATTGAACAGCGTGGTTTTCCCGGCGCCGTTGGGGCCGATCAGGCCCGCGATCTGGCCCGGCATCACGTCGAAGGAAACGTCCTCCAGGGCGACGATGCCGCCGAATCGGACGCTCACATTGGACACGCGCAGCAACGGCAGATCGCGAGCGCCGGCTTCGCGGGTCGCGTCGTCCATTTTTTCTTTGCCCACCGTGCTTCCCAACGCGGAACCCTCCCCCCTTGTGGGATGCGCTGGACCGAAACGCGCTGCGATACTGGCACAAAGCCCCCGAGGGGTAAAGGCGCGGCGCGCGGCATGCCCTAGCCGCTGCCGGAACTGCGCGCCACGCGCCGGATACGGGCGTGCGATTCGGGCAGATACGATGCGCTACACTTCGCGCAGCGCAATCAACCGGCCGCGCGAACGGTATTGCGGTGCATCGAAGGCTTCGCCGTCGCGCGCGCCGTGCGGCGGAAAAAACAGCGACTGCAAAGCAGCGGCGGCGCGCGGCGCCGACGCAGGGTACGGCAGCGACAGGAGGAGAGGATGGATACCAGGTCCCAGCGCTTCTGGCCGGACAATCTGCCGAAGCAGATCGCGCTTCCCGAGACCAGCGTGTATCGCAACCTGGAAGCATCGGCGGCGCGCTTTCCCGACAAGCCGGCCCTGATCTACTACGGCTCGGCGCTGGGCTATCGCGCCTTGCAGCGCGACGTCGATGCCATGGCGGGGTTTCTGCAGAGCCGCTGCGGCGTCCGGCTCGGCGAGCGAGTGCTGCTCTACATGCAGAACAGCCCGCAGTTCGTGATCGCCTTCTACGCCGTCCTGCGGGCGGACGCGATGGTGGTGCCGGTCAATCCGATGAACCTGACCGAAGAGCTGCGTCACTACATCGCCGACAGCGACGCGCGAGTCGCCATCGTCGGCCAGGAACTCCACGCGCAGATCCGGCCGCTCCTCGGTGCGGGGTTGGACCATGCCGTCGTCGCCGCCTACTCCGACTACATCGCGGCGCCGACGGACCTGAAGGTGCCGGAGGCGGCCGCCGCGCCGCGCGAGAAGTTGCGCGAGCCGGGCGTCACGCTGTGGAACGACGCGCTCGCCGCGGCGATCGCGCCCGGTCCGCACCGGGCCGGGCCGGACGACCTGTGCGTGATGCCCTACACCTCGGGCACCACCGGCAAGCCGAAGGGCTGCATCCATACCCACCGCACCGTGATGAGCACCATCGTCGCCGGCGCCGCGTGGGTGGACATGCAGGCCGACTCGGTCATCCTCGGCACCCTGCCGCTGTTCCATGTCACCGGCATGCAGTGCAGCATGAACCAGCCCCTGTACCGCGGTGCGACCGTGGTGCTCATGACGCGCTGGGATCGCGACACCGCCGCCGAGCTGATCCAGCGCCACAAGGTGGACGGCTGGACCAACATCGCCACCATGGCGATCGACTTCCTTGCCAATCCGCAGCTCACCCGCTACGACATCGGCAGCCTCAAGCATATCGGCGGCGGCGGGGCGGCGATGCCCGAAGCGGTGGCGCAGCGGCTGCTCGATCTGACCGGGCTCACCTATGTCGAGGGCTACGGCCTGTCGGAGACGATCGCCCCCACCCATATCAATCCGCCGCAGCGGGCGAAGAAGCAGTGCCTGGGCATCCCGATCTTCTCGACCGACGCGCGGGTGATCAACCCCGAAACGCTCGCCGAACTGGGACCTCGGGAGGTGGGCGAGATCGTGTCCTGCGGGCCGCAGGTCTTCCTCGGCTACTGGAAGAACCCGGCGGCGACCGAGGCTTGCTTCATCGCGCTCGACGGCAAGCGTTTCTTCCGCACCGGAGACCTCGGCTACTACGACGAGGACGGCTATTTCTTCCTCGTCGATCGGCTCAAGCGCATGATCAACGCATCGGGCTACAAGGTCTGGCCGGCGGAGGTGGAGGCCGCGCTCTACCACCACCCCGACGTGCAGGAAGCCTGCGTCATCGGCACCCAGGATCCGCGGCGCGGCGAGACGGTAAAGGCGGTGGTGGTGCTCAAGGAGGGCAGCCGCGGCAAGATCTCGCCGGAGGACATCATCGACTGGTCGCGCCGCAAGATGGCGGCGTACAAGGTGCCGCGGGTGGTGGAATTCGCGCCGGCCTTGCCCAAGTCCGCGACCGGCAAGATCCAGTGGCGACTGCTGCAGGAAGCCGAGAACGCGCGCCTGCAACGGGCCTGAACGCGCGATGAACGGAAGACATTTCAAATACTGGCCCGCGCACCTGCCGCGCACGCTCAGGGTGCCGGCCACCGCGCTCTGGTACAACCTCGAGGTCTCGGCCAGCCGCTACCCGGAAAAGGACGCCATCGTGTTCTACGACCGGCGCCTGTCGTACCGGGAATTCAAACGCGAGGTCGATGCCCTGGCGGGCTTTCTGCAGCACCGCTGCGGCGTGCGCCGCGGCGATCGGGTGCTGCTCGACATGCAGAACTGTCCGCAGTTCGCCATCGCCTACTTCGCGATCCTGCGCGCCGATGCCGTCGTGGTGCCGGTGTCGCCGATGAACGTCGCCGACGAGCTCGTCCACTTCTTCGAGGACAGCGGCGCCGGCATCGCCATTTTTTCGCAGGAACTCTACGACCGCTTCCGTCCGCTGCTCGGCGGCAGGCTCAAGCACGCCATCGTCGCCGCCTACGCAGACTATCTGACGCCCAGCGCGGAGATCGAGATCCCGGCCTTCCTCACTCCGCCCGCCCGCCCGGCGTCCGATCCGGGAGTGGTGACCTGGAGCGATGCGATCAGCGCCGACTACAAGCCGCTGCCGCCCGTGGCGGCGTCCGAGGACCTCGCCGCGATCCTCTACACCTCGGGCACAACCGGCAGGCCGAAAGGCTGCATGCACACCCACGCCACCATCATGACCACCACGGTGGGCGCCGCGATGTGGGAGGGCATCTTCCAGCACTCCGTCGCGCTCGCCACGGCGCCGTTCTTCCATGTCACCGGCATGCAGCACAGCCTGAACGCGCCCATCTACGCCGGCGCCACCATCGCCATCCTGCCGCGCTGGGACCCGCAAGTCGCCGGTTACCTGATCGAGCGGCAGCGCTGCACGCACTGGGCGAACGTGCCGACCATGGTGGTGGACCTGCTCGCGCATCCGTCCACGGAGTCGCGCGACCTGTCCTCGCTCACCAACATCTTCGGCGGCGGCAGCTCGATGCCGGAAGCGGTGGCACAGAAGCTCTTCGAGCGCTGCGGCATCCGCTACATGGAGGCCTACGGGATGACCGAGACCATCTCGCAGACTCACATGAACCCGCACGCCGACCTGCGCAAGCAGTGCCTCGGCATCCCCACCTTCGACACCTACGCGCTCGTGATCGACCCCGAAACGCTGACGCCCTTGGGGCCCAACGAGCAGGGCGAGATCGTCGTGCACGGCCCGCAGGTGATGAAGGGCTACTGGAACCGCCCGGACGCCACCGCCGCGGCCTTCATCGATATCGAAGGCAGGCGCTACCTGCGCACCGGCGACCTCGGCCGCTACGACGAGGACGGTTTCTACTACATCGCCGATCGCCTGAAGCGCATGATCAACGTCGCCGGCTACAAGGTCTGGCCCGCGGAAGTCGAGGCGACGCTGTACAAACACCCGGCAATCCGCGAGGTCGCCGTCATCTCCGCGCCGGATGCGCGGCGCGGGGAGACGGTCAAGGCGGTGGTGGTGCTCAAGGACGAGCACAAGGGCAGCGTCGGCGCCGAGCAGATCATCGCCTGGTCCCGCAGCCATATGGCTGCCTACAAGGTCCCGCGCAGCATCGAATTCATCGACGAGCTTCCCCGTTCCGGCACTGGCAAGATCCAGTGGCGGGCGCTGCAGGAAGCCGAATGGGGCCGCCGCGAGACGTAGCGCCTCATCCCCGTCTCTCCCCGGAGCGGAGAGGGTGACGAAGCGATGGCCACGCCACAACTCCCTCTCCGCCTCCTTCGGGAGGGGGGAGGGATGGGGTAAGGTGGGGGGATCCCGATCGGAGGCGATGCACTGACGCGCTTCCGGCACACGGCCGACTTCGTCGGTAACGTGTCCGCGCACCGGCGCGAGGGGAGGGCCCTGGGTTTCGCCGATTGCAGTTGAATCCGTGGCCTTCGCAGTTCGTCTTACCCGGCGCGCGCCGGAGAGGAGGAAGCCATGGCAGCCAAGGCCAGGCCGGCGGTGCCGGTTCGCAACGTCGTCCCCGACCGCATCGACCTGCGCGACCGGCGCTATCTTCCGCCGGTCAGTTTCGCGCCGCCGGCGGCGCTGGCGCCGCGCTACCGGCTTCCGGTACTCGACCAGCAGGACACCGCCGCCTGCACCGGTTTCGCGCTCGCCAGCGTGGTTCACTTCCTGACCTGGCGCGCGCGAGGGCGGCTGCGCGAGCAGGTCTCGCCGTTCATGCTCTACTCGATGGCGCGGCGCTACGACGAGTTCCCCGGCGCCCAGGCCGACGCCGGTTCCAGCCTGCGCGGCGCGATGAAGGGCTGGTACAAGCACGGCGCCTGCTCCCGCGCGCCGTGGGACGGACTCGCGATGCCCGACCCCGACCCGAAACCCGCCGACGACTGGTGGCTGGACGCGGCCAAGCGCCCGCTCGGCGCGTACTACCGCATCGATACCCGTTCGGTTACCGACATGCAGGTGGCGCTCGCCGACGTCGGCGTGCTCTACGCCTCGGTGGTCTGCCACGCGGGCTGGGACGAGGGCCACGACGCGCGCGACGCCGGCCTGTGGACCATCCCGCAGCGCGCGGCGAAAACTGCCGACGGCGGCCACGCGTTCGCGCTGGTGGGCTACGACGACCGCGGCTTCGTGGTGCAGAACTCCTGGGGCAAGGGCTGGGGCACGCAGGGCCTGGCGCGGCTCGCCTACGAGGACTGGCTGGACAACGCGATGGACTGCTGGGTGGCGCAGCTGGGCGTCGTCACCGAGCAGCACCTCGCGCTCGCGCGCGCCACCACGCTTCGCACCGACGACGCCGGCAAGGTCACCATCGCCGCAGACGCGCGGCTTCGTGACCGCGAGATCGCGCCGTTCATCGTCGACATGGAAAACAACGGCAGGCTCTCCGCCAGCGGCCGTTTCCGCACCCAGGAAAGCGATGTCTCCGCGCTGGTCACTCTCCACGTCGACCAGGCGCGCCGCCGCTGGAAACTCGGGCCGAAGGAGCCGATCGACATCGCGATCTACGCCCACGGCGGGCTGGTGAGCGAGAACGACGCGGCGGCCATCGCCTCCGACTGGATTCCGAAGCTCTACGACGCCCGCATCCTGCCGATCTTCCTGATGTGGGAGACCGATCTCTGGTCCACGCTCGCAGACCGGCTGGAAGACGTGGTCAAGGGACTGCCGCGGCCCACCGCGGGGCTGCTCGACCGCGTGGAGAAGTTCTGGGACCAGCGCCTCGAGCGCATGTTCGCGCCGGGCGGTACGCAGGTCTGGGGCGAAATGAAGCAGAACGCCGACGCCATCTCCGCCTTGCCCGACTCCGGCGGGCAACTGCTCTACAACGCGGCGAAGGCGTCGGCCGCGCTGACGAAATCCCCGTATCGGCTGCACCTGATCGGCCACTCTGCCGGAGCGATCGTCCACAGCCATATCGTCGATCGGCTGACGCAGCGCGGATGGAGATTCGACTCGGCGAGCTTCATGGCGCCCGCGGTCAGGGTGGACCTCTTCGAGCGTACCGTCCTGCCGCATCTGAAGGACGGTAGCGTGAAAAGAATGGCCCAGTTCCACCTCACCGACCAGGCGGAGCGGCGCGACGCCACCTGCCGTCCGATCCTCCTCTACAGCCGCTCGCTGCTGTACCTGGTGTCGCAGTCCTTCGAGGGCGGCAAGGAAACGCCGATCCTCGGCATGCAGAAGTGGTTCGATGCCACCATGGGTACACTGCGCTTGCCGAACCTGCACGGCTTCACTGCACCCTCCGCTGCGACCGCCAGCACGACGCACGGCGGCTTCGACAACGACCCGGCGACGCAGGAGAGCGTCATCCGGTTCATCAAGGGACAGGCGATTTGATCCAGTAATTTTTGACAATTCTGCCCGTTTGGCAGTGCGCGGTCGAACAGCCAGGCGAGCGCTCTGCGGATAAATGGGGTCCGGATAAATGGCGGATAAATGGGGTCAGACTCGATTTATCTGCGTGCACCTGCTCGCCACCCCCTCGGATGAGCAAAGCGTGCCCAAGACGCTGCAGTCGGTAGGCCGGCGCTATGTGCAGTACTTCAACTAC
>Ga0070741_10003698_pt1 | contig 37140 bp, 26 predicted proteins | sample Coa_R1_4_FD_66440 | JGI IMG/M metagenome (GOLD analysis project Ga0070741, IMG submission 66440) | Surface soil microbial communities from Centralia Pennsylvania, which are recovering from an underground coalmine fire - Coalmine... | ecosystem: Environmental > Terrestrial > Soil > Unclassified ... | reverse complement strand
CAGCCACGCCGTTGAGTTACTGTTCAACAACGAGTTCATGGGCGGCGCGACAGTCCCTGACCAGTCCAGGCTCACGTTGACGGTTTCGCCGGATGCCTGGGTCAGTGGCGGAGCGCAGACTATCAACCTGAGATCGGTTCATCCGTTCAGCAACCTCAGCCACTACGTCGTTGCCAACAATTTCACCATGTCCGTCCAGGTGAGCAACTATACCGCCAACATCTGCGCCGTTGATGAGGCTGACGCACGCAATCGCCTCGGACTTGAAGGGACGCCTACACAGACGCCGATACCTACCATAACACCAACTCCACCTACACAGAAACCACGGACTGTCTATGCAGGTTGTAACCAGACTGTCAATATCGTTGATGATCCTTTCGCTGCAACACCGCAGATTCTGGCTACTATTCCATCAAACACGCCTTTTATTGTGTACGATGACGTCATTGAATACGATAGTAATGGTCATCTCATTAATAACAATTATCCGCGTGAGAAAAACGGTCAATGGTATAAAGCACATACCGATACCCCTACTCCTACAGATGGCTGGATCAAGGTATCGTTAAATCAAACCATATTCTTTGTCTTTAGCTTTAATACATGCGGAACGGCTGCAATACCCACCCCAGTTCCAAGTCCATCACCTGAATCGACACAGTATTGTTCGTTAACATTGCCAGACGTTGATGGATTTAGAGGTCAGGCACAGGTCTTTATCTACCGCGCACCGATTGAAGGGAATCCTGCTGAATGGCGTTTTAGTGTTCCAACGGCGAATGCGACAACGCCAGGGTCAGTCAAGGTAGATGGGTATGCTGTCGATCCCCTAACTCACCGCATATGGTTCAGACGGGCAAAGCCGCTGGACGTTGATCAAAACTCACCGCTCTATTACTTAGCGAATGTGCTGCGTTGGTTTGAAGTCGCCGAGTATGTTGCAGAAACCAGCCCTCGAAAGGCGTCAACTCCGATTCCCCCGACCACTCCTACGCCGACATTGACACCATATCCGCCCATTTCAAGCGGCCAGTACATTATTCTTAAATCCAATCAGTTTCCTGAAGGTCGATTTCCATTAAAGTTGGAGATTGGACAGATTCAGAAATGTTTGGATCCTAGCACTAATAGTAACATCAGAGATTACAGTCTCGATTACCGTCTACCCGACATATCAACTGTTCCTTGGGAACGCTGGCCTTTCAAGTTCATGTGGTGGCCCTTGAGCGTTTACGAAGAATGCAGCGCCATCACTTCTAAAGGAGCCGTTATTCCTTGGATTGGCGGTTTAGCTCACCCATATAAGACCATTTATCCGTCCCCCGGTTACCATCAAGGGGTAGACTTATGGGGCAGGGACGCCTACAACACAACTAACGGATATAGTTCCACGGCATATTCTGTCGCTAATCAAGGTATCGTGGCCGCTGTACAAAATCCCCAATACGCAACAAATGCGTATTGGGGACCCTATACCCTAATCGATCAAGGCAATAGAAACTTAGGAGAGTTTCAAGTTGCAAGCCTAGTTGTTCGCTATGGACATTTGTATGTCCTTTACGGGCATCTCAAGACCGTTGATCCGGGTATTTATGTGGGCAAGGTTGTCAATCAAGGGGATCGCCTCGGCACGATTGGAACGTTTACCGATTCTGATCCTCACTTACATATAGAAGCACATTACTGGGGAGCTACTGCACCAACCAACAGCTACACGATGGATGCCAACACATCTAAGCCGAATCGATGGGGGCTTTTGAAGCCACGTGACAAATCTAAGATCAAAAGCGCCGCGGCATCTTACTATCCGAAACCGCAAAACTACTACGATTTCAGCCAGTTTTTCAGCGACGATGTTAAGCAACCTGGAACTGCAACCGCCTGGGGCCAGGACCAAGCTGATCATTCCAATACAGGAGTCAATAGCACATTCATCGACGGCGAATTAGGAGGATGGCAAAAATCCGACTACGTCTTCGATATTAATGTAGGATTCCCCTGCAAGGTCGCATATCAGTTGGATAGCACAGGTACGGACGGACAAACTGCGTTTAGCTGGCCGAAAACGTGGGCAAACATGATAAGGCGAGGATTCTTCGCTCCAAAAGATACAGCAGCCGAGGCACTGAGCAGCTTGGCCGATCTCAATACGGTCACAACCAAGCCAGAAGACTCAACACCATAAATGCTTCGCAGTGTATATCATCGCCTATTCAAGTATCAACCTAACGGAGACGATCCTAGATGGATAAAATGCGGATGGTTTCTCGGAGTAGCACTAAATTAATCAATGTCATTGCGATAATCTTCGTCATTGGCATTATTAGCCTCACATATGAGCCTCTAGTAGCTCAACCTCCAACCCCAGATGAATTTGCCCCCATCTTTGGGACAGAAATATCGGTGGCGGAATGGACTCCTGATAGTAAAACCTTCATCTTTTATCCAGGGCAACCAACTGAGATTACATCAGATATTCCGTGGAATATATTTGATACGCAAAACCGCCAACTCACACAGCAAAATACCTGGCCACTATGGCCTCATCTCACATCCACCGAGATTCAAACATTTGGCCTAACGATAGACAACTACAAAGTGCATGAACCACTTTATTTCCTTGGTCCGGACGGAAATACGTTAGTATTTGCACGACAAACGGAGTGTGGCGAACAAGCCTGTCTTTATCACCTAGTTCTAGCAGATAAAAGAACACAAGAAGTATTCGATACTAATACCAACGTCTTCTATCCCTTTAACCTCGATGCTTTTCGTGTAATTTGGAATAATTCGGGGAACGCCTTTGTCCTAATGCAAACAGAGGAATTTGCTGGCGACAAGGCAGTTTTGACAACTTATGTTACAGGATATGCGCAGGGCGTTTCACATACCCAAGCGACAAATTCCATCGCTTCACTGCAACTGAATGGAAATTCTTATAAGAGCTTAGATGCTTTCCAGTTTTCAACAGATGATAACATGCTGCTGATTCGAGCATTGAATCTATCAAACGATCAATTTGCTCTAGTCGTTTACAATCTTAGCAGTCCTAACCAAAGCATTTTATTGCCAGATCAATACTCAAGTACAGCCGTTGCTGCCGGGTTTTCGCCGAATAATCAAACTAGGATCTTAATGTTTAATTCAACGGGCCTGATGCAATACGACTTGGCTACTGGGCAGGTAATTGTTCTCAATGACAAACTTGAAACAACACAAACTGTCAGGGCGGCATGGTTCTCGCCTAACGGTGAGTGGTTTGCTTATCAGAGCAAGGGTGGGTCATTATACGTATTGAGATTAGCAACTCAGTCGGAGGGACTCTTCACACCGACGTTCTCTAATACTCTGACGCTAACTAATACAGCGACACCAACGCTAACCGATACGCCCACTGCAACCGCGACTCTAGCGGCGACTGACACACCCACCAACACACCTACAGCGACCTTCACGCTGACGCCAACGCCGGGTGCTAGTGACCTCCGAGCGAAGGTTGCAGCCTGTGTCACGGACCAAGGCATTGCAAACTCACTCAATGCCAAGATCAATGCCAACCAGTGGCAGGCGTTCATCAACGAGGTTCAGGCGCAGTCGGGCAAGAAAATTCTGAAGCCCTGCGCGGACGACCTCATCGCAACCGCCACTTACATTCTCAATCACCCCACACCCACGCCGACAAAGACGCCAACCCCTGTCCCGCAGGCAGACATGAGCCTGACCATGGTCGTCACCAACAAGACGCCCACTGAGGGCGAGGTGATCAACTACGTGATTACTTATGGCAACAGCGGACCAAACACCGCCAGCGGAGTCACGATCACCGTGCCATTGCCGCCAGGCGTCACGCTTCAATCCGCGAATGGCGGGGGCAGCTACAATGCCGCGACAGGCGTGTGGACGATAGGCAGCGTGATCAAGGGGCAGAACGCGACCATCAGCGCCACGACAGCGGATCCGAATGCGGCGAATAACAGCGCCAGCGCCAGCTTGACGGTTCGACAACAGTGAAGTAATTTCAAAGTGTCGGTGAGCTACATCTGACAACGTAGCCAGTCGGCGTGGTTTGCGAAATCCCGCCGACCTTTTGTGCTACGCGACAACCGCCTGAAATAAAGCATCGTCGGCATTCGAATCGAAGTTGATAGTCGGCTGATCTTTGGGCAGCCCACCGAAGAAGTTGATCCGCCCGCCGATGGCGGCGATGTGCAGCGAGGTTTCTTGCGCGGCGTGGATTGGTGTTGCGACCACGATGACATCAGCCCCTTCGCCGTGACTGACCTTCTCAACGGTCTCTGCAAGCGCTTCCGGCGGCACGGCGAGATCGGCCCCGAAGCGCAGTACCTGCTCCCGGCGCTCCACAACCGGCTCGCTGACGATGACGTGCCCGGCCCCATGCAGGCGCGCCAGCATCACGTGCATCACGCCGATGGGGCCAGCGCCCATAATCACCACGACTTCGCCGACCTGGATGTTCAGCGGTTTCTGGCCGCGCAGCACGCAGGCGAAAGGCTCGATCAGGGCGGCGGTGGCCGCGTCCATATCCGGCGGAATTGCGATGAGGTTACCTTGCAGAATAGCGGCGGCAGGGATTCGCATGTATTCGGCAAACGAACCGTCGAGCGTGATACCCAATGCAGCAAAGTGCTTGCTCAGGTTGTTATCGCCGCGAACTGCCTCCCGCGAAAATCCGACAGACATGTTCGGGGCAACGAATACGCGCTGCCCCACTTCAACGCCGACTACCGATTCGCCCACCGCCACGATTTCGCCGACCACCTCGTGGCCGGGAATACGCACTGTGCCTTCCGGGTATTGCCGGTGACCACCGCTCAGAATACGTAGATCAGTCCCACAGATGGTTGAGCTTTCGACGCGCAGCAATGCCTCATCGGGGCCGATCTGCGGGATTGGGTATTGCTCGACACGCAGATCGTTCGGCCCATGATAGACTGCCGCGAGCATCGTTTGGCCCCTGATGCCCTGCCCCGTGTTCATTGCACCCCGGCCCCTATTATCACTTCACTGAGCCGGACGGGGCGTTCTTCCAGGAAGGATTTCGTACCAGCCAGGACTCCGGCGACTGCCCAACGGCCATCCTCACCGCTCACACTGGGCATCGTGTCGGTCAGAATGGCAGTGATGAAGTGCTGCATCTCGCGGATGTAGCCCCACTCGAAGCGCTGCGGCCACGTGCGGAAGATGGGGGTCACCAGCCCCTGATCACGATCTGTACAGACCACGACGGGCTGCCCCTGCATATCGCCGATCTGCATGATTCCTCGCTCACCGACGATCTCAACCCGTGCGTCGTAGCCATAATCACAGGGGCAAACACCGGAAATGCTGCCCAGGCCACCGTTTTCAAAGCGCAGGTTGACGATGGCCGTATCGTAGTAGTTCGGGGTGTCCACGCCACGCGCAGCGCCCTTGAAATTCGCCGTTTCGACGTAGACACGTTCCGGGTTCGATCCCATCAGCCAGCGCACGCAGTCCCAATCGTGGCTGTTTACCTCGGCCAACATCCCGTTGGAGGTGCGCAGATCGCGTGCCCAGGGCGGGGGCAAGCCAGGCCCGTGAGTCAGCGATTTAACCAGCATCGGCTGCCCGATCTCCCCGGCCTGGATGCGTTCAAAGGCTGTTGCAAACTCGGGCGAAAAGCGGCGCATAAAGCCGAGCTGTAAGAACACTTTGTTGTCTCGGGCCGCACCGATCATCTCGTCACACTCTTCGATGGTCAGTGCCATTGGCTTTTCAACGAAGACGTGTTTTCGGGCACGGGCGGCAGTCACCGCTAAGGTACGATGAGTAAAGGTCGGCGTCGTAATAACCACCGCGTCAAAATCGAGCTTTTCGAGTGCTTCTTGCAGACTCAAGAAGCGCTCCGAGATTCCAAACTCATTCGCCACCGCTTGCAGAGTGTCGGGCATGGAATCAACGATGCCGACGACAAGCGCATTGGGGGTGAAACGGATCAGGGAGTTGGCGTGCACCTTGCCTGCTCGCCCGGCCCCCACAAGGCAAACCCTCACCTGTGCAGTCACGTCATCTTCTCCTGGTACGCGGCCCGCGCTGCGGCAAAAACGCGGGATGTCTGGCTCAATTCTCGCTGCCAGTCGATATACTGCTGTACGAGCGGCCTGTAGGTGGCCGTTATGGCTGGGACGTTGGCAATCGGCGCTCCCTCGGTGGCAGTCGTCTCGGTGGCCTTTTGAGGCAGGTCGGTGAACAGCCCAACGCCGTATCCGGCGATCAGGGCACTGCCCCAGGTGGCGAATTCTGAGCGGGCCAGGCGCTGGTAGGGTACACCCAGCACGTTCGCTTTGATCTGGTTCCACACAGAACTCTTTGCGCCGCCGCCAATGACGCGCGCCTCGGTCAAGGTCAGCGTTGGCACGAGTCTGCGCAGGATGCCTAGATAATAGGCATATTCAAAGGCTATACTTTCGAGGACGGAACGGAAGAAATGTGCTTTGGTATGCGACCAGCCAAAGCCCACCCACGCGCCCCGCATATGAGCATTCGCGGGGCATACCCGCCCATTCAAATGCGGCGAAAAGAACAGGCCATCAGCCCCAGGCGCAATTTGTTCGGCTTCGTGAGCCATTTCGTCATACAGGGTATCGGTGGGCCTACCTTCAGCGTAGAACGTATCACGGAACCAGCGCAGTGCCAGGCCACCACCAGCAATATATGCCAATGGATTCCAGAGGCCCTCGACCACTGACCGCATGGTCAGGAGCGCACGATCCGTCGTATCGGCCACAAACTGATCCGTTGTCCCGGCAAACACGGAAGCTGTCCCTGCGGTGTCAAAGATCATTCCGGGCCGCACAATGCCTGCGCCGAGCGCTCCGGCGGCAGTGTCGCCGGCCCCGGCGACGATGGGCATTCCGACAGCTAATCCAAAATCCTTCGCTGCTTTTTCGCGGACTTCGCCGATGACCTGCCAGGGCTTGACGATACGGGGCAACTTGGCCCGATCCACATTGAGGATAGCGATTAGCTCGTCAGACCAGGTGCCCGCCTGGGCGTCGCTGAGGGCTGAAAAGTGCAAAAACGTGTAATCGATGAACGCTTTGTCCGCCGTGAGTTCGGCCATCCTCCCGGCAACGTAGCACGAGGGCATCACAAATGCTGCCGTTCGGCGGTAAAAATCGGGCCGTTCGTCGCGGCTCCACATGATCTTGGGGCCGTGATCCGCAGTCGGTGGACAACCGGTCAGCCGGGTGATCAGATCCCCGTGATTCCTGGTTAGCCACTCAATGTAGGGTTCGCAGCGCATATCCAGCCAGGAATCAAACGGCCCAACCGGTTGAAACTGATCGTCTACCGCGCCGACACCGGCCATCTGGCTGTCGAACCCGATAGCAGCGATGTCATGGGGATCGATGCCGCTCTGTTCAATAGCGGTGCGAACCGTGTGAGCCGCCGTCCGGTAAAAATCTTCCTGATCCTGTTCGACCACGCCTGGCTCTGGATAGCGAATGGGGACATCTTCCGAGGCCTGGGCGACAAGCGAACCATCGAGTCTGTACAGGGCTGCTTTCGTTCCGGCTGTACCCAGATCGACGCCTATGAGATACTTTTTTCTCACAAGACCCTCTTAACGGGGCAATGCAGGGAGGACATGGGGCTGAGTGGTTCATCGACCTGTAATTACATCATTACAATATCATTCTTTTTCCGGGCTGTCAAACACAGGTCGCCTGGGACCTTTGGCCGGCCACGATGACCTTGAGGCCCACTGCTGGAATTCGAGTAACCGAGCGGGTTATGCTCCGGAATCGGTGATCAAGGTATGAAGACGGTCAAGGTCAACCAGTTTGACACATTGCAGATTTACGACAACCTGCATTCATTCACAACGTTTCCCAACCTGAAGCAACACATTCGCCCACGTGAAGTGGCGTGGGCGAATGTGTTCGCTTGGTATCAGCTTTGCGGAAATAACTCCTGGCCGGGACGGCGGATGCGGTAGCCACGCACCATGAGGCCAGGACGGCCCATGCTCTGCCCGCCTGTCTGGCGATTCTCCGGGTCACGGTAGCCGACGCGCACCAGGCGGCGTGGTTGTTTGGTGGTGTTGATGTAGGAGCCGTGAACGGTATAGATGTTGAAGCACACCACATCGCCGCGCCTGGCTGGCACAGGCACCGTGTCTTCCAGCCTGTATTGGTCGGGCGGGAGATGCGGCGAACACGGCGTCCCGTCCGGGTTGTGCGTCACGTGCGGGAGTGCGCCGAGCTTGTGTGAACCGTCGAGAAAGCGAATTTCGCCGTTCTCGTGGCGGGTGTCGTCCAGGTGAACCAGCACGTCCACATACTTTCCGTTCTCGTGCGTATAAAAGGGATTGTCCTGGTGCATCGGGAAGGGGTGCCCGGTCTGCGGTGGCTTGATGTGCATGGTGGAGTGATGCAGTTCCACGTTCGGGCCGAGCAGATCGCTCACCGCTTCGACCAGGCGCGGGTGAGTCACAGCGCGGCACCAGGCATCTGAGTAGAAGTGGAGATCGTGCATCGAGGTCAGTTTCGACTTTTTCTCGACTTCAGGGTCCATGTAGGCCAGCCGCCAGGGGCCTGTCCAGCCTTCGTTGGTGTAGGCCCAATCCTGCACCAGCCGATCCATCTCGTCCGAAAGCGCTTCGATTTCAGAGGGGCTGAACACAGCGGGGATGTGCAGGTAGCCGTGTTCGTTGTAATAATTGACCTGTTCCTGTGTAAGCATTCTTCGAGTCTCCTTTTTGCACATTCTTTTTTGGATTGCCGGATCAGCCAGCGCGTCGTGTGCAGAATCGTATCATTCACGGCTGCTATCGCGCCACATTGTCCGCTGGTAGGTGGAGGCTGGAGCCGTTCGGTCTCTGTCGATGTACTGTTCATAGTATACCCACCCGCGTAACATTGCGTCGCGTCGTGCGTTGTTATGTATAGCCACCTACCCAACCGCATCGTCGTAGGGAGAAACACAGCATGACGAACCCGCCAAAACACCTTTGGATTGCTTTCCTTCTGATATGCTTTGGGTTGCTTTCGCAGCGCGCCTTTGCCCAGGAAAACATGGTCACTGTGCCCGACCTCACAGGTCAGCCAGCCCCCAAAGCCGCCGCCATGCTGAATCGGGTCGGTCTAAACTTTGGGACTGAGACTCGCAGCCAATGGACGTCTGCATCGGGGTTGCCCCAGAACTCGATCAGCGCTCAATCGGTGGCTGCCGGCCAGCAGGCCAAACGCGGGTCAGCCATAGACGTGACGGTACTGAGAGCGCCCAACCTGATCCTGATCTACGATGACAAGACACTGACTCTGGCTAACCAGACTGGCGAAACGCTTGATCTGACCGAACTCGTCTTTAACACGCTGGACGGCGCAAAACCTGTCAGTTTTCCGGGCACGCTGTGGCAGGCCAATGAAATTGATAATACGCAATGCGCGCAAATATCGGCAGTACAGCGGCAAGGCCCGGCCCAGACCGATCCCTGTTCAGCGATCCAGACCTGGTTCTGGACGACCAACGCCGGCAATCATTTCTGGCTGGGCTTGAACGGCGTGACCCGTTTCAATGTCGTCCAGAGCGGCGTGGAGCGTGGGACGTGCGCTGCGGCGCAAGCCGGGGCTGCCCCGCAGCGCTGCGAGCTATACGTTCCCGGAAGTGCAGGAGAGGACGCCACCGAGTACGTCTACTTTGCTTATACGACCACTCAACTGGCAGTGATCAATAAGTCCGCTGACAAGTGGATGCCGCTCAACGGGGTCAACATCGTCAATCACGCGCCTGCTGTGGCCGGATCGACCTTCGCCTTTGCTGACCCGAAAGTATTTCCAAACCCGGTGACTATCGGCCAGACAGACCGGTTAGCGCCCGGCCAATGCCTGCTTTATACCAATCGCAGCGCTCCCGTGACAGCAGCGCCTGAACCCTGCGACGTCATCGCCCGGCTGGACCTGGATCCGAGCGTGGTCTTCTGGGCACTCGATTTTGGCTTGAACAGCGCGACGGATGATATACCTCATATATGCCCGGCTGCCACGCCCGACAAGCTGACGATCTGCGCCATGCCTCGCTAATCCACAGCGTCTGGCTCAGAGACTCCTTAGCTTGTGTCTCTGGGCCGGGATCACGCAGTGATCGGCAGCCGACCCGGGGTTGGTTCACGCAGCAGGCAAAGGGTGACACCTATCACCACAGGCATGATCCACAGGGCGACTCTGCCCACAAGCATCAGCAACAGCGTACCTGTGACCATCCCGATGATGAAGCCGTTGTTTTCCAGTAAGAATAAGGTGCGCGCCCGATAGACCGAAGCCATCCGGGCGAAAAACAGGCCGGGATAGGTGCCAATCAGCGCGACGAGCGCAGCATACGCGGGCCAGACCTCCGTCTCGAAAGGCAGGCGCGCCAGCAGAAAGCCACATATCGCGTAAGACGCCAGCGCCAATACCAGCAGATACGTCATTCGCGGCGTGACTTTTGCACCAAAGGTGACGCCTGCTGCGCTGCCTATCAGCCAGCACAGCGTGATCATCAGGTACGTTCCGAAACCTGACGACAGCATTGACGTCAACTGGAAGAACAGCCCAACTTGTAGCAGACCCAGCATCAAGCCGACCATGATCGGGTACGCTGTCTTCTTCACAGTGCTTAACGCCATGAGAGCCGATCTCCTATCCACTCCGCACTGGTCTGCAAAACGAGATCAAGCGAGTCCAGCGTGATAGGCTGCGCATCGCCGACCATCGCCTGTACGGCTGGAGTCTCAAAGATCGTGAACTGCTGTTCCCCGCTGGCACGCAGCGCTGCTTCCATTTTCGCCCGGTTAAACGGCAGATGGTCTGCGGCATAAGCGAAACTCCAGCCGACGGATGCTGGCGAGACGACCATGACCTCTTTGAACTGTGCTAACAACGTCGCCGCGACGCGCCTTGAAACGAGATCGTCGGGCACGAACGGGCTGGTCAGGTTGGCAACCAGGACGCCGCCGGGAGTCAGGTGATCACCTGCGGCCTGGAAGAACGGTGCAGAATAGAGCGTCGCCGTTTGCAGGGAAAAGAGGGCTGGCGTGTCGGCCACAATCAGATCGTAGCGCTGGTCTGACCTGGCGACGAAATGTTTGGCGTCATCGACAATAACCTGGCGATTGGTCAGACTGTCCATCTTGTTGAACGCCTGGAAATAGCGCCTGCCGACCTCGGCCACCACCGGATCGATCTCAACCGTCGTGACCTCATTGGCATAGTCTGCAATCAACTGCTCGGTCTGCATGACGCCCGCCCCAATGACCAGGGCGGTCTTGGGGTGGATGAGCATACTGGGAACCTGTCCGATGACAACATTCAGACGGATGCCATCCGGCGAACTGAAATGCGACAGCCCGTCGAGGTAAAGATAACGTCCTCCATCGGGCGACTCCAGGACATCAACTTTCTGGTAAGGGCTGTAGCCTGAAAAGAGCGTTTTTGTGCCTGCTGGTAGCTCTTGCATCTCAACGTACCACAGCGAATTGCTCCAGGTGTTCAAATCGGGCAGTACCAGCAGCCAAACGGCGACCAGGGTTCCCAACAGGCCAACGTGATTGGGGCGCAGTCTCAGTGCAAGCAGGATCAGCAACAGCCCCGCGCTATAGACCGCATAAACGATCTGCATTCCCAGGCTGCTCAGGAACACAAGCACCATCACGCCTGCCACAGTCCCCAGAAGCTCAACGGCGTAGAGCCTGGCGAGTGAACGCTCACCTTCGTCGGCAAACAACGGCAGAAACACACTATAGAATGCCGAGACGACGAACGGCGCCAGCAGCGGCAGTAGCAGGAAGGCAGCCCAATAGGCGCTGATTGCGTTGAGCGCCACGACCAGGAGGCGAAACCAGATAGGCAGCGTCAGGTGCAGCGTCAGAGTCAGCACCGCGAGCGGGGCGAGCCACGAGCGCCATATCCGCCCTGACAGCGTGTATCCAACGGATAAACCCGTGAAATATGAGGCACTCACGAGCAGCACGACCAGTTCGGTGCCGAGCAGCAGGGTCGTCATCTCGCGCACCAGGACCCACTGGATCAGGATGAGGTTCGCCCCGCCGAAAAAGACGATGAGCAGTGGCGCGCGGGCTACCCGGCCTGACACCGGATAGCCCGCTGCAACAGCAGCCGTTGGAGAGGTCAGGACGGCATTACGGCCAGCGGCAGTCATAGCCACCCATGCCCATGCCTTTGCCCATACCCATACCCATGCCCATGCCTTTGCTCTTGTGTTCACGGCAATAGATGAAAACTGCCACGTCGGCATCGTTGACGACGACAATGTTGACAACGATGAGCACGACTGTCGTGCCGTGCCGCTCAAAGTTGCCCTTCACGCTCAGGAAATTGCCCACGCGCAGGGTCTTGAGCCGGGGATCGCCGGGCGCAAGCTGGACGTTGACGCCGTTGATAGTCAGGATGTTGCCGTTGATGGCCTGGACACGGCCCTCGACCAGCGCCGTTCCGCCCAAGGCTCTCGCCAGAGCATTGCCGACCTCAATGGCGACCAATATTCCCGTTTTATCCAGATTGCCTTTGACGTGCAGCACATCGCCAATTTTGATGATAGTCAGCATCGGATCGTCCGGGGCCATCTGGACATTAAAGTCGAAGATGGTAATGAAATTATCGTGCTTGGCGCGCACCGGCCCTTCAATCACGATAATGACATTTGACGGATTGGCGGTTGCAGTCGCCGTGCCCGGTGGTGTGGCCGCCGCCGTAGCGGTAGCCGTCGGGATGGCCGTCGGCGTGCTATCCGTCAGGCGCACCACCGTTATCACGACCACCTGAGTGTTGCCAGAAACCTTGCCCGTCAGCGTGACCTTCGCGCCAATCGCTGTGCCGGGCGGCAAAATCACCCCACTTGCCAGTCGGTAAGTCGTGCCGTCCACGATGATAGTGCCGTCGGGTGCTACGTCGTTCAACGTACCGGTGATGGTGACCTCTACGCCGCCATCATCCTGCGCAGCGACCAGCGTGGTCATGAGCACACCGTTCGCCGCAATCAGAAATGCCGATAGGATAATAAGCACAGATAAACGCTTCATGATTTCATCCTCGTATCATGCTCGACTACATACTAATAACGGATGAGAGCAACCGATGTTACGCTTCTGGCTGTAAACTTGTGAGCACGTAACATTTCGCATACGGCAGCGTTCTCACCCATAGGGACGAAACAGGTCACAGCACGGTCTGCCGCCATGGACAGGACTCTGAGCCGGGCCAACTTATGCAGCCATTACCCGACGAACAGCAGCTCATTTCAAGAGCCAAGCAAGGCGATAAAAACGCCATCAGTACACTCTATCGGGTATATGTGCAGGCCATTTTTCGTTACATCAGCTATCGGGTCGAGTCGGATGCCGTCGCCGAAGATTTGACGGGAGAGGTTTTCCTGCACATGGTACAGGCATTGCCGCGCTATCAGCAGACACAAGCTCCGCTGGGAGCCTGGTTGTTCCGTATTGCCGCTAATCAGGTGGCTGATCATTACCGTCGCAAACGACGCGCGACCTCTGAGCCGATTCCCGATAGCCAACCCGACGACGCTACCGACCCGTTTGGAAAGGTGGAAGACGAAGAAGAGCGCGCCCAGCTTCGGGCAGCGCTCAAAGCGCTGCCCGAAGATTACCAGACCCTGCTCATTCTGCGCTTTATGCAGCAATTGCCACATTCCGAGGTAGCAGCGGTCATGCGCAAGTCGGAGGCGGCTATCCGCGTGATGCAGCATCGCGCACTCAAAGCGCTTGCAAAGGCCATCGGCAGTCCGACCAAAGCGCGCGGTTATCTGCGCGGAGAAGAAACATGATCGACGACTCATTCACGCCACAGGAGCAGGCACTGATCGAGCGTTTGCGAAATGCACCTCAGCGTCGCCTCGACGCGGCAAAGGTAAATACCATCGAGGCAAGGATGCTGAGTGCCGTCGATATGCCGATCCCGGCCTCACGGCTTCCGACCTTAGCCACCAGGGCCTTTCCTATATTGATTGCGGTGGCCGCAGTAATCGTCTTCATCATCCTTGTAGTGAACTCGCAGCGTCGCCAGCAACAAGCCGCCACTGCCGAAGCCTCCATCACAGCCGAGACTGCGACCTTAACAAAAACGCCTGTCCCGACCCCGGTACCGCTGGTCGCCACCGATTCGCAGCCAACAACCGTGCCCCAGATTATGCCCCAGACTATGCCATCGACTGTACCACCGACGCCATTGCCAACTTCAGCCAGCGCAAGTCCGCCCGACACTGTGATTGTTGTCGAGGGGCCAGTGCGCGCCATTAATGGCAACCGCGTCACCGTTTACGATCTGGCTTTCGAGGTAGCAGCGGACGATCCCATGCTGAGTATCATCAAGGTCGGTGATATGGTGCATCTCAAGGGTAGTCGAGATAAATCCGGCGAAATTGTCGGCATTCAGATCAGCAATGCCATTGGCGCATCGGCTGGCGGCGGCACTGCGCTGGTCGATGGCCGGGTGCAGACAATTGACCGGAACGTATTGACCATCAACGGAATCAAGGTACAGTTGCCCGCCGACGATCCCCGTTTGAAGGCCATCCGTCCGGGCAATTTCCTGAGCGTAAACGGCAACTTTGTGCGGCAAGGCACGACAGTCGTGCTCGTCGTCGTGAACCTGGTGATCATCAATGACACTGACGTGGATGTCTACCTGGCCTGTCGAAAGAGCAAAGCAATGGGCATGAGTATGGGTATGGGCAAGGATAGCATGGGCATGGGTAGCGCCAATTGCCCATAGCCCATCGATCTGACAGCACTTTTGGATGCGTATTCATGCGCTGTCTGAGGCCGAATCTTGAGCGGCTCGATGGCGGTGTCATTGGTCGAGGGCGCGTGTGAAAAGGGGGGCAAGTGTAGTGCACGCGACACTTCGCACGCACTACACTTATTGGCCGCCGGAAGCGCGGTTGAGGTAGGCATCGATCTGCGCGGCCACCTCTTTGCCTTCCTGAATGGCCCACACAACCAGCGACGCGCCGCGCTTGGCGTCTCCGGCGGCGAAGACCCCTTCGACATTGGTCATGCGGTGCTCATCGACGGCCACGTTGCCCCGGCTGTTGCACTTGACGCCCAGCCCATCGATCAGCCCGTCGTGGACAGGGTGCTCAAAACCCAGCGCCAGCACGACCAACTCCGCGTCCAATTCAAATTCTGATCCCGGAATCTCGATCATGCGGTACTGGCCGTTGTCGCCGCGCTGCCACTCCACACGTCCGGCCACCAGTTTTTTGACGTGGCCGTTTTCGCCGATGAATCTGCGGGTGGCAACGTTGAACAGCCGCTCGCAACCTTCTTCGTGGGAACTGGTCGTCTTGAAGAGTTTGGGGAAGAGCGGCCAGGGTTCGTTCTCCGAGCGCGTTCCCGGCGGCGCCGGCAGGATTTCGATCTGGGTGATGCTTCTGGCCCCCTGGCGATTGGCCGTGCCGATGCAGTCCGAGCCGGTGTCGCCGCCGCCCAGGACGATCACGTGCTTGCCCGCCGCCGAGATGCGATCCTGGTCGGGGATGGGATCGCCAGCCACGAGTCGGTTCTGCTGCTCCAAATACACCGTTGCCTGGTGGATGCCTGCCAGATCGCGCCCTTCGATGGGCAGTTCACGTTGTTTCCTGGAGCCAATGGCAATGCAAATTGCGTCGAAGTTGGCTTTGAGTTCCTCGACGGGCAGATCGACGCCGACCCGGACGCCCGTCTTGATGATCAGGCCCTCTTCCAGGAGGATGTTGACACGCCTGTCGATGACGTGTTTCTCCAACTTGAAGTCCGGCACGCCGTAGCGGATGAAGCCGCCGACCCGGTCAGCTGCTTCATACAGCACGACGGTGTGGCCTGCCTTGTTCAGCCGGTCTGCACAGGCCAGCCCTGCCGGGCCGCTGCCGATGACAGCCACCCGCTTGCCCGTGCGGTGCTTGGGCGGCCTGGGCTGGACGTAGCCCTCTCTGAACGCGCGTTCGATCACGGATAGTTCGTTCTCGCGGATCGTCACGGCTTTGCCACCAATCGCCACGACACACGACGCCTCGCACAGGGCCGGGCAGATCCGCCCCGTGAATTCGGGGAAGTTGTCGGTGGACTGCAAAATCTCGTAAGCGGCCTGCCAGTCGCCCTCGATGATTTTGTTCTGCCATTCGGGCATCAGGTTCCCCACCGGGCAGCCCCAGTGACAGAACGGCACGCCACAGTCCATACAGCGCGACGCCTGGAGTTTACGATCCGCTTCGTTCAGGTCCTTCTCGACTTCGCGGAAGTCACGGATGCGCTCGTGGATCGGGCGGTAGCCGCTTTCGATGCGATCAATGGTGATGAAGCCTCGTGGATTAGCCATCAGTTACGTTCCCCCAGTTGCGCGCCTTCCCGGACGTAGGCTAACTGCCTGTCGATTTCCGCCAGCTTCCTTTCTTCCAGGTAACGCTTGTACTCAAGCGGCAAGACCCTGACAAAGCGGGGGAGGCATTTGCTCCAATTGTCCAGCACGTTCTGGGCGACGGTGCTGCCTGTGTAGTAAACGTGTTTTTCCAGCCACACCCGCAGAAAGTCCTGGTCTTCGTGGTCCAGATCGGAACTCAACTCGACCATGGCCAGGTTGCAGAAGTAGGCAAAATTGGCGTCGTCGTCCAGCACGTAGGCAATGCCGCCGCTCATGCCTGCGGCGAAGTTGCGCCCCACCTTGCCGAGCACGATCAGGCGGCCACCAGTCATGTACTCCGCACCATGATCGCCTGTGCCCTCGATCACGGCGATGGCACCGCTGTTGCGCACACAGAAGCGCTCCCCAGCGACGCCGCGAATGAACACCTCGCCGCTGGTTGCGCCATACAGCACTGTGTTGCCAACGATGATGTTCTCCTCCGGCTTGAAGGTGCTGCCCTCCGGGGGGACGACGATCAGACGGCCACCAGACAGCCCTTTGCCCAGGTAGTCGTTGGAGTCGCCAACCAATCGCATCGTGACACCCTTTGCCAGGAACGCGCCGAAGCTCTGGCCCGCGCTGCCGTTGAAGGTGATCTGGATGGTGTCGTCGGGCAGTCCACGCTCGCCATAGCGCCGGGAAATCTGGCTGGAAAGCATCGCGCCCACCGTGCGATCCGCGTTGGAGATAGGCATGGTGATAGTCACTTTTTCGCCGTATTCCAGGGCACGGCTGGAAAGCTCGATCAGCCGCCGATCCAGCACGTCGTCGATCTTGTGAATCTGCGACTCGACGCAGTAAGTGGGGAGTGTCCTGGCTTCCGGCGGCTGGTAGAGGATGGCTGACAGGTCAACCGTCCCGGCCTTCCAGTGATCGACTTTGCGCTGTTCGAGCAAATCCGTCCGCCCGATCAGATCGTTAAATTTGCGGATGCCAAGCTGGGCCATGATCTCCCGGACTTCCTGTACCATGAAGGTGAAGTAGCGGATCAGGTGCTCCGGTCTGCCCGTGAAGCGCTTGCGCAGTTCCGGGTCGTGCGTGGCGACGCCCACCGGACAGGTGTTGAGGTGGCATTTGCGCATCATGACGCAGCCGAGGGTAATGACCGTTGCCGTGCCAAAGGCGAACTCTTCTGCCCCCAGGATTCCGGCCAGCACGATGTCGCGCCCGGTCTTTAGCTGCCCGTCCGTCTGCAATTTGACCCGCCCGCGCAGGCCGTTCATGAGCAACGTCTGGTGCGTCTCGGAAATGCCTAGCTCGAAGGGCAGACCGGCGTGCTTGATGGAGCTTAACGGGCTGGCCCCCGTGCCGCCGTCGTAGCCGCAGATGATGATCAGATCGGCGTGAGCCTTTGCGACACCCGCCGCAATGGTTCCAACGCCCGCCTCGGAGACAAGTTTGACGCTGACACGCGCTTCCGGGTTGCCGTTCTTCAGGTCGAAGATGAGTTGAGCCAGGTCTTCGATGGAATAAATATCGTGGTGCGGCGGCGGCGAGATGAGCGTCACGCCGGGCGTCGAGTGCCGGGTGCGGGCAATGTGCTGGTCTACTTTGTGACCGGGAAGCTGCCCGCCCTCGCCCGGCTTGGCGCCCTGCGCGATCTTGATCTGTAGTTCGGTAGCGTTGACCAGGTAGTTACTCGTGACACCAAAGCGCGCCGAGGCGACCTGCTTGATGGCGCTGCGGGCCAGCGTCCCATCCGGGCGCGGCAAGAAGCGCTCCGGGTCTTCGCCACCTTCGCCGGAATTGGAACGCCCGCCGATGGAGTTCATGGCGATGGCGATGGTTTCGTGGGCTTCTTTGCTGATCGAACCGAAGGACATTGCGCCCGTCGTCAAACGTTTGAAAATCTCCTCGGCGGGTTCCACTTCGTCGATAGGGATGGGCGTTTGCGGCTTGAACTCAAACAGCCCCCGGATAACGTGCGGGCGCTGGTTCTGGCTGTTAACCAGGTTGGCGAACTCTTTGTATTTGTTGTAGTCGTTGGAGCGCACTGCCCATTGCAATAGGTGGATCGTTTCCGGGTTCCAGGCGTGCTTTTCGCCCTCTTTGCGATATTGGTAGACGCCTGCAAAGCCCAGTCGCGGGGGCTTTTCCACAAAGGCAGTGTGGTGCTGCATCAGCGTTTCTCTGGCGATCTCCTCCAGGCCGATGCCACCGATACGCGATTCCGTGCCGGTGAAATGCTCATCGACCACTGCTTTGCTCAGGCCGATGGCCTCAAAGCACTGCGAACCGTGATAGCTGCGCAGGGTCGAGATGCCCAGTTTGGAGATGACCTTGAGCACGCCTTTGTCGATGGCATGAATGTAGTTGTCCTCAGCTTTGGCGTAGTCGTGAATGGCGGGCACTTCGCCCTTTTCGATCAGGTCGTGGATGATGGCAAAGACGCCGTAAGGGTTGACCGCGCTCGCGCCGTAACCAAACAGGAGCGCAAAGTGCATCACCTCTCTGGCTTCCGCCGTCTGGATGATCAACGCGGCCTTCGTGCGCTTGCCGACACGAACCAGGTGATGGTGAACGCTGGAACAGGCCAGGAGCGAGGGGATCGGCGCATTGTCGGCGTCGGCTTCCTTGTCGGAAAGAATGATGAAGCTGTAGCCTTCATCGACCTTCTGCTCGGCTTCCCGCCACAGCCTGTGCAGTGCCCTTTCCAGACTGCCTTTGCCGCCATTGGCCGGGAAGGTCATCTGCAAGGTTGCCACCTTGAAGGCCGGATGTCCCCAGTCTTTGAGCTTTTCAATCTCCGTGTTGGTGAACACCGGCTTCTTGAACTGCACCATGCGGGCATTTTCGGGCACTTCGGCCAGCAGGTTGCCCTCCGTGCCGATGTAACCGGTCAGGGTCATGACCAGTTCTTCGCGCAACGAATCGATAGCAGGATTCGTGACCTGGGCAAAGGTCTGCTTGAAATAGTTGAACAGGCGCTGCGGCTTGTCCGAAAAGACGGCGATTGGCGTGTCGGTTCCCATCGAGCCGACGGGTTCCTCGCGGTGGGCGACCATCGGCACGATCAGCTTCTCGATGTCCTCGCGGCTATAGCCGAAAAGGTGCTCCATTTCGAGCAGTTTGTCGGCTGGCAGCGCGACGGGCGCGGGCTTCTTGACTGGAATATCGGCCATCCGCACGCGGTATTTTTCCACCCATTCGCGGTAGGGCTTCTGGTGGCTGATCCGATCCTTGATTTCCGCATCCGGGATGATTCGCCCTTCCTCGACGTCAACCAGCAGCAGCTTGCCGGGGCGCAGACGGCCCTTGTATTCGATTTCCTCCGGGGCAAAGGTCTGCACGCCGACCTCGGAGGCCATGACGATCAGATCGTTTTTGGTGATCAGGTAGCGCGACGGGCGCAAGCCGTTGCGATCCAGTGTGCCGCCCACAAAACGGCCATCGCAGAAGACTATCGAGGCCGGGCCATCCCAGGGTTCCATGAACGCGGAGTGGTATTCGTAAAAGTATTTCACGTCATCCGGGATCGGGTTCAGGTGGTTGAACGATTCCGGGATGAGCATCATCAGCGCGTGCGGGAGCGATCTACCGGTTGCCACGAGCATTTCGAGCGCGTTGTCAAAAACCGCCGAGTCGCTGCCGCCCGGCTCCACAACCGGCAGAATCTTCTTGATTTCATCGCCATAGAGCGGTGACTCGAAACTGGCCTCGGCAGTCTGCATCCAGAAACGGTTGCCCTTGAGCGTATTGATTTCGCCGTTGTGGGCGATCATGCGGAACGGCTGGGCATTGTTCCAGGAGGGGAACGTATTGGTGCTGAACCGTGAATGGATCAGGGCGATGGCGCTCACCATGCGCTGATCCTGAAGGTCTGCAAAGTAGTCCTTAAGCTGGACGGGCATCAACATGCCCTTGTAGACAATCGTTCGGCTGGAAAGGGACGGAATATAAAACAGCCCTTCTAGCTGCAAGCCGCGAATCCGGTTCTGGATTAGCTTGCGAACCATGTAGAGCTTTCTTTCCAGAACGTCCTGACTCAGTTCCGGCTTGGCGCCGATGAAAATCTGCTGGATGGTCGGCTCCGCAGCCCTGGCGATCTCGCCAATGATCGTGCTGTCGACCTCGATCTGGCGCCAGGCCAGAAGTTGAAGCCCCTCCTGGGCAACCACCTTCTCGAACTCGACGATACACTTTTCGGCTTCGTCCGGCTTGCGGGGCAAGAACACCAGTCCTGTGCCGTAATGCCCCCCCTCAGGCAGCGATGGAACTTCTGCTTTGTAGAATTCGTGCGGAATCTGGATCAGGATTCCGGCCCCATCGCCGGTGCGATTGTCGGCGCTCAGGGCAGAGCGGTGAGCCATGCGCACCAGGGTTTCCAGACCACGACGGACAATGTCGTGCGAACGTCCCCCGCGAATGTCGGCGACAAAGCCGATGCCGCACGAATCGTGTTCGTATGCGCTGTCGTAAAGCCCTTGCTTGTCGGGAATACTGGTTCTCATAGGGCTGCAATCCTCTATTTGGCCTGGGGAAACCCCGGAGCACTATTCAGGGCGAAACAGGTCAGGTTGCTCGGCACTCTTGGTTGAGTCAGGTATCGGGTTGCTTCACACAGATGTCTGATGCCGGATCGATGCCCGCTGCGATGCGCGTCTTGTGGAGATTAGCGAAGCAGTCTCCGTTAAAATTGTCCATCCTACACGATCCCCGTTTTTCAAGCTATTGGTCATTTGCCTAGATCGAGGCGAGGGGTCGAGCCGCTAAAGCGTGTTACCGTTGCTTGTCTGATGCTCGAATATCGATGAAAATGTCCGTCGTTGGGGAAAATGCACAAATGAGGCGCGCAACCTGCTCGGGTCGTTACTCGCTTGCCCGCTGGTGTAAATAGAGGTTGTACATTCCAGCCCCCTGGGATGGTTGTCAGGGTTGTCACAAATCCCGTGTCGGTGCTGACCGTAAAGGTCACTGGCAGGAATATCCGTGATGATTTCAGCATATAGTCCGCTTCCTAACTCCTGGCGAATAACCAAATTGAGTAGCATAAACGAAGGAAATAATGCTTGGCACCTCCTTCTTGACGCCGCCTGTTCCAGCCACGTTGTGCCGCTGTACCAAGGACGGCTCCTGCCACAATTACTGCAAGTGCGACGAGTGCCAAGATGAAAGCGTATTCGACTAATGGAGAACGCAATCAAAACTGGCAGGACGGCTAAAGTTTCCCAGGGAGTATTCCTGTCCATTCTCATGATGCGTCATGCCAACTCTGTTTGCGTTGTCCATAAGCCCTGTCCGGTTGCCCGACCCGGCATCGATCAATTACGACTCATTGCCCTATCCCTTCTATGATTGACTTAAAAAGATATAAGATGCGTGCCGAATATTACGCGAAATCAACATACAAGTATATAAATTTATATGATCTTCATCATTGTAAATCAGGTTATCTTTATTGGAAATAATCCGACTATTATCTCGTGATAAATTGAATAAGGAAACAATCTAAGCAATTCTTAATCTGATCTTAATAATTTACGTGTATATGATTCTCGACGGTTCCGACGCTCCATTGTCCCGTTCATTCTCCCCTGGATATTCAACTGCTCCAGAACCGCGCATATCCTTCTTTTCCTACATAGAAAGCGCTGTGTTATGCGAATCCGGTCTTTTGCCTTGATGATTGCCTGCCTAGTCTTACTTCTTTTCACTTCAATACTCCTTATCGTTCCGGTTGTTGAGACAGTCGCAGCCGGGCCACAATCAACCGATGTGCCTTGTCTTGACCAACCAGGCCCCACGGCTGTCGGCAAAATCGCGCCAACTCTTCAAGTTATTGCCAGAACACCAGGTAGTGGGCCGACCCCGAATGCTTCCGGCGGGGTAACTGATAGGAAGCCAACAGCGACCCCGTGCATTCGAAAACCGACGAAACAGCCGCCCGCTCCAATGACTCCGGCCCGCCCCACACCAACGTCGCTTGCATCGCCGACGTTACCGCCAGGCGTGATACGGCCACTTATTGCCAACGATACCTACATCGGCAAAGACTATGCACGGATTGCGGCGAATGACTGGGATGGTTTCCAGCAGGCTATCAGCGCCGTTAACAACAACGACCCCAACACCTACGGCCCATATGTGATCTTCCTTGATGTTCCGCCTGGAGGAACGTCCCACATCACGCTTCTCGGCACTCAGGTGATCTTTAAGCACGTCGAAATCTATGGTCGAGGACTCGACAACACTTTCATCGAGCAGGCACCTCCCAATATTTCCCCTGACATGGCCGGGATTATGACGGTCAACACTGGTGCCCAGGTAAAACTCCATAATGTAACCATCCAAAATGGCTATTCCTTCCTTCCTCAGTATAACGCCGTGAATGGGGCCGGAGTTCTCATCTGGGTGGGTCACCTGTACGCCTACAACAGCCGCTTCCATAATAATCGAGCATCCAATGCGGGCGGCGCGATTCATCTTCTGATAGATGGAGCACAACTCGATCTCGAAAATGTAATCCTGAGTAACAATAGCGCCGATCTGGCGGGCGGTGCGCTGTCCGATTGGAGCACCCAGGGGAATCCTACCTGGCAGGCGCATTGTGTACGTTTCATGAACAATGGCCCATCAATCCTTGGGGGCGCGATTTATAGTTCGGGGGCGCAAGGCGCGATTGTCCAGCAAAGCAGCTTTGTTGGAAATACGGGGAACGATATCTGGAATACAACCACTAATATCCCGATCAACGCTTCATCCAATTGGTGGGGCGGATCGACGCCTGCTGTTACAGACGGCGTTACCGTGCAGCCTATTTTGGGGAGCGACCCAACCTCCTCGTTTGTCGGCGGAGGCCCATCACCGTGTAACATCAATCCACCGACTACGCCGGATGTACCTACCGCAGAATTATTGCGCTACGGCGTACAACTTTCCGGAAATTGGACACTCGATCAGAAAATCGCCATCCGCGATGCGGTGGTCAGTACAGCGAAGAGATTTGTAGCATTTCGAAACTCCCAGGTACCTCACGACGCCTACTTCCGGCAGATCATGGGAGTCACTCTTGGGCAAACAAACACGTATATCACGGTTGCGAAGAATGGATCAGGTGGCGTGTGCGATACCCCTACCCGAACCATAAGTTGCGATCCCAATATGACTATCACTCAGTATACGATTGCGCATGAATTGGGACACATATTCGACTACCGAAGCGGGATAGGCAGCAATATGAAACTTTCAGATTACGTGAATCAGACTGCTGATTCCCAAACCAACGTCAATTTCATATTTGACAACGCTAGCAACACCGTGATGGGAAACATTCAGCAGACGAGTGGGCTATATGTTTGGAGGCGAGGCGAGCGAGGATGGGGAAGCGGACCTGGCTCTGACTATCAGAACAATGATGATATAAACGGCAATCCCACTGTTCGGCATATCACCAATTTCCAACAACATGCTGCCCCATATGCGAATCAGGGAGACGCAAATCTGGAAACTGCGGCAGATATGTTCCTGAATTGGGTGTACGATGCGTTCCAAAATGCTAGCTGGCGTCCCGGTTATTTTGATCCAGTCAGTGGAACGCGTTGCAGCCTACTCGTAAATGGCTGTGACGACACCCTTGCTGGGTCAGGTGACGCACGTCGTGGCTGGCTGAATCAGCGTATGGCTTCCATTTTCAACAACCGCGGTTGGTAATACGGATACAATGCTTAATGAATAGAGAGGTTGCTATGAAGCACATGTGGCTTATGAAAATCGCTTGTATTAGCCTGGCAATTGCCAGCTTAACCTTCTTTCGAGCTATGGCGCAAACGCCTAACTGGATTAGGAGTGTGACTTGGAACGCAGATGGAAGCCAGATCGCCATCGCGACTGAAGATGGAATGATACAAATTCTGGACGCGACAGGACAATCGCTGCGCACAATTCAGGCAAATAGCCCTGATGCAGTTCTTACTCTCGAGTGGAGTCCCGACGGTTCCAAACTTGCCAGTGGTGGCATGGATCGCTTGGTGAAAATCTGGAGCGCGACAACCGGACAACCGCTGTTCAGCCTGAGTGGGCACCTTCAAGAGGTCCGCCACGTGGCCTGGAGTCCGGATAGCAGTCGGTTAGTTAGCACCAATCTCGAGGCGCTAACGGAGGCGAATGTTCGTATTTGGGATGCGACGACGGGCCAATTGTTGCACGCTCTGAAGTTGGGGAATGCAGTTGCTGTCGATTGGAGTTCCGATGGGAAACGACTGGCAATAGGTCGGGCGCACGAGGTAGATATCCTGGATGCTGATTCGGGGCAGATGGTCGACACCCTCAAAATGGACAATTACGGTACCGTAGTGAAATGGAGTCCTGATAGTTCTCTACTCGCTGTTGCCTATCCCAATGGCGTCATCCAGATTTGGAATGTGGCTGCTAGTCGCATCGTGCAGAACTTCCAAGCCCATACCGATGTCCCCTTATCCATTGCCTGGAGTCCTGACGGCACTAAATTCGTCAGCACGGGGCTTGACCATACAGTGCAGATTTGGGGTACAGCGACAGGGCAGAACCTGACTGTGATTCAAGCCAATGACAGAATATTCAGCGCAGCTTGGAGTCCGTATGGCGGCAGACTCGCTTACGGTGATGTGGCACCCCAGAATACCGCGAGCGCTGCAAATGTGGCAGCAACGCCAGGTACGACCAGCAACACTGGCTTGCACATTATTGTCCCGCCCTCAACGCTCGCCGACCTACAGGCCATCGCACACAAGTGTGTTGTCCATTCAGATATCTTGGCAACGTTGACGCCAGACCTCACTACGAATCAGCTTGGCCCATTCGTTGACAAAGTAAAGGGATTGTCCAGTCAGCAAGTCGGTCCAGGCTGTGCCGCTGATTTGATTGCGGTTGCCAACGCCTTACAAAAGAAGCCGTAACCGCTATATCCGTTTATCCCTATTGGAGGAGCCGCACCTTGTTCCTCCGATAGGGTGAACGAGGTAAGTGGTTAGATAGCCTATGAAACCCATAAGCCTTGTCAAGCTCGTAGGTATCTTCATTATCGCTTGCCTCACGCTCGCTCAATTTAAAATACAAGCGTCGCCAGGTCCTGACTATATAAGAGCTATAGTTTGGAACTCAACCGGCGATCAAATCGGCATCGCAACTGAAAACGGCACCATTCATATCCTTGATACGTCAGGGCAGGTTGTCCGTTCCCTTCAAAACAGCGGAGGAGGCGTATATGCGCTGGCGTGGAGTCCAGACGGAACTAAACTCGCCAGCGGCGAGGCCGACAAAACCGTGAAAGTCTGGAATGTCACGACGGGTCAAGTCTCCCTTACATTTTCTGGACATACCGCCAGCATCCTATCGGTAGCTTGGAGTTCGAATAGCGCCAAGATCGCCAGTGCAAGCTATGAGGAAACTTCCCAGAATGTACGTGTTTGGGATGCAGCGACAGGTCAACAGCTTCGCGCTATACCAGCCGGAGAAGCGCCAGCGCTCGCCTGGAGTCCCGACGGAAGGCAATTGGCGGTCAGCCAGTTTCAGCGATTGGAGATTTGGGATACGGCAACCGGGCAAAGTGTGAAACAAATAAAGACTCCAGAGTATGGGCTATTCATAGCCTGGAGTCCTGATGGCACTCGGATAGCCAGTGCCGATTCTTATGTGCCAGAGCAATCGGTTATTCGGATTTGGAATGTTAACATGGGGCAGTTGGATAAAACGCTCAAGGGCTATACGAATGTCATCCTCTCGGTTGCCTGGAGTCCCGATGGAACCAAACTCGCCAGCACAGGACATGATCATACCTTGCGCATTTGGGACGCTACAGCCGGACAAAGCCTGACGGTTGTACAAGCAAGCGATAGCGTATTCAAAGCAGCTTGGGGTCCTTTTGGTGGCCGGTTGGCTTACGGCGACGTGACAACCCAGAATGCCACCAGCACCGCAAATGTGGCGGCGACTCCTGGTACGTTCACCAATGCCGGCTTTCATTTTATCGTCCCACCTACCACACTCTCTGATTTACAGGCAATAGCCCATAAGTGTATTGCACGTTCCGATGTCCTGGATACGTTGACGCCCAACCTCAATGCCAATCAGCTTGGCCCGTTCGTTGATAAAGTAAAGGGACTCTCCAACCAGCACGTCGGTCCAGGTTGCGCCACCGACTTGATTGCGGTTGCCAACGCCTTGCAGAAAAAGCCGTAATCGCTTGGTTCATTCCCATCGGAGGAACCAGATCTGGTTCCTCCGATGGATTGAACGTGGTAAGGTGACCTCGACTCCAATTGCTGTCCAATTTCAGGGTTCGCCAGCAGCATTTTCTAACGTTGCCGACCATCAGCGTGTCAGATCGTGCATGACGGGCTTGAGGAGCGGGTAAAGCTGCAAGAAACGCTGGTAGTGCTCGTCGTAAAACGCCGCGCGCTGCGGATCGGGTTCGGTGACTTCGTAAGGCGTGATGACGGCCCGGCGCGCCTCGGCGTAGCTGCTGTAAGTGCCGATGCCGACTCCGGCGATCACCGCTGCGCCGACTCCGGCCCGCTCCTGGCCGGAGGCCAGCAGCAGCGGACGGTTCAGCACGTCCGCCACAATCTGCCGCCAGAGCGGGGCAGCCAACCCGCCCCCGGAAGCCAGCAACTGGCTGACCGGCACATCGACGCCCAGCATCACATCCAGAATCTGGCGCATGGCAAAGGCCACGCCTTCCATAATGGCCCGCGCCATGTGGCCCAGCCCATGCCCAAGCGCCAGTCCGACGAAGCTGCCCCGTGCCCGCGCATCCATGATCGGGGAGCGCTCGCCGACCAGATACGGCAAAAACAGCAGTCCATCGGCGCCAGGCGGGACTGCCGCCGCCAGTGCGGACAGTTTAGGGTAGGCGTCCGGGTCGGCGGTCATGCCGTGCAGGTCGCGCAGCCAGCGCAGCGAAAGGCCAGCCGAGAGCATCGCGCCCATGATGAACCAGCGATCTGCGGGCGCGTGGCAAAAAGTGTGCAGGCGCAGCAGCGGATCGGCTTGCGGCCTGGACTGCGGCGCAAACAATTGTCCACCCGTGCCAATCGTGATCGAGCCGATGCCGGGGTCGATCAGGCCATTGCCGACGGCCTGCGCGGGCTGATCGCCGCAGCCAGCCACGACAGGGATGCCCACTTCCAGGCCAAGCACTTCCGCCGCCGATGTGGTGAGCGCACCGGCCACGTCCGCCGACTCGAAGACATTGGGCCACAGGTGATCAGGCAGATCGAGCGCCTCGAGAATAACGTCTGACCACTGGCGCTGACGCACATCAAAAAGTGCCGAACTTGAGGCATCGGTGGCGTCCGTCCCCACGTCTCCGGTCAGGCGTAACCGCACATAGTCTTTGGGCAAGAGGCACGCCCGCGCTTTGTCCAGCCGGGCCGGGTCATGTTTGCGCAGCCAGCATACTGTCGGCCCCATGAAACCTGCTGCCGGGGCCGTCCCCGCGATGCGCGCCAGTTGATCGACACCGATGATTTCGGTAATCTCTGCCACTTCGTCGGCGGTGCGCTGGTCGGCCCAGATGATGGCCGGGCCGATGGGCTGCTTGCGCGAATCGATCAGCACTGTACCGTGCATCTGGCCGGAAAAGCCGATGGCATCCACTGGCTGCTGGCCGGCCTGCTGCTGCGCCTGGCGGATGGCGAGGATGGTGGCCTGCCACCAGTCGTCAGGGTTCTGCTCTGCCCAGCCCGGTTGGGGAACGTTGATCGGGTATTCACGGCTGCCCACACCCAGGATGTGGGCCTGCTCGTCAATAATGATCGCCTTGACGCTGGACGTGCCGAGATCGATGCCGAGTAAGCGGGTCACGTTGGGGGATTATCTCCATTGGTGGGGCCGTTGCTCTGAATGGTGGCCCAATGCGGGAATAGTGTACCTCGCCCCCATCCTCTCTCCGCAAGCCGTTCACACGCCGACACGTGGAAGGGAGCAAGGGAGAACAGAACATTCCTGGGGCTTGCCGTTGGCGCAATCTGGTTTCTGCTGTCCGATACGCTGATTGCGGCGCGCTCTGGGCAACGTATATCCTGGCACAGGCCCTGATCGTGCTGGCTGTGCCGCTGGCTCTGAGGTTGGGGTAGAGGTAAATGAAAAGGACTGAGTGCGTTCCTGCTAATCACTCAGTCCTCAGCCGATATCGCTCGGACCTGATCGGCTAGTTTGGCTCGCCGCCCAGGAAGTCCAGCACGCGGTCAAAGAAACCCTTGCCGGCTTTTTGCGGCTCAACGTCTGCGCCGCCGAGCGTGCGGCCCAGTTCTTCAAACAGCCGTTTTTGTTCACTCGTCAAGCGTGTCGGCACAACGACCTGCACGATCACCAGCTGGTCGCCCCGGCTATTTGAGCCACCATCGGAACGGATACGCGGCGCGCCCTTCCCGCGCAGCTTAAAGACCGTTCCGGACTGCGTTCCTGGTGGAATTTCCAACTGTTCCTCGCCGTAAACCGTTGGCACGGTGATCTTTGCGCCGAGCGCAGCCTGCGCGACATTGATCTTCATGTCGAGCAGAATGTCGTTGTCGCGCCGCCGGAAGAATTCGTGCGGGGTCACGTGGAAGAAAATCTGGACGTGGCCGTTCGGCCCGCCGTTCTCACCGGGTTCGCCCTCGTTCACGACACGCAACCGGGTGGTGTCGTCCACGCCGCCTGGCACGGTGACGCGCAGCTTGCGGGTCTTGCGTACCTGGGTTTGGCCCCGGCATTCTTTGCAGGGTGTATCGACGACTTCACCCCGGCCATGACAACGCGGGCAGGTGGCCGTCTCGATGATGTTGCCGAGCAGGGTCGGGCGTGCATGGCGGATTTCCCCGGCCCCGTTGCAGTCGGGGCAGCGGCGGGGCGTTGTGCCCGGCTCGGCCCCGGTTCCCTGGCAATGCTCACAGGTTTCCAGCCGCGTGATTTCGATCTCTTTTTCGACCCCGAAGATCGACTCCTCGAAGGTCAGTGTCATGTCGTAACGGATGTCGCGCCCGGCGCGTGGCCGCTTACGGCTGGCTGCGCCCCGGCGCGGCTGTCCAGTAAAGCCGCTGAAGAACGTCTCGAATATGTCGTTCAGGTCGCCGAAACCGAAGCCTTCGGCCCCAAAACCGCCTGCGTTCGGGTTGATGCCCGCGTAGCCGAAGCGGTCATAACGGGCACGCTTCTCCTCGTCGCTCAACACTTCATACGCAGCGTTGATCTCTTTGAAGCGCTCCTCGGCTCCGTCGTCGCGGTTCACGTCCGGGTGATACTGCCGCGCCAGGCGTCGATAGGCTTTCTTTATCTCTTCGGGGGAGGCGTTTCGCGGCACGCCAAGAACTTCATAGAGATCTGGGGGCATCGTCTGGTCTACCACTTTCTCATCTCTTGCGCTTACAACTGATTGATTTTACTCCCTCACGTGGGATTGTACACGGGTTGCGTATGAGATGTAATAGAAATTTGAGATAGGTGACGATCTCTAATCCCTTTCGAGCACCAGACCAAAATCGCGCTCGGCCACCGCTTTCAACCCGTCGGCCAACTGTGCCAGCAAACGGGATACGGCTGCCGGGCGCGTGGGCGCGTTCTCCTGACTGGCAGCGGCACAGTAACGTTGCAGCGCTTTTGTACCTTCGGGCGTGATAAACCCGACAATTTCCCACATGGCACGCAACCCTTCACGGAAGCCGGGCTGGACAGCCATCGCCGGGGCATCGACTGGCTGAGGAGGCGTCGGGTATTTCAGGAACGGCAGCACATTTTGCAATTCGGAGCTGCCCAGCACCACCCGAAATAGCTCCGGGTGATGATAGAGCAGGATCAGCGGGTAAGTCAGCCCGACCAGCAGCCCTTCGGGGTCCATCGAGTCCGGATCGGCAGCGTGCTCAGTGAAGACCCAGCTAAAGTCGCCCTCGATCAGTTCCTGGGAGAGGTCATATTCATCGTAAAGCGTGTCGTCGTAGAGGGAAAGAACGTCTTTGGCCTGGGAGAGATCACCCCGGTATATGGCGGCGCGGAGCGCGGGGAGCGCTTCTTGGAGATACTTCTGGACATCGTATGCGGTGAGGACAAGTTCCGTCAATGGCCCTTCCTGTAGAGTTGCATTTATCACCTGTCTGGATGATTATACTGTGCGTGAGCGGTGAGACACAACGGATAGACAATGCCGATCTCGTTCAGCGACCTGAAAAACCTGAACACGCAGCGCCTGATGATCGTGGTTTTATTTGCACTCCTTTTTGCACTGGCGGTGCGCATCCCGCTTGATACTGATACGTGGTGGCATTTGCGCAGCGGGCAGTACATCCTCGATCACCGCGCCGTCCCCCTGACTGACCCCTTTTCGCTGACCAGGCGCAACCAGCCCTGGATCGACCACAGTTGGGGATCGCAACTGATCCTGCTCGGCTTCTATACAGTGGGCGGAATGGCCGGGCTGGCGATCTACACGGCGCTGCTGGCGACGGCGGGTATGGTCTTTGTCTACCTGATGTGCGAGGGCAACGTCTACCTGCGGGCCTTCGTCGTGATCGTTGCTGCGGCAACGGCGGCGGTGTTCTGGTCGCCGCGCCCGCAGATGATGTCCTTTTTTCTGAGTGCCGTCGTCCTGTATGTGCTGCACCTGTACAAGCGCTGCAAGGTGGATCAGTTGTGGCTCATCCCGGCCCTGATGGTGCTCTGGGTCAACGCGCATGGCGGCTTTGCCATCGGCTTTATCTTGCTGTTTGGGACGATTGCCGGGGAAGTGCTGGGCAGGCTGTTCGACAGCAACAACCCGGACGTGCTGGCCTGGCGGCAGATTCGCAGACTGGCCGCCATCACCATCATCGCCGGGCTTGTCCTGGCAATCAACCCCAACACGATTCAGATGTGGGGCTACCCGTTCCGGACGGTAGGCATTGGCGTCCTGCAAAACTTTATCCAGGAGTGGGCTTCGCCCAACTTTCACGGACGGGAAACCTGGCCGTTCATCTTCCTGCTGCTTGGCACGTTTGCAGCGGTGGGGCTGGCAAGAAAGCGCCTGGACTGGACGGACCTGACGCTGACGGCGGGCACAGCCTTTCTCTCGCTATATGCGGGACGCAACATCTCCACCTTCGCCCTCGTGGCTGCGCCCGTGCTGTCCCGCCACGCCAATGCCTGGCTGGAGGAACGCGGTTTGCGCCTGGCCCGGCCCCGCCCGGCGCGTGGCTTTGCACTCGTGTTGAATTGGGCGATCCTGGCCCTGGTTATCCTGGGCGTGTGGCTCAAGATCGCAGCGACGTTGAATCCCAAACTGGTGGCCGAAGCCCAGGCCGACAGCCTACCGGTGCGTGCGGCGGCTTACTTGAACGAGCACCAACCCGCCGGGCCGATGTTCAACAGCTACAACTGGGGCGGCTACCTGATGTTCGCCGCGCCGGAATATCCGGTGTTCGTGGATGGCCGCACTGACCTGTACGACGACGAGCTGCTGACGCAGTGGCTGAAGACCATGTCGGGCGGAGAGTGGCGCAAGACCTTTGACGAGTGGCAGATCAATCTGGCGGTGATCGAATGGGACAGCGCCCTGGCGAAACTGCTGCGGCAGGATGCAGATTGGAAAGAAGTCTACCAGGACGGGCAGGCGTCGATCTTCGAGCGGCAGAGGGTTGTCGTGTTGGACAGTGCGCATCGCCCGGCGCTAAAGCAGCGGGCTGAAATTACGAAGCCCGCTGAAGCGGGCTGGAGACCCTGGGGCCAGGGGTTCAATCGACCCGACGAAGAATTCGCTGTTACCGGGGATATGCTGTGAGCACGAGCGCCATGCCGCCCCTGCTGCGCGACAGCCGTGTTGTGTTGTATCTGTTCGTCAGCTTCCGGCTGATGGCGCTGCTGGTCTACCAACCGCTGAACGGCCTGGGGCCGGGCATCACGGCCTTTGGCGATTATCAGCATTACTACAACCTCGCCAGCCTGAGCGAGCAGGGCCAGGTGCCTTACCGTGACTACTGGTACGAGTTTCCGCCCATCTTCCCGATCCTGTCGCTGGCAGTTTACAGGGTGGCAAACGCCCGCGACTTCACCGCGTACACGGTGCTGTTCGGCCTGCTCATGATCGCTTTTGATACCGTCAATCTGTTGTTGCTGCGGGCCATTGCCGGGCGGCTGTACAGCCCGCCAGTCGGCGCGGCACTGTCGTGGGTGTATGCGGCGCTGGCCGTGCCATTCGTGTTCACCTTCTGGACATTCGAGCCGGTGGTGGTCTGCCTGCTGCTGCTGTCTGTCTACTGGCTGCTGGTCGGACGCGACAGCCGATCCGCAATGGCCGCTGCGCTGGGCGCGCTGACCAAGCTGTTCCCACTGGTCATTCTAGGCGCGGTCTGGCGCTTCCGCCCGCCCCGCGAGGCGATCCGCTACACGCTGATCGCCGCCGGGCTGACGGCGCTCGGCCTGATCGGAATGCTGGCCGTTGCCGGGCCATTCGGGCTGCCCTCGCTGCTGGCGCAGTTCAACAAGGCGTCGTATCAGAGTGTGTGGGCGCTGCTCGACCACAACTACAAGACGGGCAACTTCGGCCCGCTTGCCGATCACTTCGACCCGGCCAAAGCCTACGCCTTGCTGGGAAACCCACCCGTGATTCCAGCCGTGCTGCGCGGGCTGGTTTTTGCGGCGCTTGGCCTATTCATCTATGCGCGGACGCGGCGCGACGATGAGCGGGGGATAGTGGCCTTTATTGCCATCACGGTCACGGTATTCTTTCTCTGGTCGCAGGGCTGGAGTCCGCAGTGGCAAATGGTGCTGACGCCGCTGATCCTGCTCAACTTCCCTACGCGGGACGGCGTGCTGATCTGCCTGACGCTGGCGCTTATCAGTTTTGCCGAGTACCCGCTGCTTTTCTCCCGCACCGCAGCGACGGACGGCGCAATCGGCCCGGCGCAGCTTCCCCTCTTTACGGCGCTCGTGCTGGCGCGGACGGCGCTGCTGGCCGGGTTTGCGGTGGCACTGTACCGCCGGCTGCGGATGCCTTCTGTGACGAACACATCGGCTAACGTGACCTCGGAGAGCACTTCCGTATGAATCGCCGCCTCGCCCTCCTGTTGATGATCGGGGTGTTTCTGCTATTTAACGTATGGACCCTGTACACCTACATCACGTCGCGGTTCCCCGGCGCAAATGACTTCTTCCTGCGCTATCAGGGCGCGCGCTCCTATCTTCTGGATGGACTAAACCCCTACAGCCGGGAAGCGACGGATCGGGTCGAGATCGGCCTGTACGGTCATGTGGCAGAGCCGGGCCAGTACCCCGGCGATTTTGTGTACCCGTTTTATACGATCTTTCTGGTGGCGCCCCTGGCCCGGCTGCCCTACGCCGTTGCCTCGGCGATCTGGATGGTGCTGCTGGGCACGTTCGTGGTGGTTTCATTCTGGCTCGTCGCCGACGAATTTGCCTGGCGACCTCCCGCCTGGCTGCTTACCCTGGGCCTGATCTGGTCGCTCATCCTCTACCCCTCGGCACGCGGCCTGTTCCTGGGGCAGCCGGGCACGCTGGTCGCCTGCCTGGAATTGATCACGCTGTGGGCGTTGTGCAAAGGGCGCGACTCGCTGGCCGGGGTGGTACTGGCGATCTCCACCCTCAAGCCGTCGATGGGCTACCTGCTTGTGCCGTTTCTGCTCCTGTGGGCGCTCTCCGCGCGGCGCTGGCGGTTCATCGGCAGCTTTGCGGTGCTCTTTGTCGTGATGGTGGGAGTCTCGTTCCTGCTGCTGCCCTCCTGGTTAAGCGACTGGCTGGCACAGGTAGCCCGCTACCCAAGCTATACCGAGATCGAATCGCCGGTCTGGGTGATCACGTCGTACTACCTGCCCTTCCTGGGACGAGCGGGTGAAGTCGTCATTGACGCAGTGCTGGTCGGGTTGATGCTGTGGGCCTGGTATCGTGTGCTCATTCGGCGCGACCAGCGCATGTTCGACTGGACGGTGGCCCTGACGCTCACGGTGACGCATCTCGTGACCCCGCGCACGGCCACGCCGCATTTTGTGGTGTTCAGCTTTGTATACGTCTTCTACTTCCGCCAGATCATGCGCATGGATCGACAGCGAGGCGCGCTGATCGTGACCGCGATCATGGCTGTCATGCTGGTGATCCTGTGGGGGCTATTCCTTTCCACCGTCTCGAACCGCTTTGAGCACCCGATCATGTATCTGCCACTGCCCATAGGCTCGCTGCTGCTATTGTGGTTTACGCGGCGAATGTGGTGGCACGCGGCGGGGGCAGCCGCATGAGACGCAGCCTGCCGAAGCTGATGCTGATCCTGCTGTTGGCGTTTGGATTACGGCTGATCGCCTTGAACAGCCGCACTCTGTGGTACGACGAAGCGTTTGCGGTACTTTTCAGCGAAAAGGGATTGAATGCCATGCTGTACGGCACGCTGTCGCCGGTGGACGGCGCAGCGGCAGACGTTCACCCACTGTTGTACTACACGGCATTGAATGGCTGGATGCGCCTGGTCGGGCAGAGTGCCCTGGCCGTGCGGTTGTTGGGCGTGCTGACTGGCCTGTTGACGATTGCCGTGCTATTCCAGCTTGCGCGCGAACTGTTTGACACGCGCGTGGCTCTGGTGGCGGCGTTGATCGCCGCCGTCGCGCCCTTCCACGTTCAGTACTCGCAGGAAGCGCGCATGTACTCGCTGCTGGGCCTGCTGCTGATCGGCGCGACCTGGTGCTTCGTGCGCGGCTGGCGCACCGGCTCTGCGCGGTACTGGGTGGTCTTTGGCGTGCTGGCCGGGTTGAGCATGTACACGCAGCAGCTTGCGGCCTTCTATCTGCTGGCGCTCGGCCTGCTGCCGTTCCTGGCCCGCCGCCGGGATCGCGTCGGCCCGGTGCTGTTGAGCGCCTTGCTGGCGCTGCTGATCTATCTGCCCTGGCTGGTCAATTTGCCGTCCCAACTGCGCAAAGTCGGCACGTACTGGATTCCGCGCCCGACCCCCGGTGAACTGCTGCTGACGCTGTGGAAATACAGCTATGCCGATCTGGAAGTTCACGCGCCGCTGATCGCTGTGTTGAGCCTGGCAACGATAGCCATCCTCCTGGTCCTCCTGATCTATCGAGCGCAGGCGGCACTGCGTTATCAGAACCGTACCCGCGCGTCGCTGGCACTGGCGCTGTGGCTTGCCGGAGGGCCAATCGTGCTGATGTGGCTGCTTTCGCAGTGGCGGCCCGTCTTCCTGGCGCGCGCGCTGCTGCCGTCTGGCCTGATGTTCTATGTGGCGCTGGCCTGGCTGTTCACGCGTGCACGCCTGCCGCGCCCGATTCTGGCTCTCCCGGTAGGTTTCTGGCTTTGCACGGTGGCTGCCGGGCTGTCCAGTCTCTATACCTGGGAAACGTTCCCGCGCCCGCCCTTCGACGCCGCCGATCAGGCCATTGCCAGACACTGGCAACCGGGTGACCGGGTGGTTCACGCCAGCAAGATCACGATGCTGCCGATGGTCTATTACAATCGGGGGCTGGCACAGTCCTACGTCCGCGATGCTCCCGGTTCCCCGGAGGACACGCTGGCCCGCCCGACGCAGGAGGCGCTGCAACTGCTGGCCGACGAATGCATTGCCGCCGCCGCCAAAGGCAGTGCCCGCGTCTGGTTCGCCATCTTGCAGGAACAGATCGCGCAGCAGGGCGGACAATCGCCGGAATTGAACTGGATGAACGCCCACTACCGGGCGGCCAGTACCGAGGCGTTTAACGATCTGCTGATCTACCGTTTCGAGCAGCCCGACGACGTTGCCCGGCGTGCCGAATGCGAGGCCGTGCCATGAAACGGCTCCTGATCAGTTACCGCCGTGATGGACTGCTCTTTGCGCTGCTGGCGCTATTCGTCGGCGGCGTGATGGCGGCGCTGCTCCGGCATCCCGGCTACACCGACGCCTATTATTACTTCAATGCGGGGCAGCGCCTGGTGCAGGGCAAAGGGCTGACCGATGCCGCCCTGTGGACATACATCGGCGCGCCCGCCGGGCTGCCTGCGCCCAGCCACCTGTACTGGATGCCACTGGCTTCGCTGGTGGCAGCGGCGGGCATGTGGATCGGCGGCCCAACCTTCGACGGCGCGCAACTTCTGCTCGTGCCCTTCTACGCCGGGCTGGCGCTGACCGGGTTTGCACTGGGCGCACTGCTCGGCCAATCGCGGCGCGCGGCCTGGCTGTCGGGTTTGCTGACGCTGTTCAGCGGCTACTTCATGCCCTTCTGGACGACGACGGATACCTTTGCTATCTATGGACTGGTCGGGGCGCTGGCGCTGGTCACGATGGGCCTGGGGCGCAGGTCGGGCAACTGGCGCTGGTTTGCCCTGAGTGGGGCGATGGGCGGGCTGGCGCATCTGGCGCGCGCCGATGGCTTGCTGCTGGTCGGTGTGCTGATCCTTGTGGCATTGTGGCCGGGTGGCTGTAGGCTGCGCCAAAGGGTAATTGCCGCAGCCGTCGGCGTATTGTGCTATGGTCTGGTCATGGCTCCCTGGTTCCTGCGCAACCTGAATCTGACGGGCTCAGCCCTGCCCGTCGGCGGGATGCAAACGGCCTGGATGCGTGACTACAACGAGATCGTCAACTACCCGCCGGGCATCACCTTCGAGCACTTTACCAGTTGGGGCCTAGACAACATCCTCGCCTCTCGATGGGAAGCCTTCACCAACAATTTCAAAACGTTTATCGGCGTGGAGGGGATGCTGATCCTTTCGCCGCTGATGCTGCTTGGCCTGTGGCGTCGCCGCCGCGATCCGCTGTTGAGCGGTTTCTGGCTGTACGCGCTTGGCCTGCACG
>Ga0070741_10003697_pt1 | contig 37152 bp, 24 predicted proteins | sample Coa_R1_4_FD_66440 | JGI IMG/M metagenome (GOLD analysis project Ga0070741, IMG submission 66440) | Surface soil microbial communities from Centralia Pennsylvania, which are recovering from an underground coalmine fire - Coalmine... | ecosystem: Environmental > Terrestrial > Soil > Unclassified ... | reverse complement strand
CGCTTTCGAGAATCGCGGAGGTGTGGACGACCATATTCGCGTTGAGCATGAGATAGTGCAAGAGCGAAAACTCGGTGGGCGTCAGCCGAACGGGGATGCCGTTAACCGTCACCTCCCGCGTATTGGGGTCGAGGACAATCTCTTTGCAAATTCTCTTTTCTTTGAGCGACGACTGCGCGGCATTCCAATAATGCCGCCGCCGTAAAAGGGCACGCGCGCGGGCGCGCAGCTCCGCCAGGCGAAATGGCTTGGTCAAATAGTCATCTGCTCCAAACTCTAGGGCACGTACGATGCTCTCCTCGTCGGCTGCGACCGTGAGCATCATAATAGGCACGCGGGATTGGGATCGGATGGCACGTAGCACATCAATTCCGCTTTGTTTTGGCATCTGTGTGTCCAGAATCAGCAGGTCGGGCGATTCCAGTTGAAAGGACTGCCAAGCGCGCATTCCATCGCTGGCTGTCAGGACGTGATAGCCTTCTCGATGAAAGATGTACCGCAAGAGATCAACGACTTCATTATCATCGTCGGCCAAGAGAATTTTCATAGCTCCCCCCCTCCGCTATAGACTTGGTTGTCTGGTTTAGTTCGGGCAGGCTGAACCAAAAGGTCGCGCCCGCGCCGAGTTCGCTGCGAACACCAATCTGTCCCCCGTGCGCATCCAAAATGCCCTTGCACAGTGCCAAACCAATCCCAATTCCTCCTCCTTCCTCTTCCACGCGCTTCCCCCGGAAAAACCGTTCAAACAGGTGTACCTGGTCTTCGAGCGGGATGCCATCTCCAAAGTCAGTCACTTCAACGTAAACGGAGCCATCACGTGGATAGACCGAAACCACGATTGGCTGATCGTACGGACCATACTTGCTCGCGTTCCTCACGAAATTCACAATGACCTGCACAATGCGCGGGCGGTCTGCCAGAACCATGCAATCCGGCTCGCAATCCAGATGCAATTCAAGCGATTGCCCTTTGGTCGGCAGGACTGACTCGATCGAGGCCAGTCCGTCCTGTACTAACTTGGTGATGGGCGTTGGGACAGGACGAATCTTGAAGCGCCCTGCCTCTAATTTGCCAATGTCAATCAAGACGCCGACCAGCCCTTCAAACCGAATCGCACCGCGCTCTAAACTTTTGAGCATGACGCCCAGCTCGCGGGGCGTTAGATTGGGATAATCCTCTACGAGCAGTTCGAGCGAGGTGCGCCAAGAAGTCAGCGGCCCCTGAAGCTCATGCGCCACATTCAAAAGAAATTGATCTTTAGCCCGCGCGAATCGCTCCTCTTCCGAAATGTCGTGCAGGACATGCACATACCCTTCGGGTAGGTTTTCTACATCTACCTGCGTCGAGGTGATGTCCAGGATCACTTCCGGTTGTGAACGCAGGACAAACCGCCCGCGCACCACAAGTTCCATGTTGTCTCCGTTCGAGGGAACGGTCGGCTGCCAAAACGGGAGCGAGTCGTCTTGCGGGTCGCTTACCACAAAAAAGCTGTGCCAAGGCTTTCCGAAAACATTCTGGTCTCGGTGGCGCAATAGGGTAAGGGCGGACGCATTGGCGCTTGCGATCTGATGTTTCGCATTGGTAACGACCACCGGAATGCTCAATGCGTCTATGATGGCGGCGTTGCGCTTGACCTGTCGCGCGAACTCCTGGCGAGCTTCGAGCTGCGCCTTGCGCATCCGTTCCAGGCCCCAAGCAATTCGACCAATTTCATCCGTGCGCCAGACACCTGCTTTGGTTTGCAGGTCGCCGTGAATCATCCGTTCAATCGCTTCGCCGAGCTTGTTTAAAGGAACGGTTAGCGAACGTGCGAACAGAAACCCGCCGATCAAAAGCCATAGACCCGCAATGGCTGCCACAATCCATAACAAACGGGCAAAGAGCGCGCGTTGATCGTCAAGCACGCTAAGCGGAATTCCGGCTCCCATTCGTTTGATCTGCGAATCCCCCGGAAATTGCGAGGGTGCGAATTTGAAAAGATACGGACCTTGCCCCGTCGCCACCAAGGTCAGGTTGCCCTGATAGAACTTGTAAAATGGGTCGGTGGGCTCTAACGTAGCGAAATTTCCTTTCCAAGGTCGTCCCAATTGGTCGGTTAGAGTGGTCGCCACGAATTCGTCATCGGTAGCGAGCGCATATTCGAGACCACGGCGGTTGGCGGCTTGATGCAAGTACTGCGAATCCACACGAAACCCCATGACAAACACGCCCACTACTTTTTGATTCGATTGGTCAAAGACCGGTACAAGCAGCTTTTGAAAGAGGGTGCCAGAAGGGTCCCGATCAAAGCGCGAAAATTCGCGCCCATCTAACGCGGCGTTGATTCCCGGCGATAGTGCATCCGGCGAGAAATCGCTGACTGGGGCTGCGCCTGTTACCAGTTGATTGAGTATCTTGCCGTGATCATCCGCGACAATCACCAAGTCCACCAAGCTGGTCTTCATTAAAGGCTGCAATTGCTGATTTAGCGCGGTTTGGTTGCGTTCCTGAACGAGGCGTTGGAACGAACTATCCGAGGCAAGCCACTTGACGATATTTTCGACATCACTAGTATCGTTGTTCAATTCACGATCCAGCGCGCCTAGTCCTTGATCAATCTGGTTCTCGACCTGCTTATAGCCGTACTGACTGGCGGCGAACCAAACGCCAATCACCACCGAGAGGACGGTCAAACTCAAAATAACCAGACCAAACAAGTAAATCTGCACTTGCAATGACGGGTAGGGCAAACGTGCGCGGACGCGCGACGCCGAGTGGAGAGTTTGCATTGGAAGTGGATTGCAGAAATGCTTGTAGATTCGGTTATTTAATGCTCGCAGAAATTATATAGACTACCGGTGAGACCAACTGTGGGGCGGGAGCTCGGCCTTGATGAAGAATTGCCAACGGCGAGGGATCCGAGCGAGGATGGAATGCGCAATGAAATACATCAAGCGCGGGCACTGAACGCTTGAATTCGTCCCCCTGATTGAGCGTGCTCAATATCATTTGAGTATGGCGGTCATTCGTTCCCAACCGACAACTCAACAAGAGAGCAACATGAGGAGCGATGATGCAAAGGCAAGCTCAACGTTTTGAGCAAACCTTGGCCGGGTTTGTTGTAATAATAATGAACGTCAAGTTGGGACGAAATCAAGACTTGCTAGGAGTTTTAAGAATACTTTAAGATAGAAATCTGTCAATCCGCCCAAAGGTGGGTATTTGGGCGAGATAGGGTAGGGATATTCATTCGATATTCACAATCCCCGCGCGAATGGCATAGCGGACTAGATTCGCCACCTCGTGGACGCCTAATTTTTGCATCAGGCTGACGCGATAGCTCTTGACCGTCTTGGCGCTGATACCCATTTTTTCGGCAATTTCCTTTGTATTGTGCCCCTCCGCAATCAGCTGCAAGACCTCCCGCTCACGCGGGGTTAGCTCCTCATCCAGCTCGTTCTGGGCTCGCAGGTCGGAAGGCTCGCTCCCATCCCGCCGGATAACATCCACTAAATAGTGGGATACCCCACCACTGACGAAAAACTCCCCGCGTGCTGCCGCTTGAAGCGCCAGATCAAATTCGGTTACAGAACAACCTTTTAATAAATAGCCCGATGCGCCACTCCGAAACGCTCGCAAAACAAACGCTTCTGTAGCGTGCATGGAAAGGATGATAAAGCGAGTTTGAGGGAATTGGCGCGTCATACGCCCCATTGCATCCAGGCCGTTCAGCTCGGGCATGGAAATGTCCAGAAGAACAACATCGGGCTTGACGCTGGGTATGAGTTGGAGCATTTCTTTGCCATTGGCGGCTTCTCCAACCACTTGATAGTCGGGAAATTGAGCCAATAGTGCCTTGATTCCGGCACGCACGAGATGATGATCGTCAGCCAGCAAGATACGGAGTGGCATAGTATGCTCTTTTCTTTACTAAAAGGACGGCGAATCCCAACGAAAACAATAAGTATCCGTTCTTGGCGGGAACTGTGATTGAATTACGAAAATAAAGACCCCTCTAAATCCAGCCTAATTTCACGATTCCACCGCCAGCGCCCGCGCGAATGCAAATTCGCACGAACTATCGTACTGCCGTGGAGCAGATAGTACGGCGAGATGCGAGTCTTCAATTTCTACCCTTCGACCTCATCCCCCCCATGAGACATAGGTCTACCGCGGTATGAATCGGGCGAGCTTCCGCTTAGTTTACGATTCGCGGGTGCGGCGAATCGTAAAGTTTCTGGGGGTCTGGAACCGCGGGGTTACGACTGTTGATGCAATGAGTGCCAGGATCACGCACATAAATCATTTTTGGCGAATTGGACAATACGAGTACTCACAAATCGAAAAAAGCAATGATATTACCTGTTAATTCAAACGATTCAGTGCCCATGAAGGATACGGGGAATAGCGGTTATACACCATAGTACCTTTGATACGACCAGGCTCCAGTGTCGGCTGGATGGAATGCCGGTTCGCCTTAGTAAAACCGGAGCATTCGAGACGGACGCGGTGAAGGAGAAAATCGAGGCGGGTCGCAAACAAAAGAAAAAGAATTGTCTTGCGACCATGAGCAAGACTGGATGTTCGGGGGAACAGGGAGTGACAATAGTATAGCACAAACTTGAAAAATTGAACTGTCACACCTTTGTAACAAGTTTTGTTACGCCTTCGCAACAAGCCGCCGTTACCATCTCATAACTTCAGGATAACGGTTTCTTAATCTCCATTCCAAGGAGCCCTATGAGACTTGGATACTACCTTCAAACAGTTCGCCGCTGGTTGTGGCTGATTGCGCTAATCACAGTTGTCACCGTCGGCATGACCTACTGGTTCATTCAGCAGCAACCGCCGAGTTACACGGCGGACATAAAACTTACCGTCGGCCCCAGCGTTGACAACCCTACTTCAGATCTCAATGCACTGCGAGCCAGCGCGCAATACCTCCAAACGTTCAGTCAACTTGTCGAGACCCATCCAATTTTGCAAGGGGTCATAGATGATCTCCAGCTCGGCCGCTCTACGGGGAATTTGGCGGGGGCCATTACCGTCACTCCGGATGTGAATACGCAAGTTCTCACGATCAAGGTTACCGACACCGACCGCAAGCGCGCAGTCGCCATTGCGAATAGCCTTGGCAAGGTCTTGGTCAACTATAGCAACACCAATGGCGGAAACTCGAACGGACTGGACACCGCAACCCTGCAAAATCAATTGGAGCAAAAGAACCTCCTTAGCACGCAGATCGAGGCACGGATTGCTCAACTGGAAGGGCAGCTGGCAGATACGCAAACCGCTCTATCGAGTGGGGAATTTGCCGCGCTCCAAGCCAAGATTGCGAAATTGGAAGCGAGTCTTGCCACCGCCGTAGACCCGCAGTTGACCAAAGACATTGCAAACCGACAGGCACATATCCGGGAACTCGAACTTGGAATCCGCAGCACAACGAATATTCAAGCGCAGCAGCTGATTCTGAATGAACTGACGCGCGAAGATACACGGCTCGCGCAAGACCAGGCGACCGCCAAAGACCAACAACGGTTTGTTATGGACCAACTCTCGGAAGCGCGGAATTCCTTGCTGGCGTTGCAAACTTCCAACGGGCAGGTGGCGAATCAGATTATGAGCGAGCTGGCAATCCAACGCAATCGCCAATCTGATACACAACGCGCCATTTCTGATCTCCATGATGCATTGTCCAAAACCTCAACGAATCAGGTCCGAGTGATTGATCCGGCAATCAATGCTTCGCAGGAAGTATCCAATGACGCATTAAATCTTCTGGTCGCGGCTTTAGGCGGACTCTTGCTTGGGCTGACAGTTGCCTTTGGTCTGGATTTCTTCCAGGACCTTGTGCATGATCCCGAAGACATCAAGGCGCTGGGTATTGCGCTCTTGGGGGTGATTGGGGGGCATCGGCGACTCGCGGGGGAAGGGCGCAATGCGCTGATCGCCGCGGTGGAACCCGAGTCCCCCGCCGCGCAAGACCTGCGCGTGCTGACTGCGAAAATCATATCCGCCAGTACAACCGAATCTCTCCGTTCGCTTTTGGTGTGTAGTTTTGATCAAGGCGAAGATGCCGCCGAGCTGGTCGGCAATCTCGCTTTGATTTTAACCATGTTTCGTGAGCGGGTCGTGGCCTGTGACGTGAGTTTTCGGCGACCTGTTCTCACCCACTTGTTCAAGTTAGAACACCAGCAGGGAATGACAGACGCGCTTTGGGGGAAATCGAACCAATCGGTTGCCTATCTGGTCCCAGGCATACGGGGCTTGGCAATAGTGCCGTCTGGCATGAGCACATCTAATACGTTGGAGAGCTTTGGTCTCCTCCGCACCTTTAGAGATAGCGAGCTGCTGGAACACTCGGCAGATATTGTGCTCTATGCCGGTTCGCCGCTTAGCTCGCCCGCCGACAGCCTCGCGCTGGCGAGCGCGGTGGATGGCGTCGTTCTGGTGGTGCGCCACGATACCATGCAACGCAAGCGTCTCATGGAGGCGACGCAGACCTTGCTGGCAGTCGGGGCAAATCTTTTGGGAGTCGTGCTGGTACAAAACCATGGCGCTGGCATCAAAGTAAACATGAAGACAGAAAAAGTGGGGCGGGATGAAATTGCTCAACGCCGACCAGAGAATAAATCTGCTCCCCCGACGACGACACCAGAGCCAAAATCAGTTTCAGGTCAACGTGATGTTCCAGCCCAGACGCTTCAGCTCTAGGAGGGATGCTTAAAAGTAGGACAAGTTTTCGCGAACGATGTTCGCGAAAATTCTGTCCCAGAATGGGCAAGTGGCGACGAACTGCGTCGCCACGCGAACTTGGTTCGCCACTTGCCCTACGCCATTGCCGATTGGTTATTGGGAAGGACGTAGCGATGCAGGCGAATGCTATTGGTTTCAAAGTCCGCACCGGTCCCGTTCCGCTGCCGCGGCGGGTACGCTGGTTGGTTCCCCGCGCCGCTTGGATCGAGAAATCGCGCGTGATTCGGGCAAAGCGGGTGATTGACCTGGCTCTCTGTTTCGCTCTGCTTCCTCTGGCACTGCCATTGATGGCACTCGTCGCGCTTTTGATTTATTTCGATTCAGCCGCTCCCATCTTGTTCGTTCAGGAACGGGCGGGCAAAGGGGGGCGGAAATTTCGAATTTACAAATTCCGCACGCTCTGCAAAGAGTATTCCGATTTGACCGACCGTGAGCGGATGAAAGCCTTTGTACGCGGCATAGATACGCGCGAAATTGGCTCAACGGACAAGTTAATTCATAAACCCTTTGCCCAGACGCAAATGACACGCGTTGGCAAGTTTTTGCGCAAGACCAGTCTCGACGAGTTGCCCCAGCTGTGGAATGTTCTGCGCGGCGAAATGAGTTTCGTTGGTCCGCGTCCGAACGTACTGTGGGAAGTGGAAGCGTACTCGTCATGGCACACCGAGCGTCTCGAAGTATTGCCGGGAATTACGGGGCTGGCCCAGGTACGGGGACGGAGTGGAATTCCGTTTGATCAAATCGCGCGCTATGACATTGAGTACATTCGCAGCTTGAGCTTAACGCTCGATGCACAAATCCTGTGGTGGACTGTTCTCTCGATTGTCCAAGGTAAAGGGGCAGGTTGAAGCGGAAGAATCGCTCAAGGGCAGCTCGAACGAACACGGATGCGGCGACTGCCAATGAACCATCTCAACCCGGTCCGCCCGATGGTAACCTTCTCGCTACCGCCAGAGGTGGCGGGATTGTTTTTATCGGCAAGTTATTTACATTTCTAAGCCGCTTTGTGGTCGCCTTTCTCCTGGCGCGAATTCTAGGGGCAGCACATTACGGAGTTTATAACCTCGCGTTGAGCGCAGCCACGATTGCCGGAAGCGTGGCGCTGATTGGCTTGGATGCGGCGCTGGTGCGCTACATTGCGTTATGGCATAGCCGCAAGGATACGGCGGGTGTCTGGGGCGCAATTCAGGTTGGGCTAACGATTACAACCGTACTAAGCTTGTTGACCGGTACGGCGGTCTTTGCCAGCGCCTACTGGCTCGCTGATCAAGTGTTCCACGACTCGGAACTCGCGCCGTTTTTGCAACTTAGTGCTGTCATTGTTCCCTTTTTGACGTTGAGCGATATGCTGGCGGGGGCCACGCGTGGGTTCAAAACCATGCATTACATGGTGCTTGCCCAGAATTTTGTTCAGCCGCTTGTGCGGGTCATTCTAATTGTCATTTTTGCTGTGATTGGGTTGGGGGTTGGTCAAGCCATCTTGATTTATGGAATCGCAGACTTGTCCGCTTCGGTCTTGCTCATTTACTTTTTGAATAAAGAGTTCCCGCTACGCCGTTCGCTATCCAGCGGGAGATGGGAGCCGCGCGAGATTCTGGGGTTTGCCATACCGCTTTGGTTGTCCGATTCCATGTTGACCTTTCGCAGCAGTATTCAGACCGTCTTGCTCGGCTCATTGAATACCGTGACAACTGTTGGGATTTTTGCGGTCGCGAGCCAACTAAATCTGGTCGCGGACTTGGTGCAGACCTCTGTGACAACGGCGGTCAAGCCAATCATTGTCGAAGTCCATGACAAACGCGAGATTCGCCAATTGGAGCGATTGTATCAGACCATCAGCAAGTGGATCTTTGCCTTTAATTTGCCGGTCTTTTTGATCGTCGTCATGTTTCCTACACAAATTCTTGCCGTCTTTGGCAAAAGTTTTACGCAGGGCGCGGAGGCGCTCACGATATTGGCGTGGGCGAGCCTAGTAGATGCCGCAACTGGCATGTGCGGCACTGTGATTGACTATACGGGTTTCCCGCGATTAAAGCTGGTGAATTCGGTCTCGCGGCTCGTGATTTCGATTGGACTCAATCTCTGGCTGATTCCGACATGGGGCATGGTGGGCGCGGCGGTTGCCGCGTTAGTCGGTGAAATCGTTTTGAACGCGGCACGCGTGATTGAAGTGTACGTTCTCTTTCGAATTCTGCCATACAACCCAAGTTCCCTGGGGCCGGTTGCCGCCGGATGTGTGGCAGTCGGTGTGACCTTTCTTGCGAATCAAGTGCTGCCGAACGGACACCCCATCGTGCATGTCGTGTTGCAAGCGAGTCTTTTGCTCACCGTCTATGTGGCGCTCGTAGCACGGCTGGGTCTGGCAGAGGAGGACCATATCGTGCTGTCGCATGTGCGGCGGCGGGCAACCAAGCGATTTGGGCGATTTGTGCCCGGTCTGGGGTAAATCTATTTCCGATGATCATCAGTCACACCTACCGCTATCTGTTTGTGCAGCTGCCGCGTACTGGTTCAACGGCAGTTGCGCACGAACTGCGACAACTCTATGGCGGCACGCCGATTTTGAGAAAGCACAGTACGTATGAGGACTTTCAAAAGATCGCGACGCCAGAGGAAAAAAGGTATTTTGTCTTTTCATGTATCCGCAATCCCCTGGATGATGCGGTCAGTCACTATTTCAAGTGCAAGACCGACCACAAAGGGAATTTTACCAAGCCGCAGCGACTGGAACGGCGCAAAGGTCTGGTGAATCAACTCGATTATGAGATTTTTGAGTATTTGCGACGCACGGATGCTGATTTTGCGACCTTCTTTCTGAAATTTTACAGGACTCCCTATAACAATTGGGCAAGCCTGTCGCATCGAACATTCAATTATGTGATGCGCTTTGAAAATTTGGTGGCGGATTTCGCTACTGTCCTCGAACAAATCGGCATTGAACCCAAGCGTCCGCTACCGCACATCAATCCGACCGCCCGCCGCACGCGCTCCTATATTAGCTATTACGACACCCCCGAAGTCATCGCCCGCGCCAAGTGGGTCTTTGGACCGTTCATGCAGGAATGGGGTTATGAGTTCCCGCCCGAATGGGGCGAGATGCAAGTGCCCTGGTGGAACCGAGCGCAATATTCTTTCTTAAATGTCTTTCGCACAATGTATTGGAAACATCTGCGCTATCGAATTTAAATCGGAACAAGTGTCTGGTGACACATGGAATGAACGTGCTCCTCGCCGCGTCCAGACGCTTCTTCCTTCCCTGTTCAAATGAAAAACACAAATCGAGTTCTCGTGATCGGTCTTGACGGCGCAACATGGGATGTGCTGGAGCGCTGGGTGCGCGATGGCACAATGCCGAATCTGGCGCGCCTGCGGCGGAATGGCGCGTGGGGCGTGCTCGCTTCGAGCATTCCCCCGATTACCGCAGCCGCGTGGAGCACCTTTATGACCGGCAAACGTCCGGGCAAGCATGGGGTATATCACTTTATCAATTTATTTGAGCAGACGGAGAACCAAGTCCCGGAACTAGTTAGCTCGCGCAGTATTCAGGCTCCAGCGTTATGGGACATTTTGGGGCATCATGGTCGCCAAGTCGTTCTCGTCAACATTCCACTCACGTATCCGCCCCGTCCGGTCAACGGCGTCATGGTGACGGGGCTGCTGACCCCGCGCAACGCCCCCGTCTTTACGTATCCCGGAGAACTCTCCCAACAAATTACCGACTATAAATTTGACCTGGATCGCTTTGTGGACAAGTCGCCGTTTCTCGACGAGATAGACGGCGAAATTGTCGCGCCCACGCTGACACTCGTGAACGAATTCCGCGAGATGTTGGAGATGCGACGACGCGTAACGCTGTCGCTGATGAAATCGGAAGCGTGGGATTTTTATATGGTCGTCTTTATCGGGACTGACCGGATGGGTCATTACTTGTGGCACTACCAGGCTGGCACGGCGGGCAGCGATCCTCAATCGCAGGAGCTCGCGCACGCCGTGCGCGAGTATTACATTCGACTTGATGAAATCATTGGCGAATTGGTCAGCGAAGCGGGCGAAGGGACGACCACGCTGCTCATGTCCGATCATGGGATGGGGCCGAAACACACCAAACGCTTCCACATTAACAATTGGCTGCGCAACAAAGGATGGTTGTGCGCCGAGCAAACGCGGACGCGTCTTTCCAATCCCGATAGTCTGGTCACGCGACTTGGAATTCCCCGCGACCGGCTGGGACGATTGGTCAAGCGCGTACCGGGTCTGGCAAAGAGCCGCGTGATCAAAAAAGCGGCCGACACCACCGCGATGCAGATTGACCTTGAAAAATCTACCGCATACGCCATTCCGATGTTTAATCATATTTTCGGCATACGCTTGAATGTTCCTGCGGATTCGCGTCTGCGGTGGCGGATGGAGATTCGCTCGGCACTCGAAAAGATTATTGACCCTACGACGGGCAAGCGCATCGTGGAAGATGTCATTCGCGGGCAAGATTATTACCAGGGAGTATATGCAAAAAATATTCCCGATTTGATTGTCATGCTCAATCCGGATTACGGCGCAAGCTTTCGCCTGGGGCGCTTTAGTTCGGTCGTGACCGAATTGCAAGAACATACGCGTCGCGGCAAGCACCGTATGGAGGGCATCTTTGTGGCGAGTGGCCCGGGCATTCAAGCGAGCGAGGAACCGCTCCGCAACATTGCCATTGAAGATGTCGCGCCGACGACGCTGGCTTTGATGGGCTTGCCTGTGCCGAACGATATGGACGGGCGGGTGCTCGGCGAAATGTTGACATCGGAATTCACAGCGGCTCATCCCATTGAGAGTGGAGAACCAATTGGCTTTTGGGGGGGCAATGGGCACAGCGCGTTGGCTGAACCCGTGATGTCGGAACAAGACGAAGCGGAAATTCGGGAACGACTCGCTGCGCTTGGTTATCTGGAATGACGATGGAACAGGTCTTGTCGGTTACTCCGCACGCCAGCCACACGCCGCGCGCCTCGCACGCGACGTTCGTCGCGATTCAAACTGCCTCGTACTCGGGGGCGACGTTGCTTGCCTTTTTGCTCAATGCGCATCCCGAAATTTCCAGCATCGGTGAAATGAACGGAGTCATTGCCGCCGATGACCCGGAGCAGTACTTGTGTTCCTGCGGACAACGCATTCGAGACTGTGAGTTTTGGCGTGCGGTGACGTTGGGCATGCGCCAACGTGGATTTGAATTTGATGTCGCGAACTTTGATATGGAATTTTTCCCGGAAGATTCACATTTCTTCGCACAACTCCGGACTGGCTTGCTGCCCTCCGCGGCGTTGAATGCCGCGCGGGATCGGCTCTTCCAAGTGCTGGCGCATGAGCGCCTATATGCGCAGAAACGAGCAGCCCGGAATCATGCGTTTGTTCAAACGGTGCTCGAGGTCACCGGCAAGCGCGTGTTTGTGGATACGTCCAAAGACCACCGCCGCGCGGTGGCCCTCTACGGAGCGGGGCTGGACGTTCGCGCGATTCACCTGGTGCGGGACCCGCGCGGGGTTTATGCCTCCCGTTTGCGGCATGGTGTGGAATTGAGCGCACGCGAGGCCGCGCGGCAGTGGGTACATTTGCACCGACGGCTAGAACGAATGTTGCGCGTGCTGCCGCCCGATCATGTGATTCGAATTCGCTACGAAGACCTTTGTCATTATCCGCATGTGACGTTAAAGCAACTCTACACCTTTTGCGGAGTGAAGGACGCGCTGCCGCTGCCGGAGCTGTACAGTTCACCGCATCACATTGTTGGTAACTCCATGCGGCTTGCCAAAGTATCGGAGATTCGAGTGGACGAGAGCTGGCGCGAACGTTTGACCCGCGACCAGATCACGGATATTCAGCGCGTAGCGGGTGAGCTGTGTGCCCGCTACGGATATAGTTTGAACTATTAGATCACTGAACATGAATTCGCCACTTGCTTTAAAGCGCCCTTCTGGGAGTTACAGTATTCCCTCATCCAACCGTAACACGGCGCGGTATTGGTACGTGATTGTGGGACTGGTCGTCGGCTTGCTCGCCGCGGGCGGTATCGCATGGCTGAATGCAAACGGGCAAGGTATCTTTATTCTCCCCTTGCTGCTTATGGTGCCTTGTCTGGTCTTGTTTTTAAGGTATCCCTTTGTAGGGGTGATTCTTTGGCTGGCGGTCTATCCCTTTGTCGTCAAAACGCCGGGTCTGACAGGCAGCATTGGACATTGGGGATTCTACCGCCTATTGATACCGGGAATGTTATGGGTGCTCATTATGCTCTATTGGGCGAGAGAACGTCCGCGTCTAGCCATACGCCTCACGATTGCTGACTGGGCGATGGTCCTTTTCCTGGTTCTCTCGGTGGGCAATTGCTTGCTGCTTAGCCACGATGTTGTTCTGGGCTTGACGCGGTTATATGACCGGATCTTTGTGCCCTTTTGCCTGTTCTGGTTCGTGCGCTTGCTTTCGCCGAGTGTCCAAGACTTTAAACGGCTTCTCCCGCTTGCGTTTGGGTTACTTGTGGTGGAGGCAGTTGTTGGCTTGATGACTTGGGTAGATCCGAGTCGGCTGCCTCCGCAGTGGCTGGGCGCGGTGGGTGAACGCACGGTGGGGACACTGGGCAATCCTGCGGTCTATTCCAGTACGCTTGTGTTTCTTGGACTGTTGCTTTTCCAATATGCCATGCAGACGAAATCCATTTGGCTGCAAGGTCTGTTTGTTTTTGCCTTGGCGCTTGCGTTCTTTTGTGTTTTTTTCACCTTTTCACGAGGCTCTTGGCTCGGCGGTGCGCTCGTGTGGGTGGGGCTGATGTTTGTGTACCCTAAACCACTCTTTCGATTGATGATGGTCGGGCTAGTTGTCATGGCGCTCTTGAGTACTTCGGTCCTCGCCGCGGCGTTTGCCTTTGCGAATGAGCGTCTGGTCACAGAGCACACAGCAGAAAGCCGAATTATTACCGATGCCGCGTCGCTGCGGATGATCAATGCGAAGCCGCTTTTTGGCTGGGGCTATGGGAACTATGATCTCTACAACACGGATTTCAAGGAAGATGTTGGAGATATTAGTAGCGCGGGCAATGTCAATACATCCCACAATACCTACCTGACGATTGCGGCGGAACAAGGAATTCCCGCGCTGCTGCTGTACCTATTTCCCACGGCGTGGTGGTTCGTGCAATCGTTGATGGCAAGTCAACGCCTACCGCAAGATGGCTTTTATGGTCGTAAACTCTTGATCCTGTTGTGGTTTGTGCTGTTGATGTCGTTCACGGTAAGCAATTTTATGGACATGATTCGCTTTAACCTGTTTGGCACCGCGATTTGGTGGCTCACCCTCGCTCTCATTGCGAATTTGGTTGCGCCGTTTGAACGGGTCGAACCGCGTTCCATGAGTCTGGCGCAAAACTTGGCTCCCAAGAAAGCAACGGAATGACTTTTCCAACGACACCCAAGAACGTAACGTGTGTGGCACCGTCGCAACCACGACGGCAGTTTGCCAAGAGCGCGCGCCCCAACATTTTACTCATCGTGATGGATGCGACGCGGGCGCAGAATCTCTCGGTCTATGGCTATCCCCGGCGCACGACACCCTTTCTGGAAATGTTTGCCGAGAGCTGCATGGTGTACGAGAACGCCATCGCCACCAGCTGCTGGAGCTTGCCCTGTCATGCGTCGCTGTTTACGGGATTGTATCCGTCGGTGCACGGCGCGGATGATCAGCATCAATTTTTGGATGCGGAACATCCCATTATCGGCGAATTCTTGAACGTCAATCATGGCTATCGAACGCTGGCATTTTGCACCAAGCGCGATATTAGCCCGGTGACGGGGATGCATCGCGGCTTTCAGGAGTTTAATCCGGAAAAACGTTCGCTCCCCTTTCATGGAACCCTTCGCAAACTGGACAATGGGGTTGCCAAAATGATGGGCACGCGCGATGGGGGAATGCGCCGTACGAATCAGCAGCTCGCTACGCTCTTACCCAAACTCCAGGCGAACGGCGAACCCTTTTTTATTTTTCTCTCCACCGTCGAATCCCATATCCCCTATCGTCCTCCAAAAAAGTACACGCACTTTTTACCCAAAGGAGTTTCATCCAATCAGGTTGCCGGCGTCAATATGGACCGTTGGAAGTATATGGTCGGGGAAACGGAAATGGGCGAGCAAGATTTTGAAATTTTGCGCGCGTTATACGACGGAGGAATTACGTACACCGATGCGCGGCTCGCCGAACTGTTCGCCGGGTTGCAGCGATTGAATCTGTTGGACGACATGCTCATTATTATCACGGGTGATCACGGGGAGAATCTGGGAGAGCATGGATTGATGGCGCATGGCTATTGTTTGTATGACACGGTGGTTCATGTGCCGCTCATCATTCATTACCCACAATCGCTGGGGCTAACGGGGCGGGTAAGCCGTCAGGTGCAATCAGTAGATGTCTTGCCGACGATTTTGAACTTGCTCGGCGATGAATCAGCCACGCGCCATCGTTCCTTACAAGGACATTCGCTTTTATCTACGGAGCGCCACGAGTTCACGGTCGCGGAACAAGCCAATCCCGATATGACCATTTTCAAGACCCGATTTCCGAACAAGGATGTGTCCCGTTATGACCGCTACTTGCGCATGATTCGCACGGAGGCGCATAAATTTATTTGGGCTTCGGATGGGCAGCATGAATTGTACGATCTGCAGGCAGACCCCCACGAAACGAGGAATCTCATTCAACGTGAACCGCCGCTCGCATTGCGCTTGGCCCAAGAATTGAAGGATTGGCAGCTCGCCCATACTGCAATCAGGCGGGATTCAGCATTCGCGGAATCAAGAAGCGTCGCAGTTCAACAGGGAGCGGCTGTGTGAGCGAATTCCAGTCCGTCGCAAGCTTGCTCCGTTGGAAACGCTTCGGATTGGCGCTCGAGGGAATGCGTCGTACGCTGCATGTGGGGAATTACTGGAATTGGATTGAGGTTCCGGAGCTGGCGGAGGGTATTGCGATTACAGAATTAGTGTGTCCGCTTCGCTATGATGTCTATGTGCGGCGCGAATTTTTATCGTTTTACCGGGCGCACCGGGATTTGTATGAGAACGATTTTGAGGCTTTTGTTCAGCGAGCGCGAGCGAGTTCCTATTACATCTGGTATATGCAATCGGAAGCGGTGCGCTGCAATGCGCACCTGCGCGACCATCCTGACGCATTGGAACAAGCCTTTGCCAAGCGCATTCGGCGCAGTGTGGAGTTGTATCAACGGATCACGCGCGAGGGATATTCCGCGCAGTATCCCATCACCTTAAAGTCGGCCGAGCGTTTGCTGCCGCCGACGACCGATCGGGCGGGGCCATCAACCGGGAAATCTGTTTCAAACCGATATTTTCTCGCCGATGGGTGTCACCGTGTCGCCGTGCTCATGGAACTGGGGTATCGAGTGATTCCGGCGGAATTCTTTCGCGTGAAATGTTACCGAGAATTCAGCCCGTTCGACAGCACCAGTTTATTGGCGAGGGCCTTGCCCCTCGATGAAAGGACCTATTTTCGGTATCTCTCGACGCGCTATTGTGCGCCGAGGTCGTTTGAGCGGCGTGACCCATTCTTGAACTATATCCAGGTGCAACGACCCTATGTCTTTGCCGAAGTGCTCTCGGTCGTACTGGCAGATGGGTTTCTGGTCAAGCGCCCCAATGCATCAAACGACAGCAGGAAAAATGGTCATGCTTAGCAGTCACCGGTTGAGTCAGCTGGAGCGGCACGTGAACTTTTTTGCTTCTCGCGCGCCTGCCGACTATTACGCCTATGGACGTTGGCGCGTAGCGCATTGGATTCAGAAAAATGCGCCGAAAGGATACGACGTTGACCGCAGTGCGTTGGTCAAGGCGCTCGATGTTGCCAAACTGACACGCTTTAGCCGAGAGGACCGAGATCTGTCGCAGTGGATCGCATCGCATTTCAAGAAACGCCGCACACCGACATTCTTTTTTGATGGGCGGCACCGCCAGAGACAGCTCGCCGGCATATCTGATGCGGACACAGCGGCGACCCTCCGCGCGGCGGATGCGATTTGCCGTCGCGAATTTACGTTTCGCGGCGTGCAAGTGAATTTCGCAGGTTCTATGGATTGGCGATGCACACCCGAAGGCAATGTGGACTGGCGCTGGGACCTCAATCGGCATACTTATTTCGTCACGTTGGGGCGTGCCTATTGGTATAGCGGGGAAAATCGGTATGCGCTTGAGTTTCGCGCATTGCTGCGCGATTGGTTGGAACGCAACCCGGCGCGCACAAATGAACTGAATTGGCAAAGTGTCTTTGAAGTCGCTTGCCGCATCAATCCCTGGATCTGGAGTTTTTACTTGTTTCGAGATGCGCCTGCGATGGACACGGACACCATTCTATTGTTTTTGTGCGGCTTGCTTGCACATGGGCGATACCTTGACGCGAATATCGAGCTGCATGTGCCGAACAATCACTTGTTGCTGGAAGCCAAGGCCTTGACGGTATTAGGGATTCTCTTTCCTGAATTTCCAGAGACCGAAAAATGGAGGCGGCGTGGACTCAAAATCCTCACCACCCAAGTCGAGGCGCAGGTCGGTTGGGATGGCGTGCATGGGGAACGTGCGATGTTGTATCACCAGATCGTTGCGAGCGAATTACTGGAGTGGCTCGTGCTCATGGAGAATAATCACTTGTGCGTGACGCCTTACGTACGCTCCACCGTGCAACGCATGATTGATTTTGAAAGCGCCATGCGAAAACCGGACGGGACGCTGCCGCTTTTGGGGGATTCGGCGCTCGAAGATACCCACCTGCGCGTTCCGCCAGTCCAAGCCGGACTCGCCTTTTTCAATAACGAGCGGGTTGCTCACCAAGAGCTGACGGAGGCGACGCATTGGCTGCTTGGGCCCAAACGGGTTAGTGCGCTGCGCGACGCGCAAGCGGTAATCGCATCGGGTTCGCGCGCCTTTTTTGAAGGCGGATATTTTGTGATGCGCGGTGGGCAGGACGCCGACGCGTTGTATCTGGTATTTGACTGCGGCCCGTTTGGCTTGAAACGGATGCCGAATCATGGGCACGCCGACGCTTTGAGTCTCGAACTGTACGCGTACGGACAAACGATGCTGCTCGATCCCGGTTTTTACAGCACCTCGCTGGGCGAAGAGTGGCGCAACTATTTTCGAGGCACGCGGGCGCATAACACGGTTACGGTGGATGAACGGGATCAATCCGAGTTACTCGATGTGCGACGCGTGTATCGTCCCGCGCAGGCGCGGCTGTTGCGTTGGGAGTCTGCGGCCGAATTTGATTTTGCCGATGGACAGCACGATGGTTATACGCGTTTGCGAGACAGAGTGCTGCACCGCCGGCAAGTGTTTTTCTTCAAGCCGTTCTATTGGGTCGTCCTAGATTGGCTAAACGGCGAGGGGGTACACACCTTTGACCTGTACTATCACTTTCCTCCCGGCGCAGCGCCCGAACTTGACCCCATTTCAAAATCGCTGCGCTGTCTTTATACCAATCAGGCGCGGCTTGACATTCTGCCACTTGCGAACGGGGACTTGAACGCCGAGATTTTGATTGGACAGACCGATCCGATCCAGGGATGGGCTTCCTTTTGCTCTGGCGAGAAACAACCTGCGCCCGTCCTGCGGTATCGGCGGCGCGCATCGGCACCCACCCTTTTTTGCACCGTGTTATGTCCATCTCGCAGCGAGCAAGCCCTCCCGTTGGCAGTCCATTCCATATCCGTCGAATCGCTGGCAGATAGCAAATCGAACAGCCAGATTGCTTTACAAATCGAGAATGAGGCATACGTAGATCATTTTTTCCTGGATTGTGGGGCAGAGGCGCAACCCAATTCCGTCGCACACTATGCGACCGATGCCAGCTTCTTGTTAATCCGTCATACCAAGCCGGATCTGCACCCGATTCAAGTCATCCGGCGCGGTAGGCGCAGTTTGGGCGAGACAGTATCTGCTGTTCCCTTGCCGAACTAACCCAAATGTCGAGCGGAGAGACTTATGCGTCTGAAACGCAAAAAAATTAAAGCGACCATTCAAAACTTGCGCTGGCGCAAATTTGGGTATTTGCGCTATCTCGTGACGGGCTATTTCCTGCCACGCATGCTGTATTGGCTTACCTATAGCATTCCCCGTCCGCTTTTGATTGTGAACGGTATCGCCCTCTTTGCCCTGTTAGTCGCACTGCCGATTGATCAACTAAGCGATGCATGCGGGTCATGCTATCGGGCGCGCGTGTTTGCGTCGGTATTTACTGTACCCGTGTTACATGCGCCATGGCTCCGCGATCTCGCCAGCGATATTTTCGCATTCGCTCTCGTCAGCGGGCTGGTTCTCGTTCTCGCGCGCTATTTGCGGCAGCGAGATGTAAAGGCGCTCCAACAGAATGCGCGCGTGCTCACCGAGCAGGCACAAGCCACCCTTACGAATGCGCGGAGTATGCGCTGGTCCGAGTTGCCGATTGCGCCCGATGTGCGAAAGGCGGTTGACACGGCGCGGTCCAGTGCTGGAGTTGATGAATTCGTTCTGGCGCGGATGGACTCCAGTGGGCGTGTTCGCAGCATGTTCGGGCCACTGCCCTTTGGCGAACCGGCGGGGGATGATGACTTGCCGAACGCCGCATCGAATCGGAAAGAGATTGTACTCGTCGGGGATCAGGTTTTGGTCTGCAAGGATTTTGCTGACCGACAACACTTTTTGCATGAATGGTGCTGCCTCGCGGCCTTGCAGGGAAAAGCCAATGTGCCCACGTTGGTGCGGGTGGATGAAACGAATCATCGAATCTACATGAATTTTATTCCGGGTCGAACGCTGCTCGGCACACCGGTCACGGCGGGAATCCTTTCCAGCCTTGAGAAGCAGATGGATTCTATCCATAAAGCGGGCGTGGTGAACTTTAACCTTGCGCCTGCCAACATCATCCTCGAGCAGACGACGAACACGCCCTGGTTCGTAGATTTTACCGATGCTCAATACTTGAAATCGCCCGGCAATCACACCTTTACCTATCGGCGAGACCTAGATCGTATTCGCTTTAATGAAATTTACGGGCGGAACCTCATTACCGAAAAATCGGCACGCCAGCTGCTTCGGTTATACAAAAAGTGGGGATACGCTCCTGTAGATTTTGGCGGCGGACTGGCGGTCGGAGAATTTTGGATGGTCAACAGCGGAACGGGGCGCTGGGAATTTCTGAACCGACAGGTGATGCCGCCAGTCGCCGGTAAACGGGTGCTCGATCTCGGCTCCAACAACGGGTCTATGCCGATGATGATGCTGCGCGCAGGGGCTTCCGAAGTCATCGGGCTGGAACTGCGCCCGCAAAACGTCGAAAAAGCGCGAGTGATTCAGAGAATTTACGAGTGGCGGGACATGCGCCGCTACAATTTGAAAATGATTAACGCCAACATGCTGGAAATGTTGCACCAGAATTTTGGCAAGTTCGATCTGGTGACGGCGTTCTGCTCCATCTATTACCTGGACGAGCAAGACATGGCGCGCGTGGTAGGCAAAGCGGCCGAGCTCGCGCCGATTATGATTATTCAGGCAAACGACAAGAACCGTCAAAGCAAAACGGCCAAGGAGATGGCGCGCAAAAAATCCGTTCCCTATCTGGAGCAACTGCTCAAACGCAACGGCTTTCCGTACGTTGAGGTGATTGCCCCGCCGGGCTATTCGCGTCCGTTGTTGATTGGTAGGAAAGAAGCGCTGCCCGTCAGCGAGTCCGTCAGTCTAGTACCCGAATCGGGAATACAGCATTCTCGACAAGCACAGTCCGCCGCCTAAGCCTGTAGCGAGACAACCCGTCACCAGGGGAACAAGCCGTATGCGCGTAGCGATCGTTGGAGATTATCCGCTTAACCCAAATCGAATGCGAGGTGGGGTGGAGGCGGCCTTTGCCTATCTCGTACGGGAACTCGCATGTATCCAGGGTTTGGATTTACATGTGCTGACTCTCGGCGATCCGGGCTACCTTCGTGCAGTCCAGGCAAATCTGCCAAGTGTCACCTTCCATGTGCTGCCGCCATTTCGGCGGCTCGAATTTGCGCGTAATTTCCGGTCGTATCAAGCCATGCTGAATTGTGAGCTAAAAAAGATTCAACCGGACCTTGTCCACGCGCAGGGCGCGACCGACCACGCGTACGTTGCGCTGCGCTCCCGCTATCCGACGGTGATTACTGTGCATGGCGTGCAGGGCGAAGACAGCCGGTATCAACCGAGCTTGCATCAACGCGCTCGGAAATGGGTCTATAGCCAACTCATTGAACGCCATAACTTGAGTCACACGCGGCATTTGATTGCATTGAGTCGCTACGTTACCCAGTATTTCGCCCATGTGATACATCCAGACACCTGCGTTTATTACATTCCGAATGCGATTGACGATAGTTTTTTTAAATTGTCGAGCGCACGACGATCCAAGACGGTCTTGTATGCCGGTCGCCTCATTCAACGGAAAGGGGCGGTGGACCTCGTGCGCGCATTTGCGGGCGTCGTGAACCGAATGCCAGAGGCGCAGTTGCGCTTTGCCGGAGAATACACGTCGGAACCGCAGTATGTGGCTCAAGTGCAAGAGCAAGTTCGCGCCGCGAACTTGCAGGCACACGTTCACTTTTTGGGAGAACTGTCGGAAAACCAAGTGTTGCAAGAATTTGCCCATTGTGACGCGCTGGTACTGCCTTCTCATCAAGAGACTACGCCGATGGTGATTGCGCAGGCGATGGCGGCGGGTAAGCCGGTGATTGCCACGCCGGTCGGCGGTGTGCCGGAAATGATTGAGGATGGAAAGACCGGGATAGTCGTCCCGCGCGGGGATGTGCATCAATTGACTGGCGCGCTATTCCAAATTCTGGGGGATGACGCGCGGCGTGTGAAAATGGGACGCGCGGCGCGATTGTACGCGCAGGAAAATTATCACGCGGCGGCAGTCGCGCGCAAGACATTCTCTGCCTATCAGCGTGTAAAGCATTCTGATGACTAGGCCATCACATATCTTTATCGTCGGATTATCGAGAACCGGCACAACTCTCACACGCAGAATCCTAAACTGCGCGGATGAGGTGGGGATTGGAGGCGAGTCGCAATTTTTCGGCGACCGCCGCCGACTCGGACTGCTGCGGCGCGAGGGCTATCGGGATCGCTTTGCCCAGCTCGGAGACCTGCACACCGACGAGGGCGCAAAGCGGGTGGTGGATTCCATTTTCACGATCAAGCAAAATAATTTTTGGGGAAAAATTGCGCGCGGCGCGGACTATGAACAATTCTTGAATCAAGTTCTGGCGTCGGATCGGAGCGAACGCGCGCTGCTGGACATCGCCATGAGTTTTTTCGCAGACGGCAAACCGATTCATGGCGAGAAAACGCCCGCGCACATCTACGCGGTTCCGACGCTCCTGCAATGGTACCCGAACGCCAAGATTATTCATACCTTTCGTGACCCCCGCGCGGTCTATATTTCCAACAAGCGCAAATATGAAAAGCGCCAGTTACCGTTCTTGAGTGTAAAGCTCCGCCGGACCAAAATGGTCTTTGAGGGGTATGCGAGTCTGGATGTGATGTTGAACTGGCGGCGCGTGATTCGCCTGCATCGGAAATACCAACGACATTACCCAAACCAATATTACCTTTCGCGCTATGAAGACCTGATTGCGACGCCGCGTGCGAGTGTCGAGCAGTTGTGCGCGTTTTTAGGAATCCCGTTCCAAGAAGAGATGCTGAATCAAATGGTGCTGAATTCCAGCTTTCTCCCCAAGAATAGTCTGCCCGGCTTTGACACGCAAGCGATATACCGCTGGCGCGACCATCTGAACCCTCAAATCAACCGTTGGTTCGTTTTCTGGTGCGGTCGCCAGTTGCAAGAGTTTGGATACCAGCCCTAGTTCGGTTTTCGGTGAGAGACATGGATCACGGACCTATTTATCTAGCGGGCGCAGACCGTTCGGGCACAACGCTCATGTCCGCCTTGCTCGCCACCCATCCACATATCGCTATTGCGAATCTTGGCTCGAATATGTGGACCTTTTTCGATGGGAAATTTGGCGCGTTGGAACGTCCCGAAAATTTCGAGCGGTGTCTCGCTGCACTGCTGCGCTATAAGAATGTCTTGGTGCTGAAACCGGACGCCGCGCGCATTCGACGCGAATTCGCCCAAGGGGAACATACTTATGCGCGGCTCTTTCGATTGATTGAAGATCATTTCGCCGAGCGCCTGGGCAAACCGCGCTGGGGCGACAAAACGAGTTACGTCGAACGATACGCCAGCACGATTTTTACCGCGTATCCTGACGCGAAAATGATTCACATGGTGCGCGACCCGCGCGACCGTTATGCGTCGGCAATCAAGCGCTGGCCCAGTGGGCGAGGGCAAGTCGGCGGGGGCACGGCGCGCTGGTTGTACTCGGTACGGCTGGCGGCAAAAAATCAAAAACGCTTCCCACGACAATACAAAATTGTTCGCTACGAAACGCTGGTCACGCGACCTGAAGAGACAATGCGTGAGGTCTGCGCCTTTTTGGATGAACCATACGACCCGGTGATGTTTACGATGGCGGGGGCGAAAGGGTTTTGGGCCAAGGGCGGCAACAGCTCCTATGAACGCTTTACGCCCGGTATCATTTCCTCATCGGCGGTGGGGCGCTACCACCAAGCCCTGTCCGCTCGTGAAATTGCCTTTATTCAAACGTTCGCGCGGCGCGAGATGACGGAATACGACTATGTTCCCAGCCCATCGCGATTTTCCCGGCGCGAGCAAATCGCCTTTTATGGATTGTATATTCCCGCGCACCTTGTCCGCTTTTCCGCGTGGCGGATCCAAGAATTGCTCCAGCAGCACTTGCCTTTGTTGGTGGGACGAACTCCGATGGGCAATCGCTTGCTGCCCGATCCGTAATGCACGAGGTGGTGTAGGTTAAGACTCATGCGACCCGATTACGTGTTTATCGTGGGGTGTAACCGAACGGGCACTTCCCTGCTCCGTCAAATCTTGAATCAGTCTCCAGAAATGTGCCTTGCGCCAGAGACGCACTTTTTACGTCGTCTTAGCTTGGTCGGCGCGGATCGAATTCTTGGAAAATTCGGCGACCTGCACGCTGAACAGAATGTGCAGCGGCTTGTGGATTTCATCTATGCCAATCATCGTGCGCTCAAGATTAGTTTGTGGCAGTGGCTTAAACGGAATGTCGCGCGTGAAACCTTTGCCGCCCAGGTGCTCGCCACCGACCGGAGTGAGCGTGCCTTGTTTCAGGTCTTGATGCGCGTCTACTGCGAACGCATGAAGCCAGAATTGACCGAGCCGATTCTTGGCGAAAAAACGCCAACTCATCTTTATTATGTGCCTACCTTGATGGAATGGTTTCCCCAGGCCAAAGTGATTCATACGATTCGTGACCCGCGCGCCATCATGGTCTCCAAGTTGAAAAAAGTGAACCGCGCGACCAGTCGCGATGGATTTACCAAACGGATGGGGGCCGTTCCCAGTCACTTGATGAGTCCCTTTGCGGATGCGATTGAAATGATTCACACGGGCGCGGCATGGATGGATGCGGCCCATCTTGATGAGCAGTATACGCGACGATATCCCAATCAATATCGCCTGCTGCGGTTTGAGGATTTGGTCGCCAAGCCCGAACAGCAAATCACTGCCTTGTGCAAATTTTTGGAAATTGAGTTCAAGCCTTCGATGGTTCAGGAAATTCACGTCGTTTCGTCGAGCTTTGAAAAAACGCATCGCGGGGAGGGTGGAATTGATCGTCGCTCGCTGGAGCGCTGGAAAGAGCACAGCCATCCTCTGGTAAACAAGAGCCTGGAAATTTTCGGGCGCTCGGAATTGGAGCGTTTTGGATACCTCCAACGAGCCAATTGAGGCAATAGGAGCAGAATGGATTATCAACCGGTGTACGTGGTCGGCGCAGATCGGTCGGGAACGACGTTGATGCAGGCGCTCCTGGCATCGCATCCCCATTTAGCATTCTCCGACAAAGCCTCGAACTTGTGGACCTATTTTTACAAGCAATATGGTTCGTTGGCGCGACGAGAAAATTTTGAACGCTGTCTCGCTGCAATGCTGCGCTATAACCATGTGCAGGCACTGTACCCGGATCCGGAATGCATTCGCCAGGAATTCCTGGAAGGCGAGCCAACCTACCCTCGGCTCTTTGCGCTGTTGCACGAACAGTATGCGCGGCAAATTGGCAAACCGCGTTGGGGCGACCGCTCCACGTATGTTGAGCGATTTGCCGATGAAATATTCAAAGCATATCCATCTGCCAAGATGCTGCACATGGTGCGCGATCCGCGCGACCGCTATGCGTCATCTATCACGCGCTGGCAGCGCGGCGAAGGCAAAGTCGGCGGCGGCGCCGCGCGCTGGCTCTATTCGATGCATTGGGCGAAACGAAATCTTGCGCGCTATCCCGACCGCTATTTGCTCGTGCGCTATGAATCACTGACGATGCAGCCGGAAGAGACGCTGCATGAGATTTGTGAATTTCTTGCTGAACCATTCGACCCTGCGATGCTTCAATTTGCGGGCGCGCATCATTTCCGCTCGCGCGGTGGCAACAGCTCGTACGGACGGCAAAAAGATACGCAGATTTCGCCCGGTTCGATTGGCAAATATCGCCAGGTCTTGACGGCGCGTGAAATTGCTTTTTTACAGCACCGAACCTACCGCGAAATGATTGAGCATCACTATGCGCTCGATCGAATCACACTGTCCCGCCGCGACCAGCTCTTGTTTTACATGCTCGACGTTCCTTCGAACTTGGCGCGCATGGCAATCTGGACAAGCATCGTCAAGTTCTCACCCGAGGGCCCCAAAGTCTTGAGCCGTTCCAATTCGGAAAATGGCTAAGGCATTCATTGGACAGGTGAAAAGTGAAATTAGCGGAAAAGATGGAACGAGGGCCTATTTTTATTGGTGGATTGGATCGCTGTGGCAAAACGATGCTGCGGGCGTTTCTGGTCTCGCACCCCCACATTTCGATTCCCGCGATTGGGTCGAACATGTGGACATACTTTTACGGCAAGTACGGCGCATTGGATCAGCCAGAGCATTTTGAAAAATGCCTTACCGCCCTGCTACGGTACAAGCACGTGCGTTTTCTCAAACCGGACCCGTTGCGAATTCGGTGCGAGTTCCAGCAAGGTCCCGCGACCTATGCGCGGCTCTTTGCCTTGATCCAGCAACACCATGCCGAGCGGATGGGAAAGCCGCGCTGGGGAGATCAATCGGGTCTCATCGAACGCTATGCCGACCTGATTCTCCGCGCCTATCCGGATGCCCGCATGATTCACATGATGCGTGATCCACGCGATCGCTATGAGGCATCGCTGACGCGGTGGACGGAGGGCAAAGCGCGCGCCGGCGGCGCGACGGCGCGCTGGCTCTATTCGGCGCGGCTCGCCCGACGAAACGCGGCGCATTATCCAGACCGCTACTTGATTGTCCGGTATGAAGAATTGGTCTCGTCACCCGACGAGACGCTGCGTAAGGTCTGTTCCTTTTTGCATGAGGACTTTGATTCCGCCATGCTGACGTTATGCGGTGCCGACGGCTATCGTGCCAAGCTCTTGCAGAATGCCCGCGCGGTAGGCGCGGCTTCGCTGATCAATACCGCATATATTGGACGCTTTCGGAATCACGTTGCGCCTGGCGAAATTGCCTTTATTCAAACGTTCGCCGCTGCAGAGATGCGAGCGTTTGGATACACGCCTGACCCACTCTTGCTCTCACCCGCCGAACATTTACGATTTTGGCTGATTGACCGTCCGCTCAACTTGGTTCGCTTTATGGCATGGTATGGGGTTGAACTCGCGCAGCAAAACTTTCCGTCACTGGTGGGACGGATGCCCGCACGCAACAAGTGGCTGTCATCCTGATACGGAGGCATCGTGTGATGTATCTAGGCACCAAGCCTTCGATTCTGCGTCCGGGCTTTTTATATGCCGAGTGGCAGCTGCGGAGGGTACACGCGCCGTTTACCAGCGAAATAACACAAAACATTCTCGCTCAATATGGATTGACTTTAACCCGAGCTCCACAATGTACGCCGGGGGGGCAAGGGCGAAGTCACAGCGCGGTCGTGTACACCAATCAGGGCAAAAAATTTTTCAAGCAATATAAAAAATCGCTCACGCGCTCGGCAATCGAGCATGAGCATTCGATCTTGAAATATCTGGATAAGGTCAATTTTCTGGCAGCACCCCGCCTCGTGGCTACCCAGGCGGGTACCACAGTAGTTCACCATGAGGGCGCTTATTATGTGCTCTTTGATTTCATCGAGGATGGGTTTCAATACTACAAATACGTGATGCTCCCCAGTCAAACCAAACGCTTTGTGATTATGGCGGGCAAACTCTTGGCGCAGCTGCATCAAGTGCTCACGGATTTTACACCGGCGGGAAGTAATCCGAACGGATTCATTTCGCGCACGGGTGAGCGTTGGCACGAGCTGGATTGGTATCTCGATAAATTGCGCGAGAACGTCAAGGCGCCGCTGCCGCAAATGCATACGTTGACTGACCGCGCGCCGGACTTGGAACGCGCCTTGTGCGCGCTGGATCAACACCTGCGCGAGCTCAATTTGCCACGTACTACGATACACGGTGATTACGGGCCTCACAATCTATTATTCCGAAAGAATGCGCCGGTCGTCATTCTCGATTTTGAAATTGCGCGACTGGATTGGCGGGCGTTGGATATGGTGAATGCGCTTTGGCGGATCGGCAAAGACAAACCCTTTCGCGCGCGCCGCGATCGAATCGAGTGGTTTTTCGACGCCTATAACTCGGTTACGCCGCTCACTCGGAATGAACAGCGCGCCTTACCGCAGCTCTGGAAATTTTCGCATGTGCGCCGTGTAATCTCGAATTGGTGGGAGTACTCTCGAACTTGTGACGAGTTTAATCGAACGAAAGCCTTCCGCCATCTCCAACTCTATGACTGGATTGATGCGTATCCATCCTATCTGCAATTCGAAGGAATGGAGCAGGCACGCCTGTGACCGTTTCTGAAGTATTGACGACCAAGGCCGCGCGGGGAGAGAGCGCCCGCGGGCTGCGCGCGTTCGACCTGAATGCTGTTTTCTATTTCTTGCGGGTCGCGTTGATTACGTATGTCGCGCCGGTGTATGTGCGTCTGCTCGTGAGTGGTTTTCGCAAATACAAATACTGTGCCTTGCTCGTGTCCAAATACACCGCCCGGTTCCAGCTCTCGACCTGGCAATGGAATGCGAATGGATTGGTTCGCTCCGGGTTGGAAAATTATCCGCTGTCCATTGGCGAGCTAGGGCTTGAGGTGGAATCGCTCAAACGACTCAAACACCAATCCAAAGACGCGCGGCGGGTGGTGATCGGCGAAATTGATCGGCATGGGCGTTTGCTCTCGTACTTTGGACCCTTGCCCGATTTTCAAATGGTCGAGCAGGATGATTTTCAACCGCGTCGCCGGTTTGCCGTTCGCCTCGTCGCCGTAAAGGGCTGCGTAGGAATTGAGAAAAGTTTCGCCGGACGCCCTGCGAATTTCATTAACGAAATACGCGTGCTGGAGCGACTTGAACGGGCAGGGTGCAAGGTTCCGATAATCCTGGATATTGATTTCAAGCGCCAATTGTTGACGATTTCCTACATTCGCGGACGCGTCCTGCGCGATGAACTCGTGCAGCGCGGGGCACAGTTAGAAGGCAAATGGGGCGTAGACGGTCGGAAAGCGCATGATCGCAATCGGGTCTTGGGCTGGCGGTCGGGCGAAGGGAAACGCTTTCTCCGCGATGTGCTGAATACGCGGGCGTTGGAGTATTTATTTGATGAGCTGCGCAAGTTCCATTCCGTCCGTGTCATTGGGAATGACATCAAGTACGGCAATGTCATTCTCGCCGCGCATTCGGATGAACCATCCTGGATTGATTTTGAACATGCGTTTTGTTACCCGAACGTTCCTTTGCCGTGTTTTCATGTGTTGTGTGACCGAGACATTGAAAAGTTCAATTTGTTTTTTGGAACAGCGCACTTGAGTTACCGCCGCCTGCGAAAAGCGATTCACGCGGAGAGACGACGCGCCAGCGCGTGGTCCGTGCCGGTCTATTTCGGAAATGGGCTGGCGCTCGGTTCACTCTGGAATTCGGATGCAGGATTCGGCTACTGGGAATTGTTTCTCAAACACCATCTACCGCCGGTACGTGGCAAGCGCATTCTGGATTTGTACGCGAATAATGCATTTTACAGTCTTCAAATGCTGCGTCGGGGCGCGCGCCACGTCATCGCTCTCGAACCATCGTCCGAAAAGCAGCTGCAGGGAAATCTGGTCAAGGCGGCGTTTGAATGGGCGGACAATGCGCGCTATTCCTTTGAATATCGTAATCTGGCACTGGATGAATTGACGGTAGAAAACGAACGCTTTGATCTGGTGACTGCCTTACATGCGATCCCTGTGGCGGACTGCGCAACGGCAGCGCGGTTCGTGCGTCACATGAGCACACTGGCGGATATTTTTGTTTTGCAACGAGGGTTTGTAATGCCCGATGGGACGTCGCTGCGAATGGAGGAGAGCGCCCAAATTTTATCGGAAAACGGCTTCCCAATTACTCGAATCGTAAATGGACGCCACAAGGAATGCGGTCTTTTTATCGGGAGCAAGCAATGACTCGCTCCAACGAAGGCGCTTTGGCGTTGCTGTCGTATTTTTTCAACGCCCTGCACGAGCAGGACATCCACTATTGTCATTGGAAGAGCACGCATGGTTTGCCACGCGCGCTCGCGGGCAAAACCGACCTGGATTTGTTAGTGGACCGAAACGATGCCCATCGTTTTCAAAACATTTTATCTCTATGCGATTTTCGCCCGGTGATTTCAAGCCCACGTCGTCAATTTCCGGCGATTCAAGATTATCTTGGTATGGATGCTCAAACGGGACGGCTGACGCATTTACATATTCATTATCGCGTTGTGCTGGGCGAAGAGTTCGTCAAGAATTATTACTTGCCGCTTGAGCCAGCATTCTTGAACAACACGCGTGCGCTGTGCGGCGTACGCGTGCCTTTACCAGAGATAGAAATGCTCGGTCTCGTACTGCGCGCGCTGGTGAAATACCGAGACCGCGACATTGTAAAGGATATGCTTCATCTTGGCACAGGCGGATTGCCGCCCAGCACGTTGGACGAATTACACGCGCTTGGCGCGCAAACCACCGATGAACGTCTCTTGTGCGCGGTCGAACGGTATCTTCCCTTTGTCTCGCCGGACCTGTTTAGGGAGTTCCTTTATACGATTCGGCATACTCCGCGCGCCGGATGGACCTTGTATCGTTTACGACGCCAGCTGCGGGCTGATCTCGCGCCGTTCCGACGCTGGAGCTCCTGGCAAGCGACACGGATCTATTGGAATGCCATACTGCAAGATACGCCGCCGTTCAATCGCCTACCATCTCGCTCCGAGAAGCGGAAAAGTCCGGCATCGGGCGGATTGGTGCTGGCGTTGGTGGGAGCTGACGGAGCCGGCAAATCAACGGTTGTCCGCGAGTTGACCCACTGGTTGGGCTGGCGCTTGAACGTCCAAACCTTCTACATGGGCACAACTCGCCCCTCGCGCCTGACCAAATTTCTTGGAAGCATTTCAAGCTTCGTAGGATTGCCATATGCGGTATGTCGGCGGGCGTTCGGCGACAAACATTTTGTCACGCGGCGAACCGCCGAGCTGGCACAGACCGCGCAGTACATCCGCTTGGTGGGGCAAGGCCGAGATCGCTATCGGCGGTACTGTGCCGGGCGACAAAAGGCCGCGCGGGGCAGTATTGTCATTTTTGATCGCTATCCGTTGCACAACGTTCACCTGTTCGGTCGCACGATGGACGGTCCGCGTATTGCCGCGCTGCACGGCGACGAGCTGCGTGGTCTCACCAGACGCCTGGTAGTCGCGGAAGAGGGCTGGTATCGCAAAATCGTGCCGCCGGAGCACATCTTTTTGCTGCGAGTCCGTCCCGAAGTTTCATTGGCTCGCAAACCGGAACACGCTCCCGAACGGATTGTTGCCAAGAGCCATGCCTTGAATGAATTGGCAGAATCCAATACCCAAGTCACGGTGATTGATGCTGAAAAACCGCTTGAGGCTGTACTGCTGGAAATCAAACAGCGGGTGTGGAATTTGATTTGAGTATGGCTGGATTTGCTCTCATGGTCGGCGGCAAGGACTCGCCTCTCGCGCGGGAGGACTTTGCGCGTTTTGTTGCACGCGTTGCCCACTATAAATCGTTTTCGGGCATCCCATATCGCATTGACCACGAAAGTTGTCACATAGCGAAATTTGATACGTCGGCATCGCTGCACCGCAACGCCGCATGGCACACCGAGACCGGTTCCTGGATCGTCGCCGCAGGGACGGTCATTGACCGAGAGAATGTGACGCCGAATGGATCGTTGTGTGGATTGCTCGAAGCCTATCTCGCGCAAGGCAGTTCCGCCTTTGTACGGTGCGATGGACAATTTGCGCTCATCGTCTATGACGGAGTGAATCGCCGCGTCATCGTCGCCTCCGACCCGTTTGGCTATTTATCTATCTTTTACGGGGAACGCGGCGGTCACACCTTTGTATCAACCTCTGCGCTCGCTGTCGCAGAGCAGGTGTGTTCCCCCGCGGACCGTCTGGGAGTGAATTCGTTTCTTGCTACGGGCAAGGTATTCGGCGAGACGACGCTCTGGCGCGATGTGAAACGGATGCCGGGCGCAACCGTAGTCGCGTTCGACGCCGACAATCACCATCGAGCGAAATACTGGAATCTGGGCGTGGATGAGACGCTGGGGAAATTGTCGCTGGACCAGGCGGTCGAGTCTTCCGTCGAAAGGGTTGGAGCGGTTTTGAGCCGAAACCTCGCGCGTGAGGGTACTATGTGGAGCGATTTAACCGGAGGATTTGACACGCGCCTACTCACGTTTTTCCTCGACCGCCTGAATCTGCGATTCAAAGCGGATTTCGTCGGTCCCGACGAACACGCCGATGTGCGCATTGCCAAGAACATTGTCAAGACATTTGGATGGAAGCATGAACATTTTCAACTTCCGGCGGACTGGGCGGAAACGTGCGTGAACTTGTGTGACGAAGCGTTGGGACGCGGTGACGGACATTTGAACGTGCTGCTGTTATTACGCGCGCTCTGGGTACATCAATGCGAGAGTCGTCAGCATACCACGCTCTTGAGTGGGCTGGGCGGCGAGATGTGGCGCGGCATTTTATGGTGGTCGGAGCGCGCAGCATTGGGTTCATCGCCGGTAGTGCATTACGACCGGCAGCTGTGGAGTCTCATGCACCCTATCCCGCGCACGGTTTTGGCGCAGGATTTCACGGGTCAGGTCAAATCTGCCTTGCTTGAACAATTTACGGCGGTGGGTGAGCGCGAGCCGGACGCGCCGAATACCGTCAAGTTGGATTGTTTGTGGACGTATCGGGAGACGGGGCATGTCGGCGCTTGGACCTCGTTCGGTGCGGGGCTGTTGCGCATTCTGCCGCCACTCTTTTCCAAAGATATTGTTCAGCATGTGATTTCGCTCGATTATCGCTGGAAAGTCAACAACCACCTCGTGAAAGCGATACTCGAAAAATATAATTCGAGGCTCGCCAATATTCCAGTCGAGGGACGCGGGCCTGCCGTTCCAATGCGGATTACGAATTTTCATCGCTTTCTACCAAGTCGCGCGGCACGCGCACGCCAAGCCGCCAATAAATTTGCACAGGTTGTCTCCGGCAAGACCTTGTGGACAGATCTGCGCGAAGAAGGGTACTCGCGCCTCGCGCGGCGGCAAAGCATTCTGCAATTCAGCCGGGCGCGCGGCTTGTTTGACCCCCAAACGATGCATTCGAGAGCAATGTATGACGCGGCGGGACTGCGGATGTTTCTGGAGCAAGCGCAAACCGCCGGGTTTGCTCACGATGAATTTTTGGGACGGATGTTGACGGTGGAGATGGCACTGCGCGCGGTTGACACGGAAATCGAACCCGAGCCACACGTGCCGGAGCGTACTATCCATTGAATCGCACGGTAATTTACCGGTTCCTCATCTTCCCACTTGGACTTGTCCTCGTTGTGCTGGGAGGATTCTTCGCGCCTGCGTATGTGTTTGCCGATACGCTTCAGGGGGCCACACTCGTGCGAACGATTGACACGGCGGCATGGTCGCCCAATAGCCCCGATCCGGCGGGACTCGCGTACTGGGCTGCCTCCGGTCATCTGGTGATTGTTGACAGTGAAGTAGAAGAAATGCCGCAATTCTTTGCGGGCAAAAATGTGTTCGAGGCAACTACGACGGGGAATTTGGTCAACGCGTATACCACCTTTACCTCGAATCCGACCGGCACCGCATGGAACAATTTTTCCAATGAGCCGACGGGTGTGGCGCTCAATCCCGCGAATAATCATTTCTTTTTTAGCGATGATGTATTGAAGAAAATTTGGGAAGTGAATCCCGGTGCCGATCAAACATTCGGTACGGCGGATGACCTTGTGACCTCCATCAGCACGTCAGCGTTTAGCGACAATGACCCTGAAGACCTCGCGTATGGACAGGGCAAATTGTTTGTCTCGGATGGCAAACACGGTTTGATTTATGTGGTTGATCCGGGGAGCAATGGATTGTTTGATGGTGTAGCGCCGAGCGGAGATGACGTGGTGACCTCCTTTTCCGTCGGCTCGCTGGGGATGCCGGACCCGGAAGGACTGGGCTTTAATGCGGACACGGGAACGTTAGTAATGGTCGGGCCGGGTGGGGGCAATGCCGTGCTGGAAACGACGACCAGCGGCGCGTTGGTGCGCAAGATTGATATTTCCTTCTTGAATCCAATTTGGCCGGCAGGAATTTCTTTTGCCCCGGCAAGTGACAATTCCGGCGTGCTTGATCTGTATATTTCGGATCGGGTTGTAGATAACGGCGATAACCCCAACGAGAACGATGGCAAGGTCTATGAAATCCGCATTCAGGACAGCCCACCTACCAATCTGCTTGCCAATCCGAGTTTTGAATTCGATACGAATTTCGATAGCAAGCCAGACGCGTGGACTCCGGACAACCGATTTACCCGTAGCAACGCCGTCGTTCACAGCGGGACGTTTGCTGGCAAGCACGCGGCGAGTGACAATTCCGGATACACGATCAAGGGCACGGCATTTAACCTCTCTGCCGGGACGAATTATGACATTTCGGGCTGGGTCAACATTCCACCGACCTCCGACGCATTCAGTTTGAAACTGGACGTCAACTGGCAAAACGCCAATGGCAATAGCATCCAGATCAATACCATCAAGACCTACACGGCCGCGACGAATGGGTGGAATCAGGCAACCGCCAGTCTAGTCGCTCCCGCAGGAACGGTCAGCGCGCATGTACGCATGGTGGTGTCAAGCTTGAACGCGACAATCTACGTGGATGATTTCAGTTTGCGCCAGCATGTTGGTACACCGACCAGCACATTTACCTTTACACCCACGTTCACGAGTACCCCGACCAATACAGCGACGAACACGCCAACCAACACACTCACGAATACGCCGACGGACACGCCAACGCCGACCTCGACCAATACTCCTACGTCCACGCCGACGGATACACCCACGAACACGCCGACCCCGACCTTTACCGATACCCCCACAGTCGTACCGTCGGATACGCCCACGTTTACGCCGACCGACACAGCGACCAATACGCCCACCGATACACCAACCAGTACTGTGACCAACACGCCGACGACTGCCCCGCCGGCGAACCTGCTGCTGAATCCGGGCTTTGAACTGGACGCCGACCATAACAACAAACCCGATAACTGGACGAACTCGGCCAAATTCCTGCGCTCGAGTGAGGTCGTCCACAGCGGCAGTTTTGCGGGCAAACAATTCGATACCACCGATTCGGATTTCACTATCAACCAGACCGTCAATAACTTGACTGCAGGCAGCAGTTATCAGGTGAGCGGTTGGGTGAACATCCCGCCGACGAGTGACAGTTTCACGTTCAAGGTGCAGGTGCGCTGGCTGAACGCAAGCGGGGGCAATCTGCGGACGGACACGGTAAAGACATATACCGCCGCCACGAATGGATGGGATCAGGCGAGTGCGACGCTCGTGGCCCCGGCGGGGACGACCAGTGCGGTAGTCCGGTTGAATGTGACGAATTTGAATGCCGTCATCTTTGTGGATGATTTCGATTTTGAACAGCAATAAACGATGGCGCATCAGCACGTCCTCCAAACGTCTCACGCGCTGAAAATTTCCTGTGCCATTTTCAAAGGAAAATAGTCGCGTGAACACTTGTACAGTTGGGAGATTGATTCGCCCTGCGGTGATTGCGTTGGGGTGGGCGGCGTTTAGCCTGCTCATTGCCGTCCCGGTCACTATCGGGTATTCCTCGAGAACGCATAGCGAGAGCACCATCCGCAATGCAAGCATTCACGGCTCGTTGGTGCGAATTGTGGATACGGCGGCGTGGTCACCACCCAGCCCAGACCCATCGGGCATCGTCTATTCGCCTGCGCTTGGACATCTGCTCGTGGCAGATGCCGAAGTGGAGAAACTGCCAGTCTATGCGGGCAAGAATTTATACGAGGCAACAACAACGGGAACACTGGTGAATACGTACAGTTTGTTTTCCTTTACGAATGAACCGGCGGGGATCGGTCTAAACCCGGCAAATAATCACCTGTTCATTTCGGATGATGTCAAGCGCAAGGTGTTTGAGCTGAATCCAGGCCCAGATGGCATCCTGCGTACCGCCGATGATACAGTGACTTCATTCAGCACAAGCGCATTTAACGATAACGATCCCGAAGATGTCACGTATGGCGCAGGCAAACTGTACATCTTGGATGGGCTTAACAACGAGGTCTATGTGCTCGCTCCCGGCAGCAACAGTGTCTTTGATGGAGTGCCGCCTGGGGGGGACGATGTGATGACGCATTTCGATACCGCCGTACTGGGGCAGCCGGACCCGGAAGGGATTGCGTACGATTATGATGACGGGACCTTGTTCATTGTCAGCAACACGAACGATGCCGATTTGAGCAAAGTCACGACGGATGGGCAGCTCCTCGATTTGATTGATCTCTCGTTTGTTAGTCCAATTGCCATCGCGGGCATCGCGTATGCGCCGAGCAGCCAGAACCCTGCCGTCAATAACCTCTATCTCGTGGATCGGGGGATTGATAATGGCCAAGACCCCAATGAAAACGACGGCAAGCTGTATGAAATCTCACTCGCCCAAGGACCGGCCTCCAATCTCGTCGCCAATCCCGGCTTTGAAATTGACTATAACAACAATACGTTTCCAGACAATTGGACGGCGGTGAGCCAGTTCACGCGCAGTAGTACTGTGGTTCACAGCGGCAGCTATTCAGGAAAACACTTTGCGACCAACAACGTGGACTATTCGGTGAGTCAGACCGTCGGTCATTTGACCGCCGGGGCGACGTTCAATTTTTCCGCTTGGGTGAACATTCCCCCGACCAGCGATACGTTCAAACTCAAATTGAATGTTCACTGGCGGAATGCCAGTAACATAATCCTGCGGACGGACACCGTCAAGACCTACTCGGCGGCGACAAATGGTTGGAATAATGCGACCGGCAGCCTAGTTGCGCCCGCAGGCACAAACAACGCGCTCGTGACGATGGGCATCACCAGTCTAAATGCAACCATCTATGTGGATGATATTGTCTTGCAGCCCGTAGAAAATCCAACGCCGACGCCAACGCTGACACCCAGCAATACTCCGACCTATACCGCGACGAGTACCTCCACGAACACAGCCACGAGTACGCCGACGAGTGCTCCCACTGACACGCCAACGAACACACCAACTGACACACCGACCGACACGCCGACGAATACACCGACGGCGACAGCGACTGATACTCCGACGGACATGCCCACTAGTACGCCAACGGATACTCTTGTACCGCCGACCAATACACCCACCAATACACCCACCGACGTACCAACCGATACGCCCACCTATACGCCAACAGCCACCTTCACGGATACGCCTACCAACACACCCACCGACGTACCCACCGATGTACCCACCGACACGCCGACTTTCACCAATACGCCGACAACCGTACCGACGGACACGCCGACTTTCACTAATACGCCAACCACCGTACCGACGGACACACCGACCTTCACCAATACCCCGACGGGCGTGCCGACGGATACTCCGACGGATACGCCAACCACCGTATTCACCCCAACGTTCACGAATACGCCCACGGCGACACCGACCTCCGCGCCACCCGCCAATCTGCTGCTGAATCCGGGCTTTGAACTGGACGCCGACCATAACAACAAACCCGATAACTGGACCAGTTCCCCTAAATTCCTGCGCTCGAGTGAGGTCGTCCACAGCGGCAGTTTTGCGGGCAAACAATTCGATACCACCGATTC
>Ga0070741_10003696_pt1 | contig 37159 bp, 24 predicted proteins | sample Coa_R1_4_FD_66440 | JGI IMG/M metagenome (GOLD analysis project Ga0070741, IMG submission 66440) | Surface soil microbial communities from Centralia Pennsylvania, which are recovering from an underground coalmine fire - Coalmine... | ecosystem: Environmental > Terrestrial > Soil > Unclassified ... | reverse complement strand
TCGGTGGTAAATTCATCGGGCTCGCGCTCGCCATTGATTTCACCGAGCGGGGCGCCTTTGAGGTTGACCGCCGTATACGGAGTGCCGGTCTGGTACACTGTGGTCGTCTGCAGCGAGAACCATTCGAGGAGTTTGCTACCGAAGATCGTCGGGCCTTCCCCCTTATTGTAATTTAAGTTAAAGAGGAGGTTCGCCACGTGCGTCCGGTCGTAGCTGAACGGGAACGGCGTGAGCGGCAGTACGGCCTGCTCCGAACTCGGGTCCTGGTTGATGAGCGCGTTATACGCTTCGGTCGCCGAGGAGGAAGTTCCCTTCGCCGACTGGTACGTGTAGTCCAGTTTCAGCGAGTAGTTATCGGACATTCGCTTTTCGGCGATGATCTCGATCGCGCGGTCGTTGCCGTATTGATCGTCCGTATAGATCGTGTAACCGATCGGGAGCACGGGGCTCGAGATCTGTTCGAGACCGGCTTCATTCCGTAGATCTTTATAAATTCCGGTCACGCTGAATGCGAAGACGTCCGAGAGCTGGGTGCTAAAGCCGACATCGACCTCCTTGGTACGTTCGGCCTGCAGCCCGGCATCGCCTAATATTTGATTCCCTCGCTGGAGGACCAGCGCGATTTGCGCGATATTACCGCCTGCCGTATTCGCCAGAACGTTATTCAGGTTCGGCTCTTTGAAATACCAGTTGTACCCAAAATTAAATGTGGTCTGGTCCGTAACGGCATACGTAATGGCAAGCCGGGGAGAAAGCTGCGTTTGAAGCGAGGTCGGGCTAATGCCGGACGCAATAGGATTGTATAAATCGTTAATTTGGAAGGAGTTCGGCTGGTACATATCGAAGCGAATACCAGGAGCGAACGTGATGTCGCTGAACTCCATCTTGTCCTCCGCATAGATGGCCGCAGTATAGGGATGGACGAGAAACGAATCTTTAAAGGGGTTCGCGTCCCAGGGCAGATCGTTCTCGTATTTATAGACCGACATCAGGTTCGTTTCAAACCCTCCCTGTAAATAATGGGAACCGACCTGGAGAGAATAATTTCCACTTAACTGTGTTTGTCCGGTATTCTCGATTTGAAATCCACCGCCATTGCCGGCCACGGGGAAGAGGCCAACGATTCCGTATCCATTTGCACTCGATTGCGTAATAATGGGTCCTTCAATATGACCGGTGAATGGATTTGGACCCTGAATTTGCGAGCTATACGGCTTCGTCGGGTCGGCCGGATCGGGAATTTGTTTGGTGACCGGGGTATAGATGTCGATAATACCATCGGAGCCCGGCGAGATGCTTCCGTCGATCGAATTATATTGATAATTATCGGCAACGGAAAGAAATTGCGGAAGGTGCGAGGCATCGACCGGTTGTGAATGATCGTACTTGCCCAGTTGAATATCGTACACCGTATAACCGGCGGTAAACTCGAGTACGCCATCTCCGATCTGGCCGCGACCGGTCAGCGAATAGACGTTGTTCGTTTGTTCTTCTGCCGGAACGTAATAGGGATCTTCGTACAGCGTTGCCCAGCTATTAAGGAGATCGCTTTCCGCGCTTAACGCTGCGTTCGCTTCGATAGAAAATCCGAGCGCGTCGAAAGAGAGTTTACCCGTTGTGGTGCGGCGATAACGCTGCGTAAGCGGAATTTCACCAAGATTATTACCAAGCGGGTCGGTCACGCCCAGGCCTTCGTTTGCATAGATCGGGTCGGTAAAAATATTATAGTGATCGAAGGAGTTGAGGCGGCCCGTCAAATAAAACTTAATGTCCTGCGTCAGGAGCGGTCCGTCCAATTCAAACTCGTAGATGTTATCGCCGGCCGGCATTTGCTTGAACCCATTGGCATTGGAACCGAATAGCGCCGGGACTTCCGTACGATAGTGCGCATTGAAGGCGATCTCACTACCGCCGGCGCGTGTTTGCGTATTAATTTCACCGCCTACGAATCCACCTTTGGAAGCATCGGCATTTCCGGAAACGATATCGATCTCGGAAACCGCGAATCGGGAAAGACCCTGTTGGAGCGAACCGGAACGGCCGGTGAGCGGGTCCGTTATTTCGACACCATTGAGCCGGATCGAATTCGAGGTCCCGCGGCTGCCGTGAAAGCTGACGCCGCCATTCGAATTATCCTGCACGGCACCGGGGGTCAGCTTGATGACCTCATCGATTCGCTGGCGTCCCGGCATTGCCGCAAGCGTCGAAGTTTCGAACTTCGTACTAATATCGGTCTTCGTCTTTTCCACCAGGGGCGCTTGCGCGACCACCACGACGATCTTTTCTTTCGTTCCGAGCGTAAATTTGAGTGCGGTCGTGATGTCCGATTGCACCTTGACATGATAGACCGTATCGGTAACGTAGCCGGCATATTTCGCGACCACCGTGTAATTCTCATCCGGCGGGACGTTAATGATCGTCGCGACGCCATCGTCCTTCGTCAGCGCGCCCATCCGGTTTTGAACGATCTGTACGACCGCGTGAATGAGCGGCTCGCCGGTCTTGGCATCGATGATCTTGGCGGTGATCTTGCCGTTTTGTGCCCACACCGAAGAAGCTGTGAGCATCGCCGTCAGTACGAAGGCTGCGCTTATAACGCCCTTGATGAAAGACGGGATGCGAAAAGGACTACGAGGAAACCGATTCAGAATCATAATTCAAGGTCAAAAATCGTAGAAGTCTGAAGAACGCTGTAATCCGGCCCATCGCCCATTTTCGTGGTCAAAGCAGAAGGGAGCGAAGCCATGAACAAGCGGGCCGCTGTTGGCGCGTGCCGTCGATTCATTCTCGCTCCGGTGCAAGAACACATGAACCGGCGATGAGTCGCGGAAATCTTGAAATTTTTACGGGTTCGCAACAAAATTTCTGCAGGCCGGAAGAACAAAAGCCGGCGCTCGAATCATGAACTTCGAGCGCCAGCAAAACCATACTTATCGCAGAAGCGACATGCTCTTTGAAATGCTGCCTTCCTCCGTTTGGAGCGTATAGCGATAGACTCCGTTTGGAAGTTGGGCCGCGTTAAACACTGCGGTGTGCTCTCCGGCTCCCAGGCGTCCATTCATTATTGTCGCCACGGTTCGGCCCAACTGGTCGGTTACTGTAAGGGTAACATTCGACGCTTGCGGGAGTGTAAAATCGATCGCGGAAGAAGAAGCGACAGGATTAGGATAGTTTGAAATGCTTGTTACCACCGGCACAGCGGAGGGCGATACACCCGAGAACTGCAAGGCCAGCGTATCATGGAAAAAGTTGACGACATCCCAATCGGGCGCGCCATTACTTGCCGTGGTTCCCGCGGCGGTATCGGCACCGTACATAAGGGTCGGAACAAAATCTGCAGGAGAGTTACCGTTCCAATCGGAAGCTTGCGGCCATCGGAAATCGATTTTCCCAAAGGTATTCGGGTCCCCGGTATTCGTACGATAGGGTGCGGGTTGCGTCCAGGTCAGGCCACCGTCCCTCGTGCTTTGATAAAAAATGCTAGCATAAAATTTATACGTGGTGTCCGTTACGAACACACTATCGCTGATTGGGAACGTCTGATAAAAGACGGCAAATGCTTTTGCGTCGCCATTCGGGGCAAAGACGGGATACGCGATCCAATCGTCATTTTCCTTTAGTTCTGGTTTTTCGAACGACGTTAGCGTACCATTCAGGTTATTGGCTGCGGTATCGTTCGCTGCATTCGTTACAATATCGACGTCCGTATTCGAAGTCACATCGTAGACGTGCAGGCTCAACTGATCGGGATAATAATAATTCGTGTCATTGCTGAAGGTCTGTGGAACGCTGTTATACAGGACACGCGCGTTTTCTCCATAATAATAGAAATCGATTCCGGTCCACGGGCCCGTAAAGAGTTCGGAGCCGGCGGCCGTCGATCCCTGATCGACGATCGGTTGAATGGGCTCAAAATCATTCGGCCAGGTCTTTCCCCCATCCGTCGATTCGAGAAAGTACAGATCCGCTTCCGGAGTCGTATAGTCCGTGCTGCGCCACAGGAGTCCTACTTTACCGGCCGGGGAAACACGAAGCACATAATCGCCGCTCTGCATGAGGCCAGCGCCGCCATGATTTCCATTGTTCGATCCGATCTCGGCATTCCAACCGTTCCATGTCGCATGCCCGGTGCCGTCTAACGCGAAGGTCCCGAATCGAATATAATCGGACTGGGTAACGCTCGAGTACGAAACCGAGCCGACCATATATACCGTCGATCCATCCGGCGAGATACCGATATACGGCCACAGAATACCGGCGGCACCCTGCGGGATACTTCCGTAGGTCCCCGAAGTGCCACACTCTGTCATCTCGAAATTGCCGTCACCCGGATTTCCTTTTTCAACCCACAATGCACATTCGTAGTCCGTGGTGGACGTATCATGCGCGAGTGGCAGCATGAACCGATGGGCAGCGATAATGGGAACATATTTCTCCCCTCGCTTATAAAGGATCATACACGGAAACCCTGTTTTCACATTCGTCAATGCAACCGGCGTTTTCCAGGTGTGACCGCCGTCGCTACTGAACGTATAAAAGACCCTTCGGCTAAGGAAATTGGTATCTTTGACCCAATCGCTTGCAAGTTCCATAATGACCGCATGGACGTTCATCGGATTGCTGGGATCGACCTGAATGTTATGAAGTGCTCGGCCATCACTTTGCTGCTGCTCTAATCGCCCACTTACCGGCATGAGGTCTGCGCCGGGAATGCTGATCGCTTCCGGGAGCGAATTTCCCTTGATTGCTTCATTGAAGCTTTGTCCGAAAGAATGGGTCGTTTGCTCGCTCGAAGAGAGCTGACTCGGTGAAATGGAACGCGGTCCTAATGGCATTTGCGCATGGACCATCGAGCCACCCAAAAATGAAAGTGCGAAAAAAGCTACTGACGGTAGAAATCTCTTCATACGTTAAAAATAATGAGGCTATGAAATTCGCGCGATTCGAACGACGCGACGTATTTAGCCCGGCAAAAATAATGCTTTTTTTGACCGAACAAATGAAATTCGTATTGGCAGGGTCATTCCCGTGCCAGGGAGTGGAACACTTGAGGCGCCCGATCGTCGCGCTCCATCGAGCTTTCGAGAATGAATTTTCGAAGCTGGGCTATGGACTTACCGGTTTCGGCCGAAGTTGCGAAAACATGCAGAAATCCGGAGTCGATGAGCACTCGCGTATGATGGGCAATTCCCTGCTGGCTGGCTTTATCGGCTTTGGTCAGGACTGCAAATGCAGGCAAATGATGGCCTTTGAACCACTCGAGCACGGCCATATCGCTTTCCAATCCGGCATGACGCGCATCGATCAGGAGACCGATGGCCCGGAGTTCGGCCCGTTCCAGAAAATATCGCTCGGCAATTCGCGCCCAATGTCCGCGATCGGTCTTGGATTGCTTGGCATAGCCATAGCCCGGCATATCGACAAGATAAAAATTACCGTTTATCAGGTAATAATTGAGGGTGCGGGTTTTTCCGGGAGTAGCGCTCGTTTTTGCCAACTGTTTTCGCGCGGCGAGGGCATTGATAAGCGACGATTTTCCGACATTCGAACGGCCGATAAGAGCGATCTCCGGCCGCCCGTCTTTGGGCAAGTCCTCAATCTTCGAAAAGCTGGAAATGAACGCGGCTTCGAATTTCATGCACCGCTAACAACCGCCGATCGAAGAACCTCGCATCAGGGATTGAAAATCCGAAAGAGAAGGCCTATTCCGATTTCATTGTTATTCGCGAAAAAAGCACAGAGGAAACCCCCTGTGCTTTTATGAACACGAAAAACAGAAGGCGCTGTCCTTACTCCGCGACTACATTGACTCGGAAGGTCCCTGACACGCCGTGCCTGAGGCGGACAGAGACATCGTGGGAACCGAGCGTGCGGATGGGCTCGTCGAGCACGATCGACCGGCGATCGACGTCGAAACCCTGCCGTTCCAGGCCATCGGAGAGCATTTGGGCCGTTACCGAACCGTACAGCCGCTCTTCTTCGCCCACGCGCATCGGAATCGTAAGGGTCACGCTTTCCAGGCGCTTTGCAAAATCTTCGGCGGTTAACTTTTCGCGCTCGACCACGCGCGCGCGCTGACGCATCTCATGCTCGATCTTGCGCAGCGCACCCGGGGTGGCGGTATACGCCAGGCCGCGGGGAACGAGAAAATTTCGCGCAAAGCCATCGCGCACATTTACGGCCTCACCGGCATTTCCAAGCTTTGCGACATCGTCGCGAAGGATCACTTTCATAAAAATCGTTGACCTTAAGAACAGTTATAAAAATCTATTATGAGGTTTTACGCGTGGCTCTCCGCGGTTTCCTCTGAAAAAATTTCCCGGACCTGAGATTCTTCAAAGCCGACGGCATACACCGCGGGCGGATCTTCGGCCGGCGCCGCGAACGGAAATTCTTCGTTCATCTCGTTGAATTCAGAAGAAAAATCGTTCGAAGCGAATTCGGCAGGCTCGGGCTTATTCAAAAATTGAATCCGGTGTGCTTTGATTTCGACGACCGTCCGGGAGCTGTCTTCGGCATGCCAGGTCCGGCTTTGAAGTTCGCCGTCGACCAAAACCGCGCTTCCTTTACGCAATTTCGCCATGCAGCTATCGGCCAGTTTGCTCCAGGCAACGACGCCGACATAGCAGACGTCCTCGGCCCACTGATTTCCGCCATCGCGATACCGGTGGTTCGATGCGAGGCAGAAATTGATGACCGGTATCCCATTCGCTGTTTTGCGAATAACCGGGTCTTTCGTCAAATTGCCGGCAATGAGCACATGGTTGACTTCCGGCATTTTTAAGCACGCCATAGCCGATTCAAAAAAGGTTAAATGACCGATTCACTCGCCTGCGCTGCCGCTTCGCGCTGTTTCATTGCGACTTCCTCTGCCCGTTTTTTCATTGCAACTCGCCCTTTTACGGCCGATTCTGGCATCTGGAGCGTCAGAAAACGGATCACGTTTTCGTCCAGAGTGAACATCCGTTCCAAACGGGAAACGAGGCTGCCGGGACCCGTAAAATGGGCAGAAACGTAGAATCCCTGCGTTTCTCGGCCAATTACATAGGCCAGTTTTCGGCGGCCCCAGCGCTCCATTTCAAGGATCGAGCCGCCGTTTTTCTGTATGAAATCTTCAGTTTTTGCGACTAATGGATCGATCTCTTTGTCTTCGAGCGATCCTTTGATTATAAAAGTCGTTTCGTATCTTTTTTCAGCCATATTTGTCCTGTGGATACCCGGCAGCATGGGTTTTAGCGCAATTTTGCCGGTTTGGTAGCCCTTCGAGTGTTACTGCGAAGAGCAGGAAAAAACGCACATCCATTGTGCGAGGGGTGCTAAACAATAATTGATCAAAGTGGTTCGAAAAAATCGCGGACGCTAGTTCGCCTCTCTTTGATCGCTAAGCTTTTCCCTTTAAGCTTTTCCCTTATGGTATAAAGAAATTCGCACCAATCCGGAGGCCCGCGGGGATGTCCTGATAAAACGGAGAGGCATGATGGAAAGCATCGCGCCAGGAAATACGAACAAGGCCGAGCGTCAGATCCGAGTGTGAAAGCAGCACCATCGCTCCGACCGTCGTTTCAACATCCCACGCGAGCGGTCCTGTGGGATGTGGCTCTCGGCCATCGAGCGAGGTAACGAAGTCCACCGGTTCCGTGGTGATCGCGAAATGCGGAGAAAAATAGTAACGAAGGATATAGCCTGCTTCGATCGACTGAAGTTCTTCCGCATCTTCCGCAAACGCAACGTCGAGACCACTCGAAAATCCCGGGTTTCTTTCACCGCTCCCATTGCGGTCAAAGAGGAGTTGAACCGATGCACCCAGAAGTCGATTGGCGTATGGGTTGAGCTCGAAATTCAGGATCGTTCCAGAAATACTCATTCCGGAGCCGAGTTTCGCGGTCGCGATCGTGGCCGAATCCGGGACCTTCCAACCGGCTCCAGCAAATGGCATCGGCTTGTCACTCCCAATCCATTCCGAGAACCATTTTCCAATGTCCCAGCCATCCGACCATCCAATGGCGACACCGTAATCATTCGGGATCCACCCCGAAGTCCAGAAGCGCGGTGCTTGGAGTTGGAACCAAAAATGACGCTCGATAATACCTTCGATATCCAAAAACGAAATCAGATTTCGAGTTTCGCCTTTGTGCCCGGAGGTAAAAACAAACTCCCGCTCGAAGGGAACTGTCCGGACTTCAAAATCGTCGGCAAATTCGAACGCAAGGCCGTATCCCACGCGAAGCAGTGACGAAGAAGTTCCTCCCGGATAATACCGTCTTCCGTAGTGAAACACAAGTCCCGGTGTAACCGGCGCAACATCGGGAATGGGAATATCGAGCAAGAGTCCTGCGGTATAATCTCGCGCGAGAATTCCGTTTACCGTTGTCGAATGAACGTCAAGGCCGGCATGGACGAGCGGCCGCCATTCGCGTTCATCGCTTCGCAAGTGCCGCTGCGGCGCTACGCCCTTCCACCCGACAAAAAATTCGTGTAGATACGCATTCCAGGAAGCCCGTTCGAACGCCGTATCGACGCCATGGAACTCTTTTTCTCGCAGGACATTCTCGGTGAGTATAACCAGCAGCTCTTCCAGGGCACGCGCTGCTTCCACTGCTCGGGGCGCGAGGCAATCGTCGTCCACCTGATAAGGATTCGTGGAAGAGGAACAGGTCGGGTCCTTTGTGGCGTCGTCCCAATATTCGAAATCGCGTTTATCGGAGAGTTGATGTCCCCACGGCCCGGCATAAAATCGTTTGGCGTACGGATGAAAAAAATAGGGAATAATGGCGGTCGGTTCCCAAACTTTGAGGTAGATGATCCGCCAATTCGAATCGCGTTCGACATGCGCTGCCGAATACGAATCGGCGATGCAGTGCATGAGGCCATACACATCATGATCGCCGGCGCGTGCGGCAAGCGCGTTGTTGAGCACGAGGTTGAACATCGAGGTCATAAAGGCAATCGCACGTGGATATGCCGAGTCATAGAGCATGTGCGGATAACCATAGGTAGGATCGGTGGTCGTATCCCAATAGACATCGCTCGAGCGTGCCATAAAATGGAAGCACTGAGAGTTTCCCTCGAATTGGCGGGAAAGGACATAATCCAAGTTGCCACTGCGAACAATTGGCAGCGCATTGAGCGGGTCTTTTGTATTTCCATTCGGCCAACTCCGCGGCCGGTCCAAAATCCGATATGCAATGAGTGCATCCAGTGCGTCCTTGCCGGAAAACGGTCGTCCGGCGATCATCGAAAGCCGCTCGATGTTTGCCTGGGCGAGTAAATGGCGGTAGGCGGCGGCCTCGATCACATTATGACCATTTGCCGTGAAGGCATAAGCCGCGCCTGCAATGCAGACCGAGATTACGGCGCACGAATAACTCAGCCATGAGCGCATGCGCCATTGCTAAGCAGGGCTTGTGCCAACGGTTTCTTTTGGAACAAAAAACCCCTCGTTTCGCGAGGGGTTTTTCGAAAAAAGCGTTCTAAAATTGCGAAAGCCTCAAAGATCAGTCTTTGTCCGTTCCGATACGCATGCGATAGAACGAACGCCAGACAAAGTAAATCGAAATGGCCAGAAACCCTGCTGCGAGAATGTGGCTCATGTGCGAGCCAATATCGATCGTGAGTTTCACAGCGAGTTCGACCGCGAGAAGACCAAAAAGTGTCGTGAACTTGATCACGGGGTTCAGGGCCACGGAAGACGTGTCCTTGAACGGATCACCCACGGTATCGCCCACGACCGTAGCATCGTGCAGTGGCGTTCCCTTCATTTTGAGTTCCACTTCGACGATCTTCTTCGCATTGTCCCATGCGCCGCCGGCATTGGCCATGAAGATCGCCTGGTAGAGACCGAAAATGGCGATCGAAATCAGATAGCCGATAAAGAAGTACGGTCCGACAAATGCGAATGCCAGGGACGCAAAAAAGACGGTGAGGAAGATATTAATCATTCCCTTTTGCGCATACTTCGTGCAGATCTCGACGACTTTTTTGCTATCCGTAACCGAGGCTTTCGTCACGCCTTCCAGGCGTATATTGGCCTTAATAAATTCGACAGCACGATACGCGCCGGTCGTTACCGCTTGTGTCGAGGCACCGGTGAACCAATAAATGATCGCTCCACCGGTAATGAGTCCCAGCACGAACGGGGCATGAAGGATAGAAAGATACTGTGTGTTCTCCGTAAGTCCATTAGTGAGCGCCATGATGATCGAGAAGATCATCGTCGTCGCACCAACCACAGCGGTTCCAATAAGGACCGGCTTGGCGGAGGCCTTGAAGGTATTGCCGGCCCCGTCGTTCTCTTCGAGCAAATGCTTGGCGCGTTCGAAATTCACGTTCATGCCAAACTCGCGTTTGATCTCCTGTTCGACATTGGGAACTTGTTCGATCAAAGAAAGCTCATACACGGATTGTGCGTTATCCGTTACCGGACCGTAGGAGTCCACCGCGATCGTTACTGGTCCCATACCGAGGAACCCGAACGCGATAAGTCCAAACGCAAATACGGCCGGTGCGAGCATGAGCGGCGTGTTCGGTCCATGAAGATTGATGTCCAGTCCATGCAAACTCACGTAATAGCCAATCGCCATGAGCGCGACCATGGAAAGACCGATCCAGTATGCCGAAAAGTTACCCGCAACAAATCCGGATAAAATATTAAGCGAAGGGCCGCCTTCACGCGAAGAGCTGACGACCTCCTTGACGTGCGCGGCTTTGACCGACGTAAAGACCTTCACCAGTTCCGGAATAACCGCTCCCGCAAGCGTTCCGCAGGAAATAATACTCGAAAGCTTCCACCAGAGGGTCGTATCCCCGCCGAGAACAGGAATGATCAGGTAAGAAACAACATACGTAAGTATGATCGAGACTACCGATGTAAGCCATACGAGCGATGTAAGCGGCGTTTCGAAATTCATGTCGTCCGAATTGCCGTATTTCGCCTTCGCGAAAATATTATTGATGAAATAAGCTCCCGAACTCGAAACGAGCATCATAATGCGCATGGCAAAGATCCACACAAGGAGCTGCACTTGCACGGTCGTATCGTGGACGCCGAGCAGAATGAACGTAATAAGCGCGACACCCGTCACGCCGTAGGTCTCGAAGCCATCGGCAGAAGGTCCGACCGAATCGCCAGCATTATCGCCGGTGCAGTCGGCAATGACGCCAGGATTACGCGCATCGTCCTCTTTGATCTTGAAAACGATCTTCATCAGATCGCTTCCGATATCCGCGATCTTCGTAAAAATACCTCCGGCAATGCGAAGCACTGCCGCACCGAGCGACTCGCCGATCGCAAAGCCGATAAAACATGGCCCGGCATAGTAACCCGGAATGAAGAGCAGAATAATGAGCATCATCAGTAGTTCCACCGAGATGAGCATCATGCCGACACTCATGCCGGACTGCAGCGGGATCGAATAGATCGGATAGGGTTTCCCACTGAGTCCTGCGAACGCGGTCCGTGAGTTCGCATAGGTATTGACCCGAATTCCGAACCAGGCAACGCCATAGCTGCCCAGGACTCCGACGATGCTGAAGAGCATGATGATGACCACGGTCTCAACGACCGGATGTCCAGGCGTCGGCGCCAGGACACCAAAATAAAGAATAATGATCGCGGCAATAAACAGCCAGAGCAACATCAGGAATTTACCCTGCGTAACAAGATACGTTTTGCAGGTCTCGTAAATCAGTTCCGAAATCTCGCGCATGGCCTGGTGCACCGGCATCCGTTTGAGCCGTGAAAGGATGGATAGGCCAAAGACGAGGCCAAGCACGCAAAAGATGAGGCCGATCATCATCAGGTTGTGGCCCGTCATGCCAAGGAACGAAACGGTCGAAAGATCGGGAACGATCAGGTTTGCCTCGCCGCCGGGATTCTCGGTCGGCGCCTGTGTTTGCGGCTGCTCGCCCGGATGGACGACTTCGAGGTTTGCCCGGCCCGTGTCCGGAAACTTCGGCTGCGTCGTGTCCTGCCCAAAGGCGATCCGCGAGCTAAATAGCGAGGCGGCCATTGCGAGAATAGCCGCAACATGGAAAATCGATCGTACGGTCGGTTTCGAAATATGCATTCAGATTATAGTGTGCTGGTTTCGTAATACTTACGTGAGACTATCCCGGTGCAGTGTAAAAGGCGCACCGAAGCACAAAAATACGGAATTTTTCGGACAATTCATAAAAAAGCCGCCCGGAATGCTCCGAGGGGCCGGTCTCCTTAAAAAGCCGTTGCAACGATAGGCTCGGAAAGCAAGAGGTGCGTTGTGTCGGGATAACTCAAAATCACAAGGGTATCGCGATAGACCCCGGGAGAAGAGGCTATAAACCCCAAAGATGGAACATTGTCATAATTGCCCGTCCTGATTGTATCGACGTTCGCACTGAAATTTCGGATAATCCAGAATACTTTGTTTTGTGTTAATTTAGGTTTTAGAACGATAAAGGAATCGGTCGTATTGTTTATGATCGAGGCACCATTAAATCCTGTATCTCCGGCTTTAACTTGTCCAAAATCCACCATACTCTCTGCAAAGTATAAACCTTCTTGCCGAGGAGATCCTCCGAACAAACATCCGGAACTCAGTGCAATCATCAGAGTGATTGCGCCAAGTAAGGAAATTGATTTTAGCGCTTTCATTTCATGACTACCATCTTGGCGCTTTCGCGATAATTACCCGCTTCTAAAACCACAAAGTAAGCTCCGGACTTCAAGTTTGAAGCATCGAATACAATTTCACCCGAACGGCCGGCTCGTTCATCTCGATCCGTCAACAATGCTACCTTTTCACCCATCCGCAGTGCACGGTTTATCGAAAATTCATAAGCGCATTCAATGCACCACGATGATCGCTCCAATTTTCGCGGCCGTGCCCATGCGCAATCGATACGTATAGCTTCCGGCCGGAAGCGCCGAAAGGTCGAGCACATATTCATGCTCGGCTGGAGCAAGCGCGCCGAAATTCACACGTTCCACTTCCTCGCCGAGACTATTGAACATTTGGAGTTCACCCTCCGAAGCCGTTCTAGACGTGAAGTGAAGGTGCAATGCACCCGTCGTCGGATTCGGTGAAATGGTTACCGCACTTTGGGAAATACTTTCAGAACCGACCGAGGACGATGCGAACGCAAAATGATTAGGTGCGCCTGGCATTCCCCAACCAAAATCGTTATATGCCGCGACGGTCCAGTAATACGTTTGTCCAGCCTGGAACGTCGAGGCGGGCGCAACATCGCTCGTGTCGTTCATATCACTTTGGAGAAGATCGGAGAAAACCGTATCTTTCATCGCTTTGTCGGAGGTCACTGCAATCGCATACGACTGAGTTCCTTTATTGCCCACGTGCCACAAGAACGTTACATCGCTATCTGCAACAACAGCATTGTTCGCAGGAGAAATAAGAGCTACGGTACTCGGCGCAAGACCGACCGAAAACGCTGCGGCTTCCGACCACGGACCCGTCCCCTTCGTATTCTTTGCCTGCACACGCCAGAAATATGTTGTGCTATCTTTCAGCACTCCGAACTTAAATGTTGTATCGGTAAGAACTGAATCGTTGGCAACGATTCCCTTCTTGAAGAGGGAATCCGTTCCTATCTCGATGTGATACTTCGTTGCAAGCTGAACGCTGTTCCAGGTAAACGTTACGCTATCGAAATTGACTGTCGTATCGATCGAAGGCAGCACAAGGATGGCCTGCGTCGGATAGCCGGTAAGATCGGGATTGAAATCGACCTTCACATTCTGCCCCTCAAAGTCAATTGTTTTCGTAACAGGCGTAGGAAATGGGCCGCCCGATGCCGTGACCGTCACACTTCCCGATCCGGAAAATGGAATTGCGTATCCGCCGGAACCGGACGTGATGGCATAATACGATCCGCTTGAGACCGTGATCTTCACACCGGAATCGCCTTCTCCAATATCATAGAAATTATTATGATTATTATCGCTATAGGCAACGCCGAGAATAAAATGTTTTCCAGCGTCCCCCAGATCAAGCGTGCATACCAGGGGGCCCGTGTGCGTAGGATAACTACCTTGAGGATACGGAATCATGCCCGGCCCGCATTCGGTATAGCCGGGATTGACCGTATCCGAGCCACTCTTAAATTCGAGGCAATTATTGCGGTGCCCCCATTGAGTGTCGTTCGTGCTCCCGAAGTCGATCAGCCATCCCGCATAGGCATCATACACACTCTTGGCATAGGCCGCGGCATTTTCTCCGACGTAGGGTGGTCCGCCAAACAAACCTGGATAACCTGCTTTTTGAGCGCGATCGGATGGCCACGAACCGTCGGTCCCCTGATGACCCTGATAATTGTTGTCGATCATGTCCTGACTGTGGACCCGCGCTGCCGTGAGAAGGCTCGCATTCATTGCAAGCGGCTGTTTAGGCACATACGTTGCGAAATCTGTTTTAATGCTCGCTCTCGTCGGCTCATTTGGATCCTGACCCGCCCAATAAGTAAATTCAAAAGATACGTCGGGATCGGTCGTATTCGAAATCTCAACTCCTGCCGCCGGCGGATTCATTCGCGCGCGATTGAGCAGTTCAAGATAATATTGCTCTTCGTTTGTCGGATGCCCGCAATCGTATTGAGTGGCAAGAGGCTGCTCCGCGACCGCCGGCTGATTTTGCTCAATTAAATTCATCCGAGGCGACACAGGCGGCGGCAGTACCGGACAGACCTGCGACTGCGCAAAAACGTTCGACGGAACAACGAATGACGCATACGTCCCTATGACAGCGAATAACGCAGCTCGAAATAAAGGAATCGGTCTCATGGTCAGGAACGGAAAAATTGTTTTCCTGCTAACCCGTTGGGCAGCATAACGAATCCCGTTCGAACCCTTGTCGGTTGCTTGTAACTTTCGCACTTTTAAAGCATTCTTGATAAGACTGCTCTGCATAGCGGTCCCAACCGACACGATTATGAGATCTTTCCACACGTTCCCCACGACATGTGTTGCATTCCTTACATTATTCGTCCTCGCTTCCGGCTGCCGCAAGGTAAGTTCTCCGACAATGCCACCCGAAGGCGCACAGATTACCACGACGATCGCCGGTCGCATTGTCGATGAATCCGGCGCGCCGATTTCGGGCGTTACCGTTACGGAACAAACCGGCTCGGCAACGACCGATGCCAACGGCCTTTTCTTCATTGCCAACACAAGCGTCCCTTCGGAGCGGACATTTATTCTTGCAAAGAAATCGGGATATTTCGATGGCGCCCGCGCTGCGGTCCCAACGCCCAATGGCGTCACCTATATGCAGATCACACTCGCGAGCAATACGCCCATCGGGACGGTCGATGCCACAAGCGGGGGAATGGTTTCCCTGCCGTCCGGCGGCAGCGTGTCGCTCCTGCCTGGAGGAGTTGTCACCTCTTCCGGCACGCCGTACACTGGGACGGTTTCCGTCAGCGCAAAACACCTCGACCCGTCGAATGGGAATTTTACCGGCCTCTTTGCCGGCGACCTCACCGGCCAGCAAACCGACGGTTCCCAAACGGAACTTCAGAGCTACGGCGTCATCGTCACCGAATTACACGGCTCCAATGGTGAAACGCTTCAACCGGCGCCCGGAAATCCCGCCACGCTCACGATGCCGATCGCGGCTTCGCAGCAATCGACCGCACCCGTGTCCACTCCTCTCTGGTATTTCGACGAAACGCTCGGAATGTGGAAGGAAGAAGGAAGCGCAACGAAGCAAGGGAGCAGTTATGTGGGGAGAGTCCAGCATTTCAGCTTTTGGAATTATGATATGTACTGCCCCTATGGGACGCTTACAGGCGTGATCGTTTGTAACGACGTTCCGATTCCCGGGGTGGTCGTGAATCTCGGTGCATTAGTCGAAGGAGGCCAACCGTACGTAGTTACCGATGCGGCCGGCCGCTTCAAGGTTCGCGTCCCAGCTAATTCCAATGCGGTACAATTGCAAGTCCTGGGGAGTCAAAATAATGGCCTCTATTGGACCAATAACCCCATCACCGAAAATATCCCGGCGAACGTAACGACAGACGTTGGTCAAATCGCTCTCAGCTCCCCGTGCCCGAGTTATCTGACGGGTCGTCTCGTCGATTGCGGCGGTGAACCGGTGGCGGGAATGATTCTTGCTTCGTTCCACGGTGGAATGAGTTATGTCTATTCGCAGGATGGTAACTTTACATTATTTGTTGGCGCGGGTGAGACAGTATCCATCGGAGCCACCGCCGGAAATGGCGCAACCGCACAGCCGCAAACCCTGACTGCGGGCAGTCAGGGAAGTGTGGTCTCGATGAACGATATAGTTGCATGCAATGGAACTAGCAGCGATGTGAACCGCGATATTTCCGGCAGCTTCTCTGGTTCGTCGCTCGCATTCAATTCAGACGGGTCTCAAATTGCAGCCTTGAGTAGTGCTACCAATCAAATTGCGATCTACAACGTAAGTTCCGGCACGGTAACAATCCAGTTCACGGCGGCATCGGCCGTTGCAAGTTTGCAATTTAGCGCTGACGGTTCGAAAATTTTGGCGCTCGAGGGCAATACCTGGTACCAGGGAAAATTATTTGCGAACCAGTTCGAATGCTGGAACACGAACGGAACAAAACTCACGACCACGCCAGTATCCGCTAATTCCGGGATCTTTACCAAGGATGGTTCCGGCGTTATTGCATGGACGGCTAATGGCGTTATTCAATACGATCTTTCCACCAATACGATCGTAAAAACATTTTCGCTTCCAAGTCCCACGTGGCTGAATGGAGCACCAACGATCGAATGGACATCGAGCGTTGTCGGGCTTGCTGGAAACGGATCGCAACTGATTGCCATCTCGAATTCCGCGATCTATATGTGGGACCTTGCATCGGATCAGTCGATTGACACTATCCAGGTCGGATCGACTGGGGATAGTATCATTGCGAATTATAATTCCGTTTTAAGCCCGGACGGAACGATCATTGGCATTTATAAACTCGTATCGGTCGCGTTTTATAATACACAATCGCGGACAAAAATCAGTACAGGAACGATTGCCGTACCTTCTCAATATTCCTATGCACTAGTGGCCGACGATACACGTTTCATCGCCCAATATCAATCGGGCGGAGGCTCCTCTGTAGGGCTCTTCCATATTACCGATGGAACTTCGTCCTATCTTTTTGATGCACCGGCAAGCTTTGGGAATTCTTCCGGCGTGGCAATCAGCTCCGACGGCAAACTTGCCGCAGCGGTCTATGCCAATGAGATTCGTATTTGGAATGTAAAGTAGTTGGTTGTTTCGGATGACGTGGGTATTCTCGGTACTCATTTTTTTTCGTCCGAGTTACCGCAGCCCTTCCAGCACCACTTCCAACTCCGCTTCGGTTTCGCACATCACAGGCCGAGCTTTGGCGCCATCGAAGGGGCCGACGATCCCGGCCGCTTCGAGTTCGTCCATAATGCGAGCGGCGCGCGAGTAACCGACTTTCAGCCTGCGTTGCAAGAGCGAAACGCTTCCCTGCTGGTGGCGCACAAGGACCTTTGCGGCGTCCTCAAATAAATCATCGCGGCTATCGACCTCCTCCTCGTCTTCGAAGTCGTCATCGGATTCTTTTTCTCGCAGCGATGGCAGCGTCCACGGGCGTGTGTAACTAAGTTTGTCGCCATCCTGCACCGCCACCGCATCGACGATGGCTTCTACTTCTTCCGTTGAAATGAAAGGCGACTGCAGACGGATCGGCTTTGGAGTGCCACTCGGTTGATAGAGCATGTCGCCGTTGCCCATCAACTGCTCGGCACCCATGGAATCGAGAATCGTTCGCGAATCGACTCGCGTCGCGACCTGGAATGCGATACGTGCCGGAAAATTTGCTTTGATGACGCCGGTAATGACATCGACCGAAGGCCGCTGTGTCGCAAGGATCAGATGGATCCCGACGGCGCGTGCCATTTGTGCGATGCGGCAAATGGGTTCCTCGATCTCACGCGCGGCCGTGATCATGAGGTCGGCCAATTCGTCGATAATGACGACGATATACGGCAAATGATAATGCTGTTCCTCCTGGGTCGAACGAAGCTTGCCCTGTGCTACTTTGATATTATAATCGGCCAGCGAGCGGACGGCGGCTTTTGCAAGCTTATCGTAACGGCGCTCCATTTCGAGTTCCACCGCCTTGAGTGCCAGGACGGCAAACATCGGAGTCGTGACGATATCCTCTCCGGCTTCCGGCGAGACGATAAGGTAATGCTTCCGAAGTTTCTTATAGAGTGAAAGCTCGATCTTTTTAGGATCGATAATAACGAACTTAATATCGCGGGGCGATTTCGCGTAGAGCAGGCTTGCGATGATTCCATTTACGCCCACCGACTTTCCAGACCCGGTCGCGCCGGCGATAAGTAAATGCGGCATCTTGTTCAGGTCATCGACATACACATCCCCCGAAATGGTCTTACCCAGTGCAAGCGGCAGGTTCATTTTCGTATTGCGGAAGCTCTCGCTTTCGAAGAGAGAGCGAATCCGGACGATCTTTGCCACGTCGTTCGGAATTTCAACGCCAATCGTTCCACGCCCAGGGATGGGAGCGATAATACGAATGCCGCGCGCTTTCATGGCGAGCGCAATGTCGTCGGTAAGATTTTCGACGCGGGACACTTTAATTCCCTCCGCCGGCGTGAACTCGTACAGTGTCACGACCGGTCCCGGCGTCACCGTGATATTCTCGATATCGACGCCGAAGGTCGCAAGCTTGTCGCGCAGCAGCCGGCCTTTCTTCGCAAGTTCCTCGTCATTCGCATCGAGTGCATCCTTCGGGTCCGCAGGCGTTAATAGTTCTAACGGCGGGATCCGATACTTCGAAAGCATTTCGAGGTAGGGATTTTCCGGGATCACCGGCTTTTCACCCTCCTCATGGAAGAGATCCTCGGCCGCGGAAGCCGCTGCCTTTTGTTCCGACAGCCTTGGAACCGGAAGGCCCGAATCGGTCGAGACGGAATGCGGTAGCGCTTCGTTCGAAAGCACTTTCTCATCGCCCAGGGTAACGGGTGGCGGTATCGCCGCTTTTGGTTCCTTGCTGCGCGGTTTCAAAGGTTCGATGACTGCCTCGGAACGGTCAATATTGTCGAGGCCGGATTCCCCCGCTATCGGTGTTACTTCGACAGCGGAAGTCATCATCTCGGTCTCGGCCAATGCGGGTGCGGCGCTCGTGACCATGGCGTTTATCTCCGGCGATGCCGCCGCGGGCTTTGCAAGCAATGTTACGGCAGAGACCGGGACCGATTTGGAACGATCTTCTTCGGGTGCGATCGCACCGTTCGTTAGGCGGCTAAAATGCATGGAGCGCGAACCGAGACGCTCCTGCCCATTCCGCGTTATGCGCGGAATGCCCGCATCCTGCTTCGCGGCCGGACGAACTTTAAGTAGTGGCTGGCCTGGCTGGGGTACGGGAGATTCGGGTATCGGGTTCCGCAAACCTGCTTCAGGATTCTGTGATGGCGTGGCCGGGATCGCAATATCCGCAGGTGTAACGAATGGAGAAGCACTGTTCGAATGTTGCGCTTCGGGGGTCGCAGCACTCTCGATGCTCGCTGCGGCAGCATGATACTTTGCCTCTTGAACTTTCTGGACTTCTTTCGGTTCGGGAACGATCTTCGGTGACGATTTCGGACGTTCCCCGACCGAATTCACGATACGTTCCTTCTGCTCTGGGATGTCCGATACCGGAGGTTCCGCGCTTGAAACGCTGTCCTCGGAATCGGGCTCCCATGCGGCGGCGGCGGCTTCCTCTGCCTCTTCGGCAGCGCGCCGTTCGGCTCGAACAGCCTGGCGGGCTTCGCGCCGTTCCCAGTATTCGATAATCTTTTTTCTGGACCAGAGCACCAGTGCCTGCCACCAGCCCTGCAACCTCAGGAATGTTTTCTCGATGTCAAGGTCGATCGAGAAAACGAGCATCACGACAAAGGCGGCGGCGTAAATAATAAAAGCCCCGGCACCACCGATGGCCCGCGTAAATGCGACCCCTAAAAATTGCCCGACGGAACCGAACCACTCCCTTGGGATCGAAAAAAAGTTCGCAGCCGTCCCCATCGTTGCACTGAACAGAATCGCCGTGATGAGGAAGAACGTCGTCGCAAGAGTCAGACGCCGGCGTTGTTTATACGTAAATCGGAAAAATGCAAGCGACCATGCACCGAAAAAGATAGGATAGAGGATCGCCGCATACCCAATTGTTTTATTGATCAGGAAATTGGCGAGCATCGCGCCAATGAGGCCCAGCCAGTTCTTGGCCTGATCGGCGCTGGCGCGAACGGCTTCGCGGACCGGATCGGGCGTGTCCCCATGAGGAAGAAATAACGCCGGCAGGTCGCTCACGCGCGTTTCGGCGCGCGAGGCATCGTCCCCCGAATAGCTAACAATCGCGAGCAGGACGAGTACCGCCATAACGATACAGCAGAACCCGAGGACCTGTCTCTGTCGGACCATTGCATCAGGGCGTTCTTTCGGCGCCTTGAGCGGAAGGGCAATTTGCTCGACCTTCTCAGTGGAATTTTTCTTGCGTCGCGGCGCACGTTTTTTCGTGACCGGCTCGGCGGGCTCTTCGACGGTTCGTGCTATTCGTGCCGCTTCGGCGGCTTCGCGTGCTTCTTCCGAGAGCCGCTTCGGCATCGGACGCTCCCGTGTGGAAGGCGCCGGGGCTTCCATCGCTTCGCGTATCGTGGCATTCGATGAGGGCGCAAGGTAGCTCTCCGGTTCATCGACCAGATGCGTTACATTGCCATCGCGCGTGATGCGAATGTAAGGTAATTGTTCCCGAGTCTCGAAATCGTCAGCCATTCCCGACAGCTTAGGGATACGAAGCCAAATGACGAAATGTGTTCTTCGCCATTCGCTCTATTGTCACTCCAATTGTGGGTATAAAGGGAGAAAAGTGGGAAAAGTTCATTGCCCGAAAAATATTTTTAAAAATTGGCTTTCGATGTTCCATTTTCAATAAAACTTAGTTATATTCGTGTCCTTTGACTCGTTCCAAAACGTCCATGAAAAAGTCCGTCCTTTTATGGCTCTCCTGTTCAATTTCGCTTTGCGTGTCTTCCACATTCGCGCAAACCCGGGTCTCCTCCGATGGGACCGACTTTATATTCGCTCTGCTGCCGGTCGGCAATAATCAAGCGACTTATAATTACCAGAGTAGCTATTGGAGAATACAAGTATCCGGATACGATACCGGGGCCGTCTCAGTTTATTCCTTCGATCCACAAGGGAATGAAATACTGCAATGGACTTCTGCCTACGGCTCGGGAACTCCGGCCATGCAACAACTTAATACGTACTCCGCTCAGGCCGGTGCTCCACCCTCGTTTTCTGGGTTCCATTTAACTTCGACGAGCCCAGTCAGCGTTCAGCTCTACAGTGAAGGAGATGACAACGGCGAACTTTACCTGCTCTTGCCCACGATCGGATTGGGCACGTCATACGTTGCGGAAAGTTATGCAAATGTCCCCGGACAACCGCTGCAAATCAATCCCAAGGTTTGGAATGCCCTGCCGGGCCGTAGTATCGTGCTTCTGACTGCGGCATATGATAGTACGCACGTTCAGATCATTCCTTCCTGCCGGACCGTCGACGGCCTTTCATCGGGCTCGACTCGTAACATCGTTCTCGAGCGTGGACAGACCTATCTCATGGAAGCCGATACGTTTGCCTCGGAAGATATCTCGGGAACGACGATCACAAGCGACCGGCCTGTTGCCGTTTTCTCCGGCAATAACAATCCTTTACTGCCTGATCTTAGTAGCTATTCACTTACCGTTCCGGGCGATAACTATCGAAACCCGATCGCAGAGGGAATGCTCCCGTTATGGAGTTGGGATTCAACGGGATATGTTTCCATTCCTTTCTATCCCGTTTCGACAAACGCTACGACTCCCGGGGGCGATGGCGACTTTTATCAATGCTTTGGCATGTCCCCGATTTCGGCAACCATTACTGACGGCAGTACGAATTGGACAAATTCCGCTCAGAATGTTATACTCCCAATCAGTATTCAGGATCGTAAGCCGTTTTCCGCTATACAATACGATTATTTTACAGGGAACGATACGAAAAATGGGCTGGAGACCTTCACAAGCCCCGATGCCAGTGTTTTAATTCCCACGTCGGCATGGAAGAACGCGTATGCCTGGGTTGTTCCGCGCAACTCAGAGTATCGCGGTGCCCAATATGTAAATGTCATTGCCCGAACTGCGAGAGTGAATTCAATCAAATTTTTAAAAGATGGGAAAGCGATCAAAGTCTCGCCGATCGCAACTTATTCAGTACCACAATTTCCAAACCTGACAGGAATTACCTTAGAACTCGCCCCGGGTCTTTATCAGGCGTTTGGTGATTCAAATTTTATCGTCTACTCGTACGGTCATACGACCGGGGAGTATAAGGGCGGGTATGGCTATGCCGCTCCCTGCGGGCTGATGCTTAACGTTCCCAATAACATTCCTCCGATTTTTTCGGTCGATACGTTTTGCCATAGCTGGATCGTTCATATTCACGAGACGCGTCCAGACTATTTACGGATTCATTCAGTTCTCATGTATTCGGATTCTGCGACAGCATCGAAACTTGGCCTCAATGTTTCGTTCAATATCAGCCCCATTCAAAAATTTCCCTCTCTTAAGGATACGGACGAAACGTTTGAAGTTGACGTCGCTGACCCCACAAAGCCGGCATCGGGATTCCTTTATTTCACGGATGGCGAAGGAAAAATGTATGCGCTCGATCTTCGATATTTAGGAGCTACCTTTTTCCCACAGTTTTCTCCTTCCTCTTTTTCTGGCCGCGTGATCACTCCCAGTGACACCTGTATTACGATTCATGTCTGGAATGCCTACTCCACACGATCGATCCCCGTGGACAGGATCGGATTGGATTCTTCTTCCTCGTTCTCCCTCGATACCGTTGGACTCGGGCTACCCAAAATGCTTGCCCCGCACGACACAATTACCGTAAGGGTGTGTGCATCCGTCTCCGACCACGATACGATCCATGTCGATACTTTGGCAATCGATGCAGGATGCCTTTTTCACATTCCGCTCGCGATTACCGGCCTTCTGCCCCGGGTCAACTGGGATCGCGATTCTGCGACGGATACGCTGCTCTGCGGCTCACCGGATACGGTTCGCATTACCCTCCAAAATAATAGCGCCAATCACACCGAAGAGGTGATCGATTCGATCGTCATTCAAGGTGCTGACGCCACGGAATTTTCGTTCGCGGGAAATCAGTTCGATTATCCTCAGCTCGTAAACTTCCCGCTCGACTACGGCGAAACCGTTTGGATTGACGTCGCCTTTACCCCCGATATGTCAAAACCGGTTCCGACACGATGGAACGACCGGCATGCGGAGGTCATCGCCTACAATGAACTGCACAGCAATCCCATTGTTCAATTGACGGCGCGCGTTACTTACGGTCAGATCGCGATCGATCGTCCGGAAGTCGATTTCGGAACGATTCCCATCCAGACCTCCAAGACGTCCACCATCCATGTCACCAATACCGGCACCGCCCCGGTCACCGTCTCGAAAATTCTCATCGGCGATACGGAAGTAACGCTTTCCGGACTTTCGATCGGCGATCCGATCAGCCCCGGACAATCGATCCCTGTCACGCTGACCGCCACCGCTGCATCGCTCGATAGCGAAACGGTGCTCGTCCAGATCTGGACCTCGTCCGTGTGTACATCTCCGGACACCCTGCTCGTGACGTTCTATGCAGCCGGCAAGCCGCATGGCGTGCAGTCGCAGATCGTTCCGGCCGCAATTCCTCCGATTTATACCTGCGGAAGATCCTCCGGTGCTGTAACCATTACGAATTTCGGTCCCGATACGATGCATGTTCTGTCGCTTCATATTGCCGGTTCCGGTATAAACCCCGATTCCACTTTCTTCACACTTGCGAACGGAACTCAAACGGAAGCTCTTGATTCCAAGCTTGCCGTCGATTCCATGCTCGCGATCCCCCTTTCCTACCATCCGACGCAGGAAGGATTCCATTCCGCGGTTCTCGAGATTACCTGGGACAGCCTGGGAACGACGGTCGTCTCGAGTGTGGTCGTGAATGGTGTCTCGAGTACATTGCATACCACCCTTTCCGCATCCATGACCGGGGTCGATACGAATTATTCCGGTATCATCTCGAATGTCCTGCGAGTTCCGATCGTCCTCGATTCTGCGCTGGATGCCGCAGCCCAGGTATACCGTCTTCCGGTCTCGATCTCGTTCGACCGCGATCTATTCGAGTACGAAGGGATCGTCCCACTTCCGGGTCTTTTCATTTCCGATTCGAACGTCAGTGACAATGTGAACAAAACCACGGTATCGGTCACCCTGAGCGCGACGCAGCCCATACGCATAGCCGGGCAACTGTGTACGTTGAAGTTATTGCCGGTCGTCGCTCAGACCAATACCAGCGAGCTATCCCTCGCGGCGCCATTTGGGATCGATTCCACCGGCGACACGCTGTGCCTTGCCAGCGCCATCCATCCGGCGACGATCGTCGTGGGCGATTCCTGTGGAGACCGTTTGCTGCGAGAGGCCATGAATATGGAACCTATCGTTATCTCCGGCATCGTTCCGCAGCCTGCAGCCGACAATCTCACGATCCGAATGAACGTCTTGTCGCCGATGACCATGAGACTGACGTTATCGGACGCACTGGGACGGACCTCGCTCGAGCAATCGACTGCCGCGGCACCAGGAACGAATTCATACCTTCTCCAGATCGGCCAGCTCCCTCCCGGCTATTACGAGCTTACCGTCGCCGGCGAGGGATGCATTGTGCGAAAACGCATCCTCATCGAGCGATAACGATAGGGCGCTGTTGAAGGTGTGATAACATTCTTATCACAACTCGTTTCGCCTACAGTACCTTTTCGATCCTGCCGGTAATCTCTTCAATCGTTCCCAGTCCGTCGACGAGCTTAACGCCACGCGACTGGTCGTAATACGATTTTACGGGCTCGGTCTGGGCGGAATAGACTTCGAGGCGGCGGCGAATCGTCTCGGCGGTATCGTCCTTGCGGCCCTGTTCCAGGCCGCGGCGGACCATCCGGTCCAGGAGCTCCTGCTCCGGTGCCGTGAGCATGACGATTCGGACGTCCGCAATTCCAAGTTCCGAGAACAGGCGGTCCAGGGCGCGGGCTTGTTCGAGCGTGCGCGGGAACCCGTCAAGCAAAAATCCCTTGCCTTCGGCGTTGGCTTCGAGCACCTCGCGCACGAGCCCGATAATGATGTCGTCCGGCACCAGCCCGCCGGACTCGACATAGGTCTTCGCCGTACGGCCGAGCGGCGATCCTTCCGCGATCGCGGCGCGAAGAATATCACCGGTAGAAATATGGAGCAAGTTGTGCGAAGCGGCAAGGCGCATGGCCTGCGTTCCTTTGCCGACGCCGGGCGGCCCAAATAAAATTAGGTTCACGGGGAGCTTGAATCTGTTTTGAAACTTTGTTAACGATGAGGAATGAGGGGACGGTTTCACGGATCGCGAAGGTCGGCGGTACGATTCCTGCATGAGAATCCTTTCAGGATGACCCGAAACCGATCGAATCCGAGCAAAGTTGGTCTTATGCTTATGCTCGCGCGTACACTCTCGTTTCTTCGGTCTCTGCGGTTCGCGGTCCTCCTTCTCGGAAGCCTTATCGCCGTTCCCGGCCGTCCCCTTCTCGCTCAGGAACCCGACGAACCGCGTCAGGCCATTCCCATGAGTCCCTCGGAATACGCACAAAAACTGCAACTTGCGGAAGTGTATGAAGAGCGGCGCGATGCCACCAGTGCCGCCCGTTTGTACGGGGAACTCTTTACGATCCACCCGAACGATCCCGTCGTATTCGATGGCTATACGCGCTCGCTCATGGTGCTCAAACGCTATGACGAAGCCGAGAACATCGTCAAGCGGAGGCTCGACGTCGATGGCTCGCTCGACATGCAATTGCTCTACGCCCGGCTCGAAGCGAGGATGAACAAGCGCTCCGAAGCGCTCGATGCCTTCCATAAAGCCGAAACGGACGTCAATGCCCACGACTGCGCCGCGCTCTTCCCCATTGTCTATGCGATGATGGACGTCTCGTACAATCAGGACGCTTTGGAACTTTTGGACCACATGCGCCAGAACGCTTCCCAGGACGCCGACATCTGTTCCAGCCAGATCGCCGGACTCTACCTTCGGCTCGGCGATTTCGACCGCGCTTCGAAAGAATTCATCGCGATCCTCAAATCGGGCGAGGGCAACGTCGGCATGGTCGAGCAACGCCTCGCAGAATACCTCACGGACTCCCTTTCGCGGGCCACGGTGCTCGGTTCGCTCGAACACGAGATCCTCTCGGCCAATACAGCGACGCCCTCGCGCGCGAACCTGCGATTGCTCGCCTGGCTTTATGGCGAGGAACGGTCCTACGACAAAGCGCTCGCCACGATCATTGAGATCGACGACCTTTCGAAAGGCGAGCCCGGCAACGAAGGTCCGGAACTCCTGCAATTCGCCGACCGGGCGCGCAGCGAAGGTGCGCTCGAAGTCGCCGCCCGCGCCTATGCCGAAGCCGGAAAACGACTGAAACAAAACACCGCTTACCAGGGCTCGGCCTACTTCGTCGCGCAAGCCGAACTCGGCGCGCTCAAGACGTGGGAAGCTTATTACCAGACGGCCCCGGCTCCGAACGATTCGATCGTCAGCCTGGTGTCGCAGTACGAAGCGTTTGCCGCCGGTACCCGCATGAACGACCTTGCGCTGGACGCGCTCGCACACGCGGGCGCGCTCGCCTATTCGGAACTTTTCGATCTCCCCCGCGCCACGCGGGATTTCGAAGCCGCCCTCGCCTTTAACGGCGGCGGCATGACCGATCCACTCCGGACGGCGGCGTTCGGACTCGTGGACATTGCCTATGCTTCGAAGAACTTTCTCCTTGCCGCTCAACGACTGGCGAAGATCGATGCCATGCTTGCAAATGCCCATAGCCCGAACGAGAAAGACATTCGCGATCATATCATCTACGAACGCGCCCTGGGTGCGTATTACCAATTGAAATTCGATACCGCGACCACCCTGCTCGGCGAGGTATCGAGCGACGCCTCGAGCGACGATGCGAACGACGCCATTTCCCTCGCGGGAATTATTCAGGAGAGCAACAATCCTTCCGGTATCGCCGGGCTCCAGCATTTCGCCTTGGGCGCGCTCGACGAAGAAGCCCACGATTACCCGGCGGCCGAAGCTGCCTATCGTTCCATTATCGACTCGGAAATGAATGCACCCCTTGCCGACGATGCCACGCTCCGCCACGCCCAGGTGCTCGTAAAACTCGGGCACCCGGAAGCAGCCGTTCAGGAACTCGATTCGATGCAGACGAAAATGCTCACGAGCCCGCTCCTCGATGTCGCCGCGTTTCGCGAAGCCGAGATCGTCGAACAGGACCTTCACGATAAAACCCGCGCGGAAAAACTTTATGAGGACTTCCTCGCCCGCTATCCCAACTCCAATTTCGTTACCGATGCCCGGGACCGTGCCCGCAAACTCCGAGGCGATGCCTTTTAAGCGGGAGCGGGAGAGGAACGGAATGTAGCGCATGCTTCAGCTTGCGCTCATAAAATTATTTCCGATAAAATGTAACGGATAGCCATGTGGGATTTCCCCAATTTACTGGACTCGAACCGCCTGGGTACCAGGTGTCGACTGCGAAATCAATTTGTCCTTCCAAATTCTGACCTCGAAGCTCATAGCAAGCGGAATCTGGTGTAAACCAAATTAAACGCAATGAACGACCCGCAAACCATTCCGATTGTGCAGTGACATCCGAAAACGGTGTATATATAGATTCAGTATACCAGTAATCGGAAATAGAGTCCACTGACATTCCATCGGACGATATTGATCCATACAAAAAGAAATTGCTATAATTTATGTAATCGATCGAATAGCTTGTATCCATGTAGCCGTCTGAGAACTTGTTCCCATTCCAAAAAAGCTGTTGTGCCGTAGGAGATTGCATTGTTTGGTCCGAAAAAACAGCAATGGCTCTGTGAAAAGATGACAATGTGGATAGGGAGAAACTATCTAAAAGTGGACCTACGGAAAATGTCATACTCACCTGCACGAGACTCTTGGAAACGGTATCGGGATAAAAAACAGAAACGGTGTGACGTCCGATAGATGCAAAAGAAAAAGATACAGTATCGCAATTCGATCGCTGAACAGTATTGCTGTCAAACATCCATATCAATTGATAGGATCGAGGGAATTGTTCAGGACTCAAATGAGCAGTGAAAACGATAGGTGCAAGTATCTGAGATTTCGAGGAATCGAATGAAACGGAGATCTCTTCCGGCACGACCGTAAACGTATCCGTCACAGAACACAACTTCGCATTGTCGCCCGTTCGAAGGACATCGGCGTGAATAATATGCGGCCCGAGTTTCTGGAAGGTCCAGGATACACTCGAAGAGTCGGGCGTTGTGTTAGATGTGAACATGGAGTCGTCGAACGTCCAGCGATAATAGAGCATGGCTTGGGAGCTGAAGTTGATCGTTCCGTTGAATGTATAGGAACGATTCAATAATCCGGTCTTCGGTCCTGCAATGGAAACAGCATCGGCCGGGGTGGGCGCCGTCGGAGACGAGCAACCGGCCATTATTGCCAAAACGAAGATTGGCAGAAGAATTTGAAGAGCACTTCGGTTCAGGACTGGCATTCGAAGTAAGATCGTATTACTCAATAACTCTCGAACTCGAGTTTTGTTACACCTCACTGCCGCCGGCCGATGACGATCCAACTTGTACCGTTTTTTTGACTAACTGCCATGACGTGAAATAATCGAGCGTGACACCTGCAAAAAAAAAAATGGGAATGTGCACTGAATCGTATTCGACCCCGAGATCCGCAATAACGCCTACGCCGATCTCGGCGGACAGGCCGGGCAGAGAATTTTTTTAGTTTTATTCATTTACGAAATTTTTTTGGGACTACCTTCGGTTAACGCCTCCCCTGTACCACTCGTCACGGCATTTCATTACTGTTCTTTCTGAAACAACAAGAGATTATAGAGGTGCAATGAGAATACTGGAGGATGTCCACCACCGCCTGAACCGGGAACTTCCACGCTGCAAAACGCACCGCGAAGTGGAAAACCTGTTTTCGGAAGCCCGGAAGACCCTGACCGAAAGCGAGGCACCGCTGGGCCAGAAGCAGCGTATGTGGGAAAATATCAAAGAGAATCTAAACACGCTTATTCGCCGCCCCGATATTGTCAATGGCGCTCAAGCCATGATCGACCGGATTTTGAAAAATATATCCTGACTATCTTTCCGGAGTTGTTGTCGTCCTCTCTTCTAACCGAGACTTCCATGCGTATTCCCCTCACGAACGCAATATGACAAAAAATTCTTGTCTGGCCCCCTTAAATGATATAGCGGAGAGTAATTGTTTTCCTCTTCAGGGAGTTACTTATTCGATGCTCACTCGGAAACTCCTTCTGCCGCTGGTCACGGCTCTTCTACTTCTGCCTTCCCTTGCCTTTGCACAAGGCAAGTTGCTTATTCCGATGGACCTGGACCAGACGGACCATCTGAAGGCCTATGGAATTACGTTCTGGGCCCTGCAAAAGGGTCTTTCGGTCGATTGGCTCCTGAACTATCGCGGCGGCAGTTTTATGGCCGATTATTCCGATCTTCTCGCGGCCGAGTGCCGGATCCGTGGCGTTTCTTTCGAAAAGCTCGACGCTTCGAGCGCCAATTCGATCTACACGCTCGTCCAGTCCCCGGACAAGAATATGGACGTCGTCAAACTCGAAAAAGCGCCGAAGATCGCGGTCTATATCCCGCCCGGATACCAACCGTGGGACGATGCCGTGACGCTTGCGCTGCAATATGCCGAAGTCCCCTACGACCGTGTGTGGGACGATGAGGTCATGGGCGACAAGCTGAAGAACTATGACTGGCTGCACCTGCACCACGAGGACTTTACCGGCCAATACGGAAAATTCTATGGGAATTATAGTTCGGCCCCCTGGTACCAGGCGCAGGTCCGGACGCTCGAAGCCGAAGCGAAGAAACTGGGCTTCGCAAAAGTAAGCGAAGAGAAAAAGGCGGTCGCCAGGAAGATCCGGGAGTTCGTCGCGAACGGCGGTTTTATGTTCGCCATGTGCTCGGCCACCGACACGTATGACATTGCTCTCGCCTCCGAGAACGACGACATCTGCGACGCCGTCTTCGATGGCGATCCCGTCGATCCGAACTATCAGCAGAAGCTCGATTTTTCGAAGACCTTCGCATTCGAAAATTTTCACGTCGATCCCAACCCGTTCATGTACGAGTTCAGCGACATCGATGTGCAGCCGAACGACGTCGGCCCCAAAGAAAACGATTACTTCACGCTCTTCGATTTTTCGGCGAAGTACGATCCGGTCCCCACGATGCTTACGCAGGACCATACGAACGTCGTCAAAGGTTTTATGGGCCAAACGACGGCGTTCCATCAGCGCTTTATCAAAAAGAGCGTGACGATCTTAGGACAACGCGATGGGACGGACCAAGTGAAATATCTTTATTCTACCTATGGGCGTGGATTCTTCTGTTTCTATGGCGGCCACGATCCGGAAGACTATACGCACCAGGTCGGCGACCCGCCGACGGACCTGCGCCTGCACAAAAATTCCCCCGGCTACCGGCTGATTCTGAATAACGTCCTCTTCCCCGCCGCCAAGAAGAAGAAGCTGAAAACCTAAGCGGATCGGGCCCGTGAGGCCCGATAAAACGGAGGAGATCCCTATTCCGGCGCTCCCGGCAGTCCTGCGGCGCCGATATCGCGTTGAACGTCCCGGTTCTCTTCGCGGGCGTGCCGTGAAGGGCGCTCGTGGAAATTTCGTTTATGGTCTTCGAGTTCGTTTACAGAGTCGAAGGTAGCACCGCAAAGGTCGCATTCCCAGTCTCCTGCGTTCAAATGTGGGTTTTGCATAATCGCTCCTTTCCTTAAAGACGAGCTAAATGCATGCCGCGGGAGATCGTGGGGTCGGAAAGCGAACCAAAACGGTCCGGAAATACGTTTGGCGGCCTCGATTTAAGAGATTTTTTTTACGCATAGCAAAAATTTTACATGCCTCAGCATAAAGGAGCCGTTCGCCGCGTCCGACTTTCGGAAAAACGCAAGAGCGCGAACAAAGGCCAGAAGGTCGAATTACGCAAACTCTTGAAGGACTTCGATGGCAAGAACGCCGCCGATCTCAAGACGCTGCAAAGCCGCCTCGATAAGCTCGCCAAAAAAGGGCTGGTCCACAAGAATTACGCGGCCAATAAAAAGTCGAAGTTAGCGAAGGCCGCAAAAACCTCCGCCTGACGCGGCCCGGGCGAATGGATCCGATCACGATCTACCAAACGCCCACTTGCTCGAAATGCCGCGAAACGATGGAGCTCCTCCGCTCCCGCGGCGTCCCTTTCGAATCGATCAATTATTTCGTCGATCCTATTCCGGCGCATACGCTTCGTGAACTCATCGCGAAACTCGGAATCGCTCCCATCGACCTGTTCCGAAAGAAAGAAGCTCGTTTCAAAGCGCTCGAGATCGCTTCGAAAAATTATTCCGACGACGAATTGATCGAAATACTCGCAGAGAATCCCGAATTGATCGAGCGGCCGATCGTCGTCCGCGGCAACAAGGCGATCCTGGGACGGCCGCCCGAACATGTGCTTACACTTTTTTGAGTTTTACCCCTATGTGAGGCCGCTAAGTTTACACCCGCTCAGTTTATTAGGCTACGTTTACACCGGTTGGGCGCCTAAGCGTTCGATGAGTGCGATCTCGAGCTCGGAGCGGCTTTCGGTACCGGCGGGTGCGGCCGCGAGGACCTGCGTGACGATCTCGGGGCTCACCAGGACCGGCGAGCCGGCCCTGGTCTGCATATCGGCTTTCATTCCGGCTTCGAAAAGGAGCGCCGCGCCGAAAAATTCCCGGAGCGCCAGCTGCAGCTCGTCCTTGAGCGACATCAGCATATCCTTTTGAATTTTTCCCGGGACTGCGAGAAAGACCGTGGTCCGGCGAATGCCGCAAAATTCGATTTCGGGAAAGATCGAAAAGAGCGGCTTGGATTTCGTCCGCAGGAACTCACCAAATTCGTTCCATCGGGAGGCGATCGCCTGAGGCTCCATCGTTGCCTCGGCAAGGGGTGCCCTATCGGAGGCGGTGCGGGCTTCGGGGGCCGCAGAACGGGAACCGAATTTCGGGTTTCGGGCGTCGGAGGAACTTCCGTTTACATTCGATTCTGCGTTGGGGCTCGCGGCATTCGGCAGCCCGGATATCACTCCGTTCTTTTGAGGAACTTCTCCGTTCCTTTGAGGACCTTCACTTTTTTTTTCCGCTGGGATAGCCGGTACGCCCGGCGCGATCCCGGACCCGCGCAGCGCGCGTATTTCGCTTAAGAGTTCTGCGATCTCGATCGCCCGTTCGAGGAGCATCATCTCCACGAGCGAGACTTCGAGCACGATACGCGGATCGTGCGTCGTTTGCAGGCGTTCGTAAGCGGTCCGGCCGATATGGATCAGGCGCAGCAGGTCGCCTTCGGAAAATTCTTTCGCGTGCGTGGCATAGCGTTCCTTATGCGCGTTCGAGACTTCGAGGAGTGCGGTGCCGCTCGTGATCGTGACCGTTAAAAGGTTACGGAAATGCTCGAGCAGGCCGCTCAGGAATTCCTCGATGTCGTATCCGCGCGAAACGATCTCGCCGCTTAAGGAAAAGGCGCGCCGGGCATCGCGCGCGGCAATCGCCTCGCTCACTTCGAAATAGAAATCGAGATCGATGAGGTTCAGCGCCTCACGCATTCGGGCGGTCTCGACCGTCATCCCGCAATACGCGATCACCTGATCGAGGACCGACTGTGCATCGCGCATCGATCCATCGGCTTTTTTTGCGATGATGAGCAGTGCGTCCTCTCCGATCGTAATGCCTTCGGCATCGCAAATCGTCCGGAGCCGCCCGGTTATTTCTTCGAGTTGTATTCTCCGAAAATCGTAGCGTTGCGTACGCGAAAGGATCGTCGGCAGGACCTTCTGAACTTCCGTCGTCGCAAAGACGAAGACGAGGTGGCGCGGAGGTTCTTCGAGCGTTTTGAGCAGCGCATTGAATGCACTGTTCGAAAGCATGTGCACTTCGTCGATAATGATCACTTTATACGCCCCTTCGAGCGGCGGATACTTCACATTATCGCGCAGCATACGGACATCGTCGACTCCATTGTTCGAGGCACCATCGATCTCGGCGACGTCCATCGAGCGGCCCTGCGTGATCGCAAGGCAAATGTTACAGGTATTACACGGCTCGTATCCGTTTTTGGGCGCGTTCGGGCAATTGATCGCTTTGGCAAGAATTCGAGCGACCGTGGTCTTTCCGCAGCCGCGCTGGCCGGTAAAGAGAAACGCGTGCGCCAGCCGACCGGCTGCGATGGCATTCTTCAACGTGCGCGTGATATGCTCCTGGCCCACGACGTCATCGAACCGCATCGGTCGCCACTTGCGGGCCGTCACCTGGAAAGTATCGGACATGCGAAAAGAACATGTAACGCAAACTTTAGTTTGCGAAAATTGTACGCGGGACACCGATCCCACGGTCCTTTAAGAAATCGCTCTCCGATTGTAACTTTTTTCTTTATGAAGGGTTATTTCCCCGGTACGCGTGTCACATTTTTTAATAGGTCTTACTATGAAAAGGCTTTCCCGTTCCATTCCCGTTTTTGCGCTCGTCCTTGTCTCGTGCAGTGCATCGAACACTCCGGTCGCGCAATCGCCCACGACGGCTCCCGTCATTACGAAGTTCACTCCGGACACCGTATGGACGTTCGATACACTGACGATCTACGGCAATTATTTCGGCTATGGCAGGGACGATGTGCGTGTGACCTTTGACACCGCGCCGGCCGAAGTTTTGAAGACCGACGATACCATTCTACAAGTCCAGGTCCCTGAGACCGCGACGAGCGGACCGATTCACATCGCTACGATCAATGGTTCCACGGTGTCGGTAAGTCCGGTCGTAGTAAAATACACATTTTCACCTCATTCTGTCTACGATACTCTGCCGGTGGGCGCCTCGTTCTCTATTCCGGGGACCGGAATGAATAATTATCGGGGCACTCTCGAACTCAAGCTCGGGACGATCTTACTACCGATCGATTCGATCTTTCCCGATCGGATCGTTTCTCATGTTATTCCCAATAGTTCAACCGGCTATCTGTACCTTTGGGACTCGGCCGGGCCTTATTCCATTGGAATGCTCGAGGTCACGCGTGCGTCCGCGTGGAATACACTTTCGATGATCTGGGATCATGTCACCGTGATAGAAACGCATCATCGTACCGGTTATGTCAATGGCCCGGCCAATCAATTCGACTCCACCTGGCAAACAACCGTAACGTATTTGGGACAGCGAGATATCAATATCTCCGGAATTCCATTCCTGATAACAGGAGAACAGTTGGAATACACCGTTCCTGTCCCGAGCCTTCAAATCACATGGGACACCGTTAGACAGACGGCATATGCTACACTCCAAATTCCGTATTCCTATTCCCAGACCCCGACGCACACAATAGACTCCAGTTGGAATATGCTCTCCGCAAGTCAACAGTTACCCCTTCCGGTCGGCAATGCAATAGAGTTGACCATGTCGAATTATTACTACCAAATCACGGAGGACTCTTCCGATACGCAAGGTCTCGTGAACTGGCAGGAAACGACAGATGCGACGTTCAAGTCGGGATCGTTCGACCTCGTACTCAAACCCTGATCTCCGACCGCTTAGATCGCTACTCAGAGGCGGCTTAGATGGCAACTCAGGCGGCTTAGATGGCAACTCAGGCGGCTTAGATGGCAACTCAGGCGGCTTAGATCGCTGCTCAGACCGCTTTGATCGCCTGCTCTTCGGGCTTCGTGCGGACGAAGAGGCCGATGATCAGCGAGAGGACAGTTGAAATGGCGGGGCTTCCGAAGAGCATCGAAAGAACGGTTCCCGGCACCGCCCAGCTCCGCGTCATCGAAAGGGCCTGCGCCATTCGATCGGGCGGCACATTCCGCTCGCGCATGGCGGCTTCGCTTTTCCGCACGATCTCATCGACCATGCTCGGGTCGATCGACGTGTAATAGAGGTACATGAAGATCGCCATGACGATCCCGGAAAAAACGCCCACGAGCGCGCCCGTGCCAATGCACTGGCCGTAGGTGATCGTCCCGTCGAAATCCTCTTCTTTCCGCTGTTTCATTGCCAGGTAGAGGAACAACACCGAGGCCAAGAATGGAATGATTCCCGACCATGCGGCCCCCGGCGCTTTATCGAGCCCCGCAAAATAGAGTATCAGGTTCACCGCGATGCCAACGGCCGCGGAATAGAGTCCGAAGAGAATTGCAGTTACCATAGTGAATAAACGGGCGAGAAAGAACTCGCGTTGGGTTCAAAAATAAGCAAGGATTTGCCGCCGCGCCTAAAATTACGTTTGTGTTTCCTCGAAGGTCGGGATGTGTTCTAAATGAATACATCCCAGATTGTTGAGACCGCGGCCATCCTCGAGCGAAAAGCGCCAAAAATGACGCGGGCAGGTCAGTACGCCGTCCTCGATCTTCGCATTGGAAAGGTCTTCGCAGTTATGCGGGCAAAAACGGTCGTACTCGATCGTCACGCCCTGATGGACGCGCCGCACACGCTCGCGATCGCGGCGGTCGAGCCGCTCCAGGAAGCGGACGTAATCTTCCCGTTCACGGCCAGTATCGAGCTGTAAAAATGCGATGAACGCTTCGTTATAGACGTCGGGCTCGCGCGAGATCGAAAATCGGAACGAAAGGATCAAGTCCTCCCATCGAATTTTTTTTGCGACCAGTGCACGCATCCAGAATTCGGAGAGTTCGAGCGTGTACGATTGCCGCCCGAGCGCCCGGGGTTTCGCGTCGCTAACGTTCCCCGCGAACGTATCGACATAAAAGCGGTCGCGTTCGAGGTGCACTTCGAGCAGCACGTTGGCCCGCCGCGCGAGTGCCGGAACGTCCAGCAATTTATCGCGAAAATGTTCCCGGGCCGCACGGGGAAGATCGGGGACGGCGCAGGCGAAATCCCGCAAACGGTCCGCGATCGCGGCGGCGCGATCGTTCGCGTAGGAGTCGAGATACGCAGGCGTTTCATAGTCCGGGGCCGCGCGGCGCTCTTCGTGCGAAGCGCGATCGATCCGCTCGCCGGGGGCGAGTTCAACGAAGTTCCATTTCCGCGACTGCGGCTGGAGCCACTCATAAAAATCGGACACGCCCGAAAAGACGGTGGCCGGATTGAGGTTGAGCGAAAACAGCTCCCGATCCAGAAAGCACGCCGGGCCGGCCGACGGAATATACGCGTTCGCACCGAGGCGTTCGGCCGAACGCGCGATGCGCTCGAATTTCGCTTCGCGCCGCGCGCGGGAGATCTCGATCTTTCGTTCCAGAGGGTATTCATAACAGGTCGGATGGAACGTGGCGCCGGAAAACTGGGCCGTGTAAAACGTGACCGGCCCAAACCGCTTTACGATCTCCTCTTCCTGGCCGATCGTGAGTTTGCAATCGTTCGAATTCACGAACACGTCGCCGCCGGAGGCAATGACGATGGAACTATCGGAATAGAGCGGGTTCTCGTCGCGCTGGATATATATCCGTATGCCGCCCGCACGGACGTACTCGTCCTCGATCTCGAGAATATTGGTATATCCGCAGTGCGCGATCGCCTCGCGCAGTCTCGGATATTTGAATTTCGGAATGAGGACGACGACCGATCGCTTGAATGCCTCGCTCCGGCCGGAGAGGAACCACTCGTCCAGATGGTCCTCGTGCCAATGGGAAATATAAAGATGGGTCGCGCGCTCCAACGCCTCTAAATCGATCTGCGAATTCGATGGGAACGGATACCACGATCCCGCATACGCGCCGAAAGGCGAGAACCACGGATCGCAGAGGACGGTAGCGCTCCCACAATCGACCAGGAACCCGGCGTGGCCCAGGAATTCGATCGTCACGGCCGGCTCCCGTTCGTAAAATATCGCTCCATACGCCCCGCAAGGGCGGCGCGCGCCGGCAGCGGGATCGAATAAAGCTCGAAATAATTATTGCGTGACACCCGCTGGCCTTCGGGAGGCCCGATGGCGCTCACGAGGCCCGGCGTCGTTACGTAATAGAGCG
>Ga0070741_10003695_pt1 | contig 37162 bp, 30 predicted proteins | sample Coa_R1_4_FD_66440 | JGI IMG/M metagenome (GOLD analysis project Ga0070741, IMG submission 66440) | Surface soil microbial communities from Centralia Pennsylvania, which are recovering from an underground coalmine fire - Coalmine... | ecosystem: Environmental > Terrestrial > Soil > Unclassified ... | reverse complement strand
AACGCGCGATTTGGTGCGTCGTCGCGAAATGCGCTCCGCCGCAATCGCGCAGCTCGCCCAGATCCCTCGACCGCCAAAAGAGGGCGGCTCGGGATGACAGCGTGCTTGGAGCAGGCCTGCTCAGGATGACATGGTGGTAGGCGCGACTTGATTCCCAGGTCTCGCAACTGCGGCGAGACCTGGGGACCCGATTTAGATATTGCTTAGCGGCAAGCTCCGAAACCATTTGCCGGTGAGGCGGAAGAGGGCATTAACCACCGCCGGGGAGATCACCGGGACCGGAGGTTCGCCGCATCCGGTGGGAGCGTCGTCGCTAGGGACGATGTGGACATCGATGGCGACCGGGGCGTCGGCGATGTAGGGCGGAGTGAATCCGTCGAAATTGTTCTGAACGACTGAACCGTCTTTCAAAGTGATTGCGCCACGGGGAACGATTTGCGTCAGGCCGAAAACTGTGCCGGCTTGAAACTGGCTCTGAACGCTCAGCGGATTCACGGCGCGTCCGCAATCGACGGCAACGGTGACGCGGTGAATGCGGGGGCGGTGGTTCTCGATGGAGACCTCCGCGGCGCAGGCCACTCCGGTGCCGAAACATTCGTGACAGGCGAATCCGATCGCGTGGCCGCTGGGCAGCTGCTTGCGCCAGGCAGCGCTCTTCTGGTCCATGAGATTGAGCGCGGCGAGAGTTTTCTTGGCCTCGGGCTTGAGCAGCTTGCGGCGATAGGCGATGGGATCGGCCTTGGCGCGGAGGGCCAGCTCTTCGATGAGCGTCTCCATGACGAAGCCGGTGTGGGTGTTGCCGACGGATCGCCACCACAACACGGGAACGTTCACCTCGGGATGGTGAGCGGAAACGTGGAAGTTGGCGATGTCGTAGTGGGTGTCGGCGACGCCTTCGACGGCAGTTCGATCAACGCCGTCCTTGACCATCATGGCGGCGAATGGCGTACCCGCCGCGATGGATTGGCCGACGATGACGTGGCGCCAGGCGGAAGGCAGGCCGTCGGGGCCGATGGCGATCTCGACGCGATGCACATGCATGGGGCGATAGTAGCCGCCTTGCACGTCGTCCTCACGGGTCCAGATAAGTTTTACCGGAGTGCCTTTCATCCGCTTGGCGATTTGCGCGGCCTCGCGCTGCACGTGGGAGTCGGGGACGGCGCGGCGGCCGAAGCCTCCGCCAGCCATTTCGGTGTGGAAGGTGACTTGAGCGGGCTGCAGGCCGAGAGTCTGGGCGATGGCCATCTGGTCGATGGTCTGGAATTGCGAAGGCGCCCAGACTTCGGCGCGGTCGCCGTCGAAGCGGATGGTGGTGTTCAGCGGTTCCATCGGAGTGTGCGCGAGATAAGGGAATTCGTATTCGGCGATGAGGCGGTGGTCTGTGGGAGCGGTGTCGAGGGCATTGAGGTCGCCGCGAGAGACGGCGACGTTGCCGGGAGTGGCTGCGAGTTGTTTGAATTGATCGAAGAGTTGCGGAGTGTCGGCCGGCTGGAGGCCGGTGGAATCCCAGTCGATTTGCAGGCGGTCGCGGGCCTGCTTCGCGGTCCAGAACTTGTCGGCGACGACGGCGACGGCGGTGCCTTTGGCGAGAGTGGAGATTTCGAAGACGTCGAGGACTCCGGGCAGGCTGCGAGCGGCCTTATCATCGATGGACTTGGGATGTGCTCCAAAGATGGGCGGATGAGCGACCAGGGCGATCTTCATGCCGGGAAGATCGAGGTCGAGGCCGAATTTCAAAGAGCCATCGCACTTGGGACGGCCGTCGAGGCGGCGCGTGTCGTTGCCGATGAGGCGGAAGGCTTTTGGATCTTTGAGCGGCGCAGTTTCGGGTACCGGTAAGTTGGCGGCGGCGGTGGCGAGATCGGCGTATTTGAGCGATTGCCCGTTGGGTCCGTGAACCACGCTGAGCTCGGTGCGGCATTGCTCGGGCTTGACGTTCCACTTTTGGGCGGCGGCGGCGATGAGCATGGCCCGAGTTTTGGCGCCGAGTTCGCGGTACTGCTGAAAGGAGTGCGCGATGGAACCGGAACCGCCGACCATCTGGATGCCGTAGAAGGGGTCTCTGTAGACGTCGGCGGCAGGAGCGAGCTCGGCGACGACATGCGACCAGTCGGCATCCATCTCGTCCGCCAGAACCATGGGTAGGGAAGTTTGCACGCCCTGGCCGAACTCGAGGCGATTGACGGTAATGACGACGGTGTTGTCGGGCTGGATGTGGACGAAGGCATCCGGCGGATAGACTTTGGCGGGCGACTGCGCGAACAACGGAGAATCGAGATAAAAGGAGATGAGCAATCCGCCGGCGGCGGTGGCGGAAACGCGCAGGAAGGCTCGACGAGTAAGGGATTGATTTGCGATGGCTGCCATGGGGCTCTCCTCTATAGCAATTTCTGCGAAGCGGTTTTGATGGCCTGGCGAATGCGAATATAGGTGCCGCAGCGGCAGAGATTGCCGCCCATCGATTGCTCGATGTTCGAGTCGGTGGGTTTGCGAATGCTCTTAAGCAAGGCGACGGCGGCCATGATCTGGCCGCTCTGGCAATAGCCGCATTGCACGACGTCTTCGGAAACCCAGGCGTCCTGAACCGCGCGGCCGACGGCGTCTTGGCCGATGCCCTCGATGGTGACGATCGGCCTGTCGCCTACAAGCGATACGGGGAGGACACACGATCTGGTGGCAATGCCCGCCACATGCACGGTGCACGCGCCGCAAGCGGAGATGCCGCAGCCGAACTTGGTGCCGGTCATCTTGAGTTCCTCGCGCAACACCCAGAGCAGAGGAGTACTCGGATCGACGGTGACCTGCTTCGATTGTCCGTTGATGGTGAGCGTGTAACTTTCCATGACAGCCTCCGAGTTCAGGATTTAGGGGCAGGGCATTCCAGCTGCGACCCAGGTTTTTGTAGCAGCAACAAATTCGTCATGGGTGAGCGGCGGCAAAGAGCGCGCAGTGCCGTCGCGACGGTGGCCGGGTTGAAAGGCCCAAAGGACCAATGGTTCTTGCTGATGGTGGCGCAGGATGCCGGAGCCATTGAGGTTGTCGTTCTTCGAACGATCAGTCAAAGATTGGCAGACCTGCGTGCTCGACAAGATATTGTCGTTGGTATCCTGCCACTTCATCGAAAGAGGAGCCAGATGCCAGTTGTGGGCGCCGGGAACGCCGGTGCTCTCCGCATTTGCGTCCTGATGACAGGTGGCGCAGTTGAGGGCCGGTACACCTTTACCGCCCGGACCGCGGACAACGTTGAACAAGTGGCGGTGACGGTCATCGCCTTGTTGGGGATAGTTGGTGGCAGTGTGGCAATTGATGCAGCGAGGATGAGTCAGAACGGAGTAGACCTGCTGCCATGCGGCCAGACCGGAACCGCGAGTGGGCGGGGCGCTGTTCTGGGCGGCGGCGTGGGAGATTATCGTCACAGATGCGATGAAGAGGAGGGTACGGTGCAACCTTCGAGTTCTGCGATAAGGCATGGGATCCCTGATCGGCTTTGAATTTTTAAGAATGTTGATCTTACTCCTTCGAGGTGCGGTGGAAATAGAGTTTCCAGGTCTCGCACCCGCGGCGGTTGGGGCAACCGGGAAAACTCAACTGGGATCGCGGAAGAAGAGCTTGACGGAATGATTTTTGTAGGAGGCGGTGCCGGCGTCGCGGTATCCGCACTTCAAGGCGACGCGGATGGACGCGGCGTTGTCGGGATCAATAATGCAAGCCGTGCGCACGAGGCCGAAGTGCGCGTCGGCCCACGTGGTAATGGCGCGAACCGCTTCCGTGGCATAACCCTTGCCGTGGGCGTGAGAAGCCAAGACCCATCCGCTCTCGGGAATGCCATGAAGCGATGGCTGTAACTCCCGTTTGTAGTCGGCGAAACCGATCTCGCCGACAAAAGTGCCGGCCGATTTGTCCTCTGCGACCCAGTAGCCGAAGCCGAGAGCCGTCCAATGGCCGAGATAGCGGAGGAATTTTGTCCATGCCTCCTCTTCAGTGAGCGGTTTGCCGCCGACGTATTCGACAACACGAGGGTCGGCCCACATCGCGGCCGAGTGCGGAAAGTCTTCCCTACGATGACCGCGGAGCCGAAGGCGGTCGGTCTCAAGCGTGGGAACGGATAGGGAGAAGCGGGAGGAGGTCGGCATGCCAGAAGTGTACGACAGGGGATTACGCTACGCGTGGGCGTGAGCCGCTGCGGGGGCCGTCCAATCGGAGATGGGCCATGAGGTTCCGCATCCCAGGCACGGGACCGCAGGAAATAGAGCGGCACAGTAAGGGCAGGTAGCCTGGGTAGCAAAAATGTCGAACCGCGCATGGCAATTGGCGCATTTCCATTTTTCGCCGAGCGGTGGCTCGGCTTTGCAGTTTGGGCAGGCGAAACCTGGTCGGCGCGGCAGCTTGGCGAGCTGGATCAGCATTCGGGCGTGACGTAATCCACCCCAACAATTCATCAGCATGAAAACGGCAAGGGCTGCGAACCAGAGTGATTTCACGTAAACCGCCAGCACGATAAATCCGGCAACGCCGAGGAAACCGATCAGGGTTGCAGCCATCAGGCTGCGAGCGCGCCCCAGGGCGAACCACAGCAGAGAGCGAAGAATCTGGCCGCCATCCAGCGGGTAAATGGGGAGCAAGTTGAAAAGCAGCAGGCCGACATTGATGTACCAGATTGCGCGCAACAGCGCGTAGAGATCCGGGAGGGCTTGGGGCCATCCCAGGGAGCGGGCCAGGAAGCCGACGAAGGTCAACACCGGGAGCAAGGCAACGTTCACCAACGGGCCGGCGGCGATGCTCCAAAGAGTTGCGCCCGCGCGCGGTGGCGGATCGACGAAGGCCACGCCGCCCAGTGGCCAGAGCACGATACGGTTCGCTACGCCGCCAACCTGCCGGCAAGCCAGCGCGTGACCGAACTCATGCAGCGTCACAATCAGGAACAGGCAGAGATATTCGGCTACGTTCCAGAGGATGGAAGAATAACGGCCCGAGCGGCCGTTGATTTCGAACATCGCGACCACAAACCAGGACCAGTGCAAGAAGACGTCGATGCCAGAAAAGCGAAAAAGATGAATCGAGCTTTGGCGATTTTGCGGCATCCAGGGAGAGTTATAGCATAGGTGGCTCGTGGTCCTATGGGTTGGAGCTCAGACTGCGGGCCATTCCAACGTCTAGCGGCGAGACGTGGAGCACCCGGTAGAGGTTATGCAACCGCTAACCAGAGGAGCGAAACTGCGTCGAATAGAGACATGAAACAAACACTAATCTTCCTCGTTTTATCTCTATCGCTGGCGGCGGGTCAGGAGCAAAAGCATCCGACTGATCTGCGAGGCGTGCTGCTGGAACAACTGCAAACCGTGCACAATCAGAAAGACTGGTTTGTCCCGATCAGCGTGGTGGTGGACGGAGTGACGGCGGAACAGGCCAACTGGACCGATGGCAAGGGGAATCACTCGGTCGGGCAGCTGATCTATCACATGCTGTATTGGAATCGGCGGGCGCTGGCCCAGTTCAAGGGAGAAAAGCCGGAGAAATTCAGCGGTAATAACGAAGAGACGTTCAACAACTTCGATGCGAAACAGTGGGCGGCGACGGTAAAGGAACTCGATCAGGTGATGACGGATTTTGAAAAGGCAGTGCAGTCGGCGGACGAAGCCACGCTCAAGAAATACGCTTCGCTGGTGGATCATGTCGGCGCGCATACCGCATATCACCTGGGAGAAGTGGTGTATGTGCGGCGGGAGCAAGGGTCGTGGGATCCAGAGAAGGGAGTGAAGTGAGGGATTGCCGATTGCGGATTTGAGATTTGAGAAATGCAGACTCTGAAGCTAAGATCGCAGAAATAAGAGTTCGGGATGCGAGCCTCCGGAGGCCCAACTCTCAGTTCTGCTTCTTAAATCCGCAATTTGAAAGCTTATCTCTGCAATCTGACTTCTACCGTCTGGCTTCTTACTTGAGCTTGACGAAGAGCAAAACGAAGATCGCCCATACTCCAACGGTCAGGGGAAACTGAACCAGGGCCGCATTCTGTAGGGCGCCTCCTCTGGGCAGGGCAAAGGTGAGCAGCAACATGGCTAACGCCGTGAGTATTCCCAGAACCAACTTACTTTTCCAGGTCATATTTGATCCTCATTTGTGTTGGCGGAGTGACATGGCACCGCTCGTGCCCGTCGCCGAAAAGTATACGCCGGGCGGGGAGTAATCAACTGGATTTATTGGATTCGAGCGGCGGGTGACTTTGCCGCCGTCTTCCTGCTTCATCCATTTGCCGTTCGAAACCCAGGTCTCGAATAAGCGGCGAGACCTGGGGCCCCCGGTCCACGCAAGCCAGGTTCTGCATTGAGTGGACTGGTCAACGTCAGGCGGACTTTTTCGTTTCTACCGGAAACTCGAGTAATTTGCCGCGATCCTCACACGGAATCCATTTGCCGCTCTTGCGAAAGCGGCTGGGAACGTAGAACTCGATAATCTTTGCCATACATTTTCTTTCGGAGACGTTATCAAATCGTCTGAGGAGTTGGATTGCCGCGGTGGGGAAAGGATTGTCAGGAGATTGTTAGAAGTTTTACAGCAAAGAGCGGAAAGAGGAGCCGCAAAGGGGAGCGAAGAAAATCTTGTTAATCACGAAGGACACGAGGTCACACAAAGGACATCTGCGGATCAAATTTTAAAACGCAGAGAACGCAGAAGACGCAGAGAGCCCTGGTCGCGCTCAGGATGATATTTGAACTTTTCATCACAAAGAGCGCGAAGAAATGCATGGATACTGGCTTGTGCTCAGTAGGGCGGATATACGCCCCAGGTCTCGCAAAGAGCGGCGAAACCTGGGGCTCCCCACGCGGAATTATTGAACGATGAGTGTGATGGTTTGATCGCCGAAGGCGCCGGTGCTGTTCCAGGCGCGAACCAGCATAGTGTGGGTTCCGGAAGTTAGGGCGATGTCGGTATCTATCGGATCGCCGTTGGACTGACTGTACACGGCTTGCGAATCGACATAGATGTACCAGCCGGTAACTTTTTTCGATGAGGATGCTGTCGCTTGAACGTTGACGGGGGAAGTCACGATCGCTCCATTCGCGGGCGTGCTGATGTTGACGGCAACGGTTTGCACGTCGAGCGAAAGGCTCTGATCCCCGAAGGCGCCAGAGGTATCCCAGGCGCGAACCAGGACGGTGTGTTGTCCACTGCTCGCGGTGATGTTGGTGTTGATGGAAGACACTCCGCTCTGATGGAAGGCGGCGACTCCGTCCACGTAGACGTACCAGCCGGAGATGGATCGTCCGCTGGTGGGAGTAGCCGAGGCTTGCACGTTGATCGGCGAAATGACATTAGAACCATTGGTGGGAGTGGAGACGGTGACGACTGGTTTGGTTGCGATCGTCAGCGTTAGGGTTTGATCTCCGAAGGCGCCGGAGGTGTCCCACGCGCGAACCAACACCGTATGAGTTCCGGTGGTCATGCTCAGGCTGGCATTGATGGAGGAGACTCCACTCTTATTCCAGACGGCAACGCTGTCGACGTAGATATACCAGCCGCTGATGGCGTGCCCTGCGGTCGGAGAGGCCACAGCCTGGATGGTGACAGGCGAGTCGACGGTTGCACCATTCGCCGGCGAAGTGACGGTGACCTGCGGCTTGGATTTATTGGTGGTGAAGAAATCCGACATGTCGATTGCTGTGGCTGACGCTCCGGGATAGGTGGTGATTTGTAAAGCGTCGAGCATGGTGCGCAGAGCATTCTCATGTTTGTAGGGAACGGCGGAAACGGTATGCGGAATGACCTTTGGGCCGATGACAGCAGTGTAGATGGATGATCCGCAGCCCTTGTCTGTGCCGCCGCCGCATTCGTCGAAGGTGATGATGAGCATGCCATCGCCGCCCGGCTGGAAGTCGGGTGTGGCGAGGAGCGGAGTCAACGTGCTGCTCAAGAAGGCATCGGCGGCTGAGAGCTTTTGAGCTTCGGTACAAGTGTTCATTCCGACGGGGCAATCATGAGCATCGTGATTGCCGTCGGGAGCAATGATCATGTAGCGGGGCAAGGTTCCGTTGGCCTGATCGGCGGAAAGCTGAGAGAGGTCAACGACGTTGTCGGCTGAGTTGTCGATGTTGCTGAGGATGTCGCTGTACCAGGTTGCGCCGTTGTGTCTGCGGTAGTAAGAGGTGCCATTGGCACGATCGGGCGTGGTCACAGTGCCGCCGGCGGCAGCGTAGGACTGAGCGTAGACCTTCCAGGAAATTCCAGCGTTGTTCATCTCGCGGAAAATGCTGTCGTCGGTGATGGGAGAAGTGCAGTCATTCCCGTTGCAGCCGAAGTCGTGAGTGCCGGGAGGCAAGGTGCAATTGACAGCGGAGTGGCAACTGCCGGAGGCAAGCCACAGGTAGTCCATCAGCGAGCCGCCGTTGTCGGATAGATAGTTACTGGCGTAACCGTAGGCATTGCCCTGGCTCACCAGCCAAGGCATGTCGGCGAGTACGTCACTGTATTTTGTGTTCTCATCGATGACAAGGATTACACGCTGTGACGAAGGTATTTGCGCAACAGCAGTGACGGCAAGAAGAGCGAAAAGCACAGCAGATACACATCTCCCCCACTTCTTCAAACTCATGAAATTTCCCCTTTAGCGCGAAGTTGACGTTCTTTATCCGTGCTTACATGCACGAACCGTTCCAGGAGGGCTCCGATTGTGGTGCTGTGCTGGGAAGCTTACTTCGCAAAGACGACGACTTGATGACGGCTGTGTGAAAAAGAACCTTATAAGGAAACCTTAGAAAACACCTTAGAGGTGGCGAGATGCGTGGGTTGAGTGGCGCAGCTCCCTCGACTTCGCTCGGGATTTCGGCAGCGGGCTCTCGCGCCTTACCTTCGACTAGGCTTATCGATTCGCGATCGAATCGATGAGCTCGGCTCAGGATGACAAGGGTTTGAGATGCTCAAGATGACAAATGGAACGGGTGCTATGCTGAAAAAATGATTCGGGTGCAACGGTCTTTTGAGGCTCGGGAAATCAAGCTGCTGATTTTTGATCTGGATGGCACACTGATTGACTCCAGGCTCGACCTCATCCATTCAGTGAATGCAATGCTGCGGCATTGCAAGCGACCCGAACTTCCGGGAGAGGTGATTGCGTCGTACGTGGGCGATGGAGCGCCGGTGCTGGTGCGGCGGGCGCTGGGAGATCCGAAGAATGAGAATCAGGTGAAGGAAGCCTTGGAATATTTTTTATCGTATTACCGCGCCCACAAACTAGATCACACACATTTGTATCCGGGCGTGAGGGAGATGTTGGTGGCGATCCGCGGTTCCAACGGCATGCGGCGGCAAATGGCAGTGTTGTCCAATAAGCCGGTGGTGCCGTCGCGGGCGATCCTTGAAGCGCTGGGATTGGCGGGTTTTTTTGTGGCGGTTTATGGCGGCAATAGTTTTCCGACAAAGAAGCCGGATCCTCAGGGAATTCGGGCCATTGTTCGGGAGGCGAAAGTGCGCCCGGAAGAGACTGTCATGATTGGTGACACCTCGATCGACGTGATCACGGGCCGGAATGCGGGGGCGTGGACCTGCGGAGTTACGTATGGGTTTGCCCCGCATACGCTATGCGAAGCGCCTCCGGATGTGACGGTGGATAGTCCGAAGGAGTTAGGGCAGGTGTTCGGGTGAGATCGAGCGCAGGGGAATGCATAGATTTTTCGTTGCGCTCAGGATGACATTTGTATTTGAACGCAAAGACGAAGCTGTATTTGAACGCAAAGACGAAGCGGTGCGAAGGTCGTGAAGAAGACCTGGGCAACGGGTTGGGATTACTAATGTTTGAAATATTCCCACGCGGCGATTGCCACCAGAACGACCGCAATGATCCAAAGCGAGGAATCACTCATGCCTGTTTTCTTGGCCATGGGCACATATTAAGCCAAATACGATGGGAAAAGAGCAAAGAAATTGCGCGTGAGGAATTTTGGCGATCAACAGGCATTGTCGCCGGTTCTGCGCCTTATGCTGATGCCGCTTTGCGCTGAGATGCACTAGAAAGCTATGTTTACCTTAAAGGTTGCAAACAATCACCGCAAACAGCGCGAAAAACAAGTTCCCAAGAACTGAAAACCGCAGAAGACGTAGGAATTGAGATCTGATCGTTGCGACCTCTACGGTGACGCAACTACCCACCCTGTCGGGAGCTGCGAAGCGCAGGCAGCCGTACATCTTCTTCCGTTTGTTGCAAATAGTCTCCTTACGAAGAATCTACGAAGTCTTTATCGAATCTTTACGGGTTTCATAATCCAATATATCGAGCGATTGGGGAGCGTGAGCATGGGGATGCTTGCGATTGTGAACATGCTGCTGTTGCTGGTTGGATTTCTGATGAGGTTGCGAAAACAAAGACGCGCCAGGATTGAGGCACCAAAGCCGAGCCTGGTGATTACCGGCACCCAACAGAATTAGGAGGATTATGTCGTCGCTTCAAGATGTTTCTGCGGAACAATTGGCCAAGGTTTTTCATCATTATCGCGAAGCACTGGCTCACGATTACGATTGCAAAGGCAGTGAACAGGCGAGCTCCTGTTGGGATCGGACGCCGGTGAATGAACGGAGATTGCTGGTGGCGGCGGCACAATTGGCGCTGCAGGAGTTGAGGGCGGCGGCTTCGGAAGAAGATCCGAACCGCAAGTATTTTGCAAAACCGGGTGAGGCGGAGTGGGGTTGCTAAAGAGTTGAAGATTGCCGCAGAGGGTGCGGAGAATTGTAGGTATTTCCAGTAGAGGGGCGCGGACCCTAACCGCAAAGACCACAAAGAGCCCGGCGCAAGGAGCGCCAAGAGAGAAACCTACGATGGTACGGAGTTCGCGAAACTAGCGGCGTCACCAATTTGAAATCCGCCTTTCGAAAAGCGCGAGGGGTGGGCAGGCAGGATAGAGGTGGGAACATGGGAACGTGGGTAGATGCGAGTCGATTGACGGCGATGCTACTGTCCGGGCCGGAGGATGGAGGGCATGACTCCGAGATCATCGAGAACGGCGACTTCCGAATGGATTTCCGGAGTCGTCAGGCAAGTGTACGCGGACAAGAGTTGCGGCTGTCGCATGAAGAATTTGAATTGCTCGTGTTTCTGCTCGGACATCCCACTAGCATCATCACGCCAAATACTCAGTTAAGAACACGTTGGGGGCACAACCTGGTGCGCCGGACTGAGGTCTTAGAGGTTCTCAACGAATTGAGGAAGAAGCTCGAAGCCGCCGGCTGCGCGCACTATCTGCGCACCGAGCCGTGGATTGTGTATCGGTTCGATCCTCGCAGTCGCGACGAAATTCGCTGATCCGCCACGGAATCTTTACGAATTCCTTATGAACTATTAATCCCACTTTTATGCGCAGAGTTGTTCAATCTGTTCATACAGGGTCAGGAGAATTGTGTCTACAGCTGTGATTGCGAGATTGGTATTCGGACTCGTGGGTAGCGCAGGGGCCATATTTCTTCTGTGCGTACTAGTGGCGCTGTTGCGCGAGACGTGGAGCGCGTCTCGGGGCGCGCTGACATTTCATTTTGTGAAGTTTATTCCGCGGTCGAAGAAGCGAGGAGAACTCATCGTGATAAATCCTGGGGAGGGTCGTAAGCAGCCGATGAAAAGCGGCAAACGAGTTGGGTTGATGATCATGGGAGCGGTTTTGCTGGTGTTGCCGAGTCATGCCCAGCAAACTGGTTCTAGCGATCAGCAGATTCCGCCAGCTGTCGCCAAAGAACTCGATGCAATGAAACAACGCATCGAGCAATTGGAAGCGGAGTTGAAGGCGAAGCAGGCGGGAGGCACAAGCGCAGAACCACAGGCCCCGAAAACCGGCACGCCGACTGAGCCTGCCAGTGTGCCGGTGATGGCGGCGGTGGAGACACAAAGTTCTACTGCTTCGGCGGCGCCTGCGCCCAAGCCGCAAAAACCCGATCCGTTCGCGTTCGGCGACTTTACCTGGCTGAACGGGAATCCGCGGACCAAGGACATTCCGCTGAATACGAAGTTCTTCACGCCGGAAATCCGCTCGGACGTGGATTACATTGTGGACTTCAATCATCCGAAGGACGACACCATCGGCGGCTCCAGCGAAGTGTTTCGGGCAAACGAATTTCAAGTCACGCAATTCGGAGTGGGTGGAGACTTCCATTACGACAATGTGCAGGCGAGGTTGATGACGCAGTTTGGAATGTACTCGGCGACGACACCGCGGAACGATGCGAGTCCGGCACGTGGGAACTGGGATTTGGACACTGCGTACCGGTACGTTTCTGAGGCTTATGGCGGGTATCACCTCAACGTGATGGACGGGATCAACATTCAGGCCGGGATTTTCATGTCGTATGTCGGCCTGTTCAGCTACTACAACTTTGACAACTGGGCCTATCAGCCGTCGTATGTTTCATCGAACACGCCCTGGTTTTTCAACGGCATGCGAGTGCAAATTTTCCCGAATGAACATTTGAAGATCGAGCCATGGTTCGTCAATGGATGGCAGTCGTACGGAAGATTCAATCATCGGCCGGGAGTTGGAATGCAGATTTTGTGGCGGCCGAATGACAGATGGTCGGTTCTGGGCAATCAGTACATGCTAGGCGCAGACACGCTTGGAGTTGCGAGCCGCATTCGCTATCACACCGACGACAGCATTCAATACAAGTACTATGACCATCCGGAGCGGTGGCTCGATAAAGCGGCGTTTTCGTTAACTGGCGACTTGGGATGCGAGCACGGCGGCGATCCCGTGGCAGGCACCGCGGTGAGTTGCGATACCAACGGGGTGCGAGTGGTGAACGGGGTGAAGTACATCGCGCCCAAGCAGGCATTTCTTGGATTCATGATTTACAACCGGCTCTGGTTCCACAAAGACCGGTATGGTTTCACCATGGGAGGCGGAAAGATCAACAACCCAGGACGGTACCTGGTGCTGTTGCCGCCGATTAATGGCGCGACGGCGATCTCGGGAACGCCGTATTTCACGGAGAATCCCGGCGATCCATACAAAGCCTGGGACGCCTCAGCAACTTTTGATTACATGCCGAGCCAGTACATCACCTTCCGGTGGGAGTATGACCATCGGGCGGCGAATGTGCCGTATTTTACGGGCAGAGGGGGAATTACGCCGCCGGGAGGCGATACGGGACCTGCGGGATCGCTGGTGCCGGGGTTCACTCCGGATCTGGTGAGGGATGAGAACCGGTTGGACTTGGCAATATTGGTGAAGTTTTGAGGGCGGGGTCATTGTTGCGCAGCAAGCAACGACACCATGTTCCAGGAGAGAAGGAGTCGAATGAGTGCTTGAAAATGCATGGATCCTTCGTCGGGAGTCGCTCGCAAAGCGAGCGACTCCGCTTCCTCAGGATGACAGGTGAAAAGGGATTGCAAATCAGGAGAAGGGCTTTATGCAAGATGTGATCTGGATTGTGGTGACGATTGCGTTTTTTGTGTTGTCGATTGCGTACGTGCGCTTTTGCGAGCGTGTGAAATAAGGAGAGGGTTTATGAACGTCGAGTCGATTGTCATGCTCGTGGTCAGTGCATTGACGATGGTGTACCTGTTATATGCGCTGCTGAGACCGGAAAATTTCTGATGGTCCTGCATCCGTATCTGTTTATTGGGTTGGCGGTCCTGTTCATCGTTCTTCTGGCTTTCTTTCCTGGCAAAAAGACCAGGAGAAGCAAAACCGTTGAACGGGAGAAGCGGAGTTAAGTGTCATGACGGCGAATGGTTGGTTGCAAATCCTGTTTTACCTGCTGCTGATTTTTTTGGTCACAAAGCCCATGGGCGTCTTCATGGCACGGGTATTCAGCCGCGAGAAGACGTTCATGGATCCGGTGCTGCGGCCGGTTGAACGGCTGCTGTATCGAGTGACCGGGGTCGATGAGAATCACGAGATGCGCTGGACGGAGTACGCAGTTTCGATGCTGCTGTTCAGCGTGGTATCGATGCTTGTGCTGTACCTGATGCAGCGTCTGCAGGGATATCTGCCGTTTAATCCGCAGAAGCTGGGGGCGGTGAGCCCGGCGCACGTAGCGTTCAACACGGCGGCGTCGTTTACGACAAATACGAATTGGCAGGTCTACTCGGGTGAAACGACGATGAGCTATTTCACCCAGATGGCGGGCCTCGCATATCACAACTTTGTGTCGGCGGCGGTGGGAATCTCGCTGGCGATCGCGTTTATCCGCGGGGTGGCGCGGCGGCAGATGCAGACCATCGGAAATTTCTGGGTGGATCTGGTTCGCAGTTCGCTTTGGGTGCTGTTGCCCTTCTGCATCGTCGGAGCTTTGATTCTGGTTTCCCAGGGGGCTGTGCAGAACCTGAAGGCGTATGACTCGGCCAAGCTGGTGGAGCCGATGCAGGTGCAGAAAACCGGATCTGACGGCAAACCAATGGTCGATGCCAACGGCAAACCGGTCATGGACACGGTGACCACGCAGACGATTGCGCAAGGGCCGGTAGCTTCGCAGGAAATCATCAAGGAGTGGGGCACGAATGGCGGCGGATTTTTTAATGCGAACAGCTCGCATCCATTCGAGAATCCGACTCCTTTCAGCAACCTGCTGGAGATGTTCAGCATTTTTGCGATCGGGGCTGGGCTGACCTACACGCTAGGGAGGATGACGGGATCGCAGGCGCATGGTTGGGCGGTCTGGGCGGCGATGGCCATCCTTTTCCTGGCGGGCGTCACAACGGCATATTGGGCAGAGACTCGGGGCAATCCGCTGATGGCGGGCACCAATCAGCATGTGACCGCAATGCAGGCGGGCGGCAACATGGAAGGCAAGGAAGTCCGCTTCGGAATGGCCGCTTCGACGCTGTTTGCAACGGTGACCACCGACGCAAGTTGCGGCGCAATCAACGGTTGGCATGATTCCTACACGCCACTTGGTGGCATGGTGCCTTTAGTCAACATCATGCTCAGCGAAGTGATTTTCGGCGGCGTGGGGGCCGGGATGTACGGGATGCTGATCTACATCGTGCTTGCTGTGTTCATTGCAGGACTGATGGTGGGACGGACGCCGGAATACTTGGGTAAGAAAATTGAAGCGTATGACGTAAAAATGGCGATGCTGGTGGTATTGGTTTTCCCGCTGGTCATTCTGGTGTTTACCGGAATCTCGTCTGTCGGATCTTTCGGGACGTCGAGCATAACCAATCCGGGGCCGCATGGCCTCAGCCAGATTCTGTATGCGTTTACTTCGGGCGCCGGCAACAACGGATCGGCATTCGGTGGATTGACGGCCAACACACCCTGGTATGACACGACAATCGGTTTAACCATGCTGCTGGGGCGGTTTTTCATGATCATCCCGATGCTGGCGATCGCCGGGAACCTGGCACAGAAAAAGTACGTGCCCGCGTCTCTCGGTACTTTCCCGGTGACGACGCCTTTGTTCACCGTGCTTCTCATCGGGGTGATCCTGATTGTGGGCGCGCTGACATTTTTCCCGGCTTTGAGTTTGGGACCAATCCTTGAGCATCTGCTCATGGCGGCAGGCAAGACCTTTTAGAGGATCTTTATGGCAATGACAACGCAAGTACCACCAGTTTTGGAAATCAAGAACGTTCAACTCGGCCCCTCGCCGCGGAAATCGAAGTCCCGACAAAAAGCGATCTGGGAATGGAAGATTGTGGGACGGGCGATCTGGGACGCGATTGTGAAGCTGAACCCACGAAAGATGATGGGGAATCCCGTCATGTTTGTAGTGGAGATTGGCAGCGTGATCACGACGGGGCTGCTGTTCAGAGGCGGCACGGCGTTCAAGTTCAATCTGCAGATCACGCTGTGGCTGTGGTTCACGGTGCTGTTCGCGAACTTTGCCGAAGCGATGGCAGAGGGCCGCGGGAAGGCGCAAGCCGAGACGTTGAGGAAAGCGCGCGCAGAAACCATTGCGAATCGCTTTTTGGCGAATGGCAAAACGGAGCAAGTGCCGAGCTCGAAGCTGCGGTCGGGCGATATGGTGATGGTCTCGGCGGGAGAGTTCATCCCGAGCGATGGAGAGATCACCGAAGGCGTGGCGTCGGTGGACGAATCGGCGATCACGGGAGAGTCCGCGCCAGTGATTCGCGAAGCGGGAGGAGATCGATCGGCGGTTACCGGAGGCACGCGGGTGCTCTCGGACTGGCTAAAGGTCAAGATTACATCGAACCCAGGGGAAACTTTTCTGGATCGGATGATTGCGCTGGTGGAAGGAGCGGAGCGGCAGAAGACGCCGAACGAGATCGCGCTGAACATATTGCTGGCGGGGTTGACAATTATCTTCTTATTGGCGGTGGTGACGCTCCAGCCGTTTGCGATTTATTCAGGATCGCCGCAGACGGTATTTGTGCTGGTTTCGCTGCTAGTGTGCCTGATTCCGACGACGATTGGTGGATTGCTTTCGGCGATCGGGATTGCAGGAATGGATCGACTGGTGCAACACAATGTGCTGGCCATGTCGGGGCGGGCGGTCGAAGCGGCGGGAGATGTGAATACGTTGCTGCTGGATAAGACGGGAACGATCACGTTGGGGAACCGGCAGGCGGCGGAATTTGTGGCGGCCCCGGGGATCACGAACGCGCAGATGGCCGATGCGGCCCAGCTTTCGTCGCTGGCGGATGAGACCCCGGAGGGGCGGTCCATTGTGGTGTTGGCGAAGGAGAAATATGGACTGCGGGGGCGAGAAGTCGGTAAGCACGAGGCGCAGTTCATTCCGTTCAGTGCGCAGACGCGGATGTCGGGAGTGAATCTGGATGGGCGCGAGATTCGCAAAGGCGCGGTGGATGCGATTTCGAAATATTTGAGTCAGCACGGCACGGTTTTGCCGAAAGACATTCAAGCCACAGTCGAACAGATCGCACGGTCGGGAGGAACGCCGCTGGTGGTCGCGGAAAACCATCGCGCGCTCGGGGTGATTTATCTGAAAGACATAGTGAAAGGCGGGATGAAAGAGCGATTCGATCAGCTGCGGAAGATGGGAATCAAGACGGTGATGATCACTGGAGACAATCCGCTGACCGCCGCGGCGATTGCAAGAGAAGCCGGAGTGGATGATTTTCTGGCGCAGGCGACGCCGAAAGACAAGATGGACCTGATCCGGAAAGAGCAGAAAGAAGGCAAGCTGGTGGCCATGACCGGCGACGGGACGAACGATGCTCCTGCGCTGGCGCAGGCGGATGTGGGCGTGGCGATGAATACGGGCACGCAAGCGGCAAAGGAAGCGGGGAACATGGTGGACCTCGATTCCAATCCGACGAAGCTCATCGAGGTGGTGGAAATCGGGAAACAATTGCTGATGACGCGCGGCGCGCTGACCACGTTCTCGATCGCCAATGATGTGGCGAAATATTTCGCGATCATTCCGGCGATGTTTGCGGAGACGTTTCCGGTGCTGAATGCGCTGAACATCATGCATCTGCGGACGCCGCAATCGGCGGTGCTGTCGGCGGTCATTTTCAATGCGCTAATCATCATTGCGCTGATTCCGCTGGCGCTGCGGGGGGTGAAATATCGGGCAATGGGGGCGGCGGCGCTGCTGAGGAGAAATTTGTGGCTCTATGGGTTCGGAGGAATCCTGGTGCCGTTTGCCGGGATCAAGCTGATTGACATGGTGATTACAGGTTTGCGAATGGCGTGAGCTAAGTCCCACCCTGTCGCAAAGAACGCGACAAGGTAGGGTAACCGAGAGGATTTTGAACCACAGAGGACACAGAGTACGCAGAGATGAGCATATGAAAAAGAATTTGCAGATTGCGGTGCTGATGACGATCGCGACGACGGTGCTGCTGGGAATTATCTATCCGCTGGTGGTCACCGGTCTGGCGCAGGTGTTGTTCAAAGACAAGGCCAATGGGCAGTTGATCGTGAAAAATGGGCAGGTGATTGGATCGAGGATTATCGGGCAGGGGTTCGCGGGGCCTGGTTACTTTCATTCGCGGCCATCGAACGCCGGTTCGGGGTACGATGCGGCGAATTCGAATGGCTCGCAGCTTGGGCCGACGAATCATGCGTTGATCGACAGGGTGAAAGGCGATGTTACGACCAATCAGGCCGATAATCCGGGCCAGCTGGTGCCCATCGATCTGGTGACGTCGTCTGCGTCAGGACTGGATCCGGATATTACGCCCGCGTCGGCGGAGTTTCAGATTGCGCGGGTAGCGAAGGAGCGCGGAATGACACCGGACGAGGCGCGCGCCCTGGTGCGCAAGCACACCGAAGACCGGCAGTTTGGGTTTTTGGGCGAGCCGAGAGTGAATGTGCTCGAGCTGAATTTGGAGTTGGATGAGAGGTTTCATAGGTTAACTAAGTAAGGAGTGGGGTTGCAGAGAATTCCTCGCTGGGCCTCTGGTTAAGCCAGGGGAAGGCGTCCTTCAACTGCGCCGTTGTTCGCTGCTGCGAACAACGGCTTCGCTCCGGATGACGAATCTAAAAACAATGCTGCGCGAAGGATGACAAAAGGAAGAGCGCTGCGCGAACAACGGCTTCGCTCAGGATGACAGCTGTCAAAGAACTGCGCCGCTCCTCAGAAGACGAACCGCAAGGCGAACTGCATGAAGCGAGGTGTGGTTAACGTCGCAAGGTACTTGCCGAATTGAGTCGGGTCGTAGGAAAGCGAGGGTTGGGCAGAGTCGCCAACCGGACCGCGAACGTCGTAGCGAACCGAGTTCAGAGCATTGAAAGCCTGCCAACTGAACTCGACTCGGCGCTGCTCACCAAGCGAAAAATTCTTGCTGACACCGGTGTCGATGCTGAACATTCCGTCACCAATGACATTGTTGCGGACGCCGGATTCGCCGGGCCACTCGGGGCGGAAAGCTTTCTCGGCAGCCGCGGGGTCGGCGAAAATGTCTGGGCCAATGTCAACGCCATTGACTAAGGCATGCTTGGGATTGGAGGCGACCGGCGGCGGACCATTGGGCATAGCGTCCCCCTCGATGTTCCAGTCGGTTGCCCAGGTGAAACCGTTATTAACGGTGATGGGGAAGCCGCTGGTCCAGCGGAATATCCCGGAAACATTCCAGCCGCCAATGATCGCGTTGAGCACGGAGCCTGCGTTTCCAGCCAACATCTGACCTTTGCCGAACGGCAGACGGTAGACCAGGTTGGCGTTGATCTGGTGGGCGGCGTTGAAATCGGAAAGCCCGCGCAAAGCCAGCGGATCCCAGGCGTTGATCACGATGCCGCCGCCATTCACGTCGTTGCCGGTTCCACCGGTACCTTCATAGGGGCCGATGCGTTCGGCAGCCGACGCCTCATCCAGCGATTTCGAAAAGGTGTAGTTGAATTGTCCTTGAAGGTTCGCACCCCAGCGAACGTTGTAGGTCACCTGCATGGCGTTGTAATCGGAGGTACCGAGATTGCGCCAGGCATAGAGCGAACTGAACTGGTCGTGGAAGAAGGTGTATGGGCCGTATTTGCTGTTAGGAACGTTTACTTGCGTAATGGAACTCGGCAAGTCCATTTGGAAGAGGGAGAAAGTTTCGTTGTGCGGGTAACAGGTCCACAGTTCGTAGATGGCTTGAGTGGCGGAGTGAGTGCCGGGCAAGGTTCCGGGAGCACAAGCGAGCGACTGGCCGCTGAGTTGGGACGCGCTCAAGCTGGCCCAGCCCGGGAAAAAGTTTTCAAAGAAGGGAATGGGCTGGATTTTCGAAACGTCGGTATTCACGGCCGCGGCTTTCGAGAGCATGGTGGCGGCCTGGAAGTAGGTCATTTTGCTGGCTGGATCGGTTGGATCTGCGGGCATGGCGAGATCAACCTGCATGGGCAGACGCCGGCCGATGCTGCCGACGTAGGCTATTTGTAGCGATGATTTTGACGTGATCTGGCGCGCGATGGAGAAATTGAAGACGTGCGAGTAGGGCGTCTTCAAGCTTTGGTCGAGGCCCCAGTTAATGGCGAACGCGGTATTGCCGGGGGTGTAAGGGAAGCCGCCACTTGGAGCGGGCCCGAATAAACATCCCGGGCCGTTTAGCGAGGGGCAGGGTGGAGGCAAGCAAGATGCTCCGGAGGATCCGGGCGTCAGACAAGTGAATCGAGGCGCATTTGCGGGCGAGACGACGCCGGCCGGATTTCCGAGGACGGTCGAGAGTCCGAAAGAGCCGTGCTGGTCGAAGGTGTTCACGATCGGCATGCCGAAATGGTCGTACATGATGTTGTAGCCGCCGCGGACCGTGAATTGATCTTTGCGTCCGAGGATTTTTGAGGCCCAGCCATCGCCGGTATCGGGCGACCACGCCACAGCCAGCCGAGGGGAAAGATCGCGATGATCCCAATTCCACATGCCGGGCCCATTGTTGACCGGGCCACCAAGAACAAAGCTTAGTTCTCCCGCGCGATTCGCCGGCAAACCTTGCGACATCAAGTTGGCTGTGTTGTTGAACCAATCGGCGACGTTCTGCTTGGTGCAGCCGCCAGTAGCCGCTTCCACACAGGGCGCCACCTGCAATCCATTGGTCTCGTAGGGGGGCGCTTCGAAAAGCCAGCGCAGGCCGTAAGTGACGGTGAGGTTCGGTTTAACGTGCCAAGTGTCCTGACCGAAGAATTCATAGTCGTTGATGGCATAGCGGCGCTTGATGGCCGTTCCTTGCGGGAGCGCGGTGCCATTGCGCGCAAAGTTGTAGATCCCGTCGCCTTCGGGGAAGATGCCCATGACGATGGTTGCAGCGGAATCGTAGTTAGGACCGAAGTTGCTGTCGACGGCGGGAAATCCGTTATTGCCTGGATCGAGCGGGCTGGAAGTGCCGGCAATTCCACCGGTGTTGAGATAGACGGCATTGGTCTGCACGTCGGAGAAGGAATTGGCGTAGCTGATGTGGTCGTCGCGAATGATGAAGATGTCGGTGCCGAACTCGAAAGTGTGAGCTCCTCGCGTCCAATTGATGTTGTCACTCAACTGATTCACGGGTACGAAGACGGTATCGGAACGAGTGAAGGGGGTGAGGTCGTCAATACCGCTGAGAAACACACCCGGGTTCAGAGATGTGCCGGCGTTGTTGACTCCCTGGCGAACGAATCCCCAATGAAAATCGTTGATGAGTCGCGGGTTGATGAGGGATGTGAGGCCAATGGTGGAACCCTTACTGTCGTCGAGCAGCGTGGTGGACGCGGACTGGCCGGGGAATTGTTGCAGGCCGGGCTCCTTGAAATTCTGGGTTTCACCGCGCCAAAAGAGAGTTTCGGAACCGCTGGGGGTAATGTGGTAGTCGACCCGGGAGATGTAGGTGTTGTAGCTGGAGTCGGCGTTGGACGGGAAGCGGTAACCGAGAGTGTTGGAACCGTCGCCGGCATTTTCGTTGGAACCGGGATACTGGTTAAGAATTCCGAGGACGGCCTTGTTGACGCCGATCTTGAGCGGATCCATGGCCTGGATCTGGGTAGGCCCGAGCGCGTAGTAACCGGGTTGGACGCCGGTGACGCCATTGACCGTGCCACCGGGACAAGCGGCGGTATCCAGACTGCCATCGGAGTTGCGCTGGCACAAGTAGACGAGATCGCCGGCTCGCAAGCTCGCGCTCGGGACGGTACGCAACACGCTGGTGCCTTGCGCATCCCGGCGGCCCTCGTAGTTCGCAAAGAAGAAGAGGCGATTGCGCTTGATGGGACCTCCGAAAGTGGCACCGAATACATTGCGCAAGAGCTTGGGAGCTTTGTTGGCTTCTCCGCCAGTGAGCTGTGCTTCCTTGAGGAAGGGATCGTTGGCGCTGAAAATGGTGTTGCGGTTGTACTCATACACCGAGCCGTGAAAATCGTTGGTGCCGCTCTTGGTGACGAGAGCGACTTGGGCGCCGCTGGAATAGCCGGAGTCGGCATTGGAGTTGGCAGTGGTGACACGGAACTCCTGAATTGAGTCCGGCGGAACATTCAGCACACTGGCGAAGGCGTATCCGTTGTTTTGATCGTTAACCCCAATGCTGTCGAGGGTGACGTTGGATTGATCGCTGCGCATACCGTTGACGGCGCCGCTACGCGTGTCGGTGGTGGCATCGACCTGAGTTCCGAGGTAGGTGACGCCGGGCTGGAGGCTGAGCAACTGAACCACGTTGCGATCGGCGATGGGCAATTCCGCGATCTGATCTTCTTCAATCGTGTTGCCGAGGGAGGCATCCGTGCGATTGATGAGGGGCGCCTCGCCTTCCACGGTGACAGATTCGGCGACGCCGGCGACTTGGAACTTGATGTTGAGCGTGGAGGGAGTTTTGACAATCAAAGTGACGGAGGAGGCGATGAAGGGCGCGAATCCCTTGGCGTTTGCTTCCAGACGATAAGTTCCGGGAGGCACTTCGACGAATTCGTAAAGGCCGGCGGTGCTGCTGGTGGTGGCACGCTGGAGGCCGGTAGCTGTATCAATGAGCGTGATATTCGCCCCGGCGACCTTTGCGCCGGATGGGTCAGAGACGCTGCCGTTCAATTGGCTGGTGGATTGGGCGATCGCAAGATGTGCGAATAGAGCCAAGAGCAGAAACGCCTGGATCGCGCGTTTAGCCGGTTGGAATGGAAGGTGGTGATCCGATTGACGGCTGCTGGCCTGCTGACCGACTCGCGTCATTGTAAACGACTCCCTGGGCGAAATTATGTTGTGAGCTGGAGTGCCGCGCATTATATCCGAGACTTGGGCGAACATTCACGCCAAAAATTGGGCGGCGAGAAAGCGGACTCTTCTGGTTCCAGATGACAGAACGCCAGCGGCGGCGATGCAGGCAAGATCCTCGCCGCCTGAAGAACGGTTGCGCTCGGGATGACCTCGGAATAACCGAATGTGATGCTTTGTTGGGGTGCAGGCGAGCGGCGCGTTTGATACCATAGGCCACCTATGCGCCAACTCACGCGATTGCTACTGGTTCTATTCCTGGTCGTAATTTCTCTGAACGGTTTTGCGGCGAAGGGCAAGTCCGCGCAGGATGCGGCGAATGATCCGAGATTGAAAGGGGCATTTCGTCGTCCGGCGGATCACGGGTGGATTTTTGTCCACCTCACGGGAAGTCCGTCGGAAATTGGATATCAGCACGGGTTTCTGCTGGCGCCGGAGATTGAGGATCTGCTGAAAGTGGAGACGGTCGCGCTGACACATGACAATAATAAGGACTGGCAGTTCTTTCGCGATGCGGCGCAGAAGATGATGTGGCCGCACATTGAGGGGGAATACCGCGATGAGTTGCAGGGAATTGCCGATGGCGCAAATGCGGCCGGCATCAAGTTGGATGTTTGGGATGTGGTGGCTCTGAATGGGGCGACGGAGTGGAGCTACTACGTCAAGGAATATGACAAGCTGCATGCGATGAAGTCGCCGGCCACGACGGCTGCGGGCGAGCACTGCAGCGCCTTCGTGGCGACGGGCAGTTATACGAAAGACGGTAAGATTGTCATCGCTCATAACAACTGGAGTTCGTATCTGGATGGGGCGCGCTGGGTGATCATGTTCGATGTAGCGCCGGCGAGCGGGCAGCATTTCATTATGGATGGCCTGCCAGCATTCATTCATAGCGCCGACGATTTCGGGATCAACTCTGCGGGGATCGTGATTACAGAGACGACGATTGGCGGATTCTCGGGATACGATCCGGAGGGAGTTCCGGAGTTTGTGCGGGCGCGGAAGGCGATGCAGTATTCGAAATCGATTGATGATTTCGCGCGCATTATGAAGGAAGGGAACAACGGCGGATACGCGAATGATTGGCTAGTCGCGGACATCCATACCAATGAGATTGCCAGTCTGGAACTGGGCCTGAAGAATGTCACGCTGGAGCGGAAGAAAGACGGATATTTTGTGAGCTCAAATTTTCCGATCAACGAAAAGCTCGTGCGCGAGGAAACGGATTTTGATGTGCATGACGCGAGCCGGAGCCCGAATGCGCGGCACATTCGCTGGGAGCAGTTGATGGCGGAAAACAAGGGGAAAATCGATCTGGCGGCGGCAGAGCGGTTCGAGAGCGATCACTACGATACTTACGATAAGAAGATTGAGCCGGATGAGCGCACGTTGTGCGGGCACGTGGATCTTTCGCCGCGCGGATATCAGCCTTGGCAGCCGCCGTACGGAACGGCAGGAGCAGTGCAGAACAAGGCGACAACGGCAGCAATGGCGGCGAAGATGCAGTTAGTGGCGTCGGCGGGACACGCTTGCGGGATTGATTTCAAAGCGGCGCCGCATCTGGAAAAGCATCCGGAGTTCGATTGGGAGAAGGACGTTCTACGCGACATGGATTCGTTTCCGTGGACGCTATTTCAGCCGGCGAAGTAGCGGCGCGCGCCTTACTGTTTTCTCTTCTTCGGCACGACTGAAGCTGTGCCCTTCGGGAAATTCATAGATCCTTCGTTGGGGGCCGCTCGCGAGCGACTCCACATCACAATGTTGAAGGATCCCGAAAGACGACGCACGCTGCGAGAGTGCTAAACTTTTCGCGTGGCGAAGATTACGTATCTGGAATGCACGAAATGTGGCGCGAAGATTGGCGCCGATCAGCCGCAGACCATTTGTCCCAAAGATGGTGGCGTACTCTACGCCCGCTATGATCTGACAGCGCTGAAATCAACGTTTACAGCGGCTTCGCTGTTTGGTCGGACTCCGTCCATGTGGCGCTACGCGGAAGTCTTGCCGGAGGCGGAGCCGGTGTCGTTGGGCGAAGGATTCACGCCGATGCTGCCGAGCCGCGAATTTCACAACGTATATATAAAGGATGAAGGCTTGAATCCCACGGGATCGTTCAAGGCTCGCGGAATGTCGGCTGCGGTCACGATGGCGAAATCATACGGGCTGAAGAAATTGGCGGCGCCATCGGCAGGAAATGCAGCCAGTGCTCTGGCCGCATACGCTGCGGCGGCGAGCATTGAGGCGCATCTGTTCATGCCGAAAGATGTACCGCTGGCGAATCGGGTGGAATGTGTGAGCTATGGCGCGTGCGTCACGCTGGTGGATGGGCTGATCAGCGACTGCGCCAAGATGATCGCGGAGAAGAAAGAGAAAGAGGGTTGGTTTGATGTATCGACGCTGAAAGAGCCATTCCGCGTCGAAGGCAAGAAGACGATGGGGTATGAAGTCGCAGAGCAATTGGGATGGCGACTGCCGCACGGAATCATCTATCCGACGGGCGGTGGGGTTGGGATGATTGGCATGTGGAAGGCGTTTGATGAAATGCAGCAGTTGGGATGGATTGGTTCAGAGCGGCCTCAGATGGTTTCGGTGCAAGCGGCGGGATGCGCCCCCATCGTGAAAGCGTGGGACGAGGGAAAAACGGTTTCGGAATTCTGGCCGGATGGGGAAACGCTGGCGGCGGGGCTTCGCGTGCCCAAGGCGTATGGCGATTACTTGATCCTGGACATCTTAAAGAAGAGTGGCGGGATTGCAATTGCCGTGAGTGATGGCGAAATCATGGATGCGCTGCGGCAGTGGGCGAAGGTGGAAGGGGTTTTCGCTGCGCCTGAAGGAGCGGCGGCTTTGGCCGCGTATCGCAAGCTGCGGGAGAACGGGTTTTTCAGCGCGGATGATACGGTTGTGCTGTTCAATACGGGATCGGGATTGAAGTACCTGGACGTGATCGAGAGGCAGAAAGCCGGGATGCGGCCGAAGCCGACGTCGCGGCAGATTGGCGGGATCATTGGACCGTATTAGATGAGCTCTTAGCTCTTGGCTTTTAGCTCAAAGCGACGCCACATTGAAATCCGTTGTCAGTTCCTGGTTGTCGGTTCTCAGCTATGACGGAACATCTTTATTACGACGATTCGTTTTTGTATGAGTTCGATGCGCGAGTGGTTGAGCTCGTTGCGGTGGATTCGAGAACGGCGGTGGTGTTGGACCGAACGGCGTTTTATCCCACCAGTGGCGGGCAGGTGTTTGATACGGGAGTCATTGTGTCGGGCGGTGAAAAGATCCGCATAGATGAAGTGGTGGAGAAGGATGACGGGACGGTCCTGCACGTGGTAGAAGGCGCGGCGCATCTGGAGAGAGGAGTGGCAGTTTATGGGCAAGTTGATGTGGAGCGGCGGCGCGATCACATGCAGCAGCATTCGGGACAGCATGTGCTGTCGGCGGCATTTGTGCGGCTGTTCAATATGCCTACGGTTTCATTTCACATGGGGGCGGATTCGTGCTCAATCGACCTGGATACGAAGAGTGTGACGAGCGCACAGGTAGAGGCCGCGGAGGCGCTGGCGAATGATGTGATTCTGCAAGACCGGCCGGTCGGGATACGGTTCGTGACGCAGGAAGAGGCGCAAGGGTTGGGATTGCGCAAGATTCCTCCGGTGGAACGAGACCGGCTGCGGTTGATCGAAATACAGGAATTCGATTTGACGGCGTGTGGCGGGACGCATGTTGCGTCGACGGGGCAGATCGGATGCGTTCTGCTGCGGAAAACGGAGAAAGTAAAGCAGGGATGGCGAGTGGAATTTGTGTGCGGGAAGCGTGCGGTCGCTACGGCGCGGCGGGATTATGCGACGCTGACGGAAGGGGCGGGGTTGTGCTCGAGCCATATCTGGGATTTGCCGCAGCAGATTCGCAAGCTGCAGGAGGAGGCGCGTTCCCTGCGTAAAGCGAATGAGCAGACGTTGCAGGAGGTTGCGGAACTGTATGCGGAGCGGATGCTGGCCGGGAGCGAGTCACGAATCATAACCAAGGTATTTGCGGACCGGGATTTGACGTTTATCAAGCTGCTGGCACAACGCCTTACGCGGCAAAGTTCGGGTGTGGCTTTGCTGGCCAGCACGAGCGGGCAGCCAGCGCTGGTGTTCGCGCAATCGGCGGGGCAGCCGAATGACATGGGAGCGCTGATGAAAGATGCGCTAGCGCGATTGGGTGGAAGGGGTGGCGGCAGCAAAGATATGGCACAAGGTGGCCCGGCGAAGGTGGGAGAAATTGAGGCGGAGCTAAATGCCATTGCCGCAAGATTGAGGTCAGGAGCGTGAGGAACAAACCACAATGGACACGAAGGCGCACGAAGGAATCTGAGTCGGATACGGCGGCATGGAACAGCGACTGATCCTCATCAATCTGCTGATCAAGTTGGGCGTGGCGGCGGCGGTCGCCAGCACCCTGGTGCGCTCGCTTGAATTCAAGAATTTGTTGTTTCGTGATGACCGCTCGTTGAAGCAGAAGATTTATTTGGTGTTGTGGATTGCGGGGCCGCTTGCATTTGGGACGTGGTTCCGGCTGAGTGCGCGGAGTTTCCTGGCGGGAGATCTTTCGTTCGAAACGGCAATTCTACTGGGAGTAATCGGCGGGAGGCTAACAGGAGCTCTGGGAGGAGCGCTGGTCAGCCTTCCGGCTTTGCTGTACGGGGAGTGGGCGACTCTGCCGTTCACTATCATCTGCGGTTTCGTGGCGGGGCAATTACGAAACATGACACCCGACCAGGAGGACATCTGGTCGTTTTCGCCGTTTATTGACCTGAGTATCTATCGGATGATCCGCCGCAACCTGCCCACCCCGCGCAGATTCGACTGGCAGGTAATGTTCTTCATCAGCATTGTGGCATTGCGGTTCATGCATACGGAGCTGTTCCGTGGATTACCGCACGCAACGTTTGCGCTGGAAAGCTCGAAACTGTGGGTGGAAGGGCTGATTTACGCGACATCGATTATTGTCATCGGAACCGAACTGAAGATTTGGAACAGCGTGCGGATACAGATCAAGCTGGAAGAGCAGGAGAAATTGCTGCTGAATGCACGCATGGAGGCGCTGCAGAACCAGATTAATCCGCATTTCCTGTTCAACACGTTGAATTCGGTTTCCTCGCTGGTGAGGTTTGATCCGGATACGGCGCGTGAGCTGATCATTAAACTCGCGACGATCTTGCGCAGGCTGCTGAACAGCAGCGATTCATTTGTGCCGCTGCGCGAAGAGCTGGAGTTTATCGACAATTATCTGGACATTGAAGTGGTGCGCTTCGGGCGGGACAAACTGCAGGTGGTGAAGGAACTGGAGCCGGCGACGCTCGACGTCATGGTTCCGAGCATGCTGCTGCAGCCGTTGATTGAAAACTGCGTTAAGCATGGGCTTGCGTCAAAGATCGAAGGCGGAACGATTGTTGTCCGCAGCCGGATGGCGGATTCGCGGCTGATCATCGAGGTGGAAGACAACGGTGTGGGGATGGGAGCGGCGAACCTGTTGGAGAGGCCAACGGGGTTTGGGGGTACGGGCATCGGGCTAGCGAATGTGGCCGAGCGTTTGAAGGTGCTTTATGGCGACAGCGCCCGGATGAGCATCGACAGTCATGCGGGCAAGGGAACGCTGATCCGGCTGCGCCTGCCGATGTTGCAAAGTGAGGGCTCGGTGGGGGCGGCGCTTTATGAAGAGCGCTCGAGTATGCGGCGGTAGAAATCCTCGTACTGCGGAATAATTTTCGAAGCACAGAAGCGGGATTGCGCGGCGGCGCGGCTGGCCTTCCCCATGTCGCGCAGCTTGGATTCATCGTTAAGTAGGTCGATGGCGTAACGCGCCATGGTGTCGACGTCTCCGACATCGGCTAGATAACCACTTTTGCCGTGCTCAATCACTTCCGGGACGCCGCCAACCCGGGTGGCAATCGGAACAACCTGGCAAGCCATAGCCTCGAGAGCAGCGAGGCCGAAGGATTCGAGTTCGCTTGGCATCAGCAGAATGTCAGAAATTGCGAGCTTTTCGCTGACTTGATCCTGCTTGCCAAGGAACAGCACATCGTTGTGAATGCCTTTTTGAACCGCTAGCCACTCGGCGCGAGAACGGTCCGGGCCATCGCCAATCAGCAGAAGTTTGGAGGGGATCTTTTTGCGGACGCGATCGAAAATCTCGATGGTGTCGGTGACGCGTTTAACGGGGCGGAAATTGGACAGATGAACGAGAATGCGCTCGTCTTCTTTGGCATATTCGGCGCGCTGCTCGGGCGAGCCCGCCTGTCGGCAATAGACGTCGCAATTCACGAAGTTGTATATCACCTCGATGTGGTTGCGAACGTCGAACTCGCGGCGGGTTCGTTCCTGGAGATATTTGGAGATGGCGGTAACGCCGTCACTTTGCTCGATAGAAAAGCGGGTGATCGGCAGGTAAGAGCGATCGAGACCGACCAGGGTAATATCCGTGCCGTGCAGAGTTGTAACGAAAGGTAACCGCTGGCCGTTGGGTTTGGCGGCGAGCATCTGGCGGGCCAGCAAAGCGCTTACCGAGTGCGGAATGGCGTAGTGCACATGCAGCAGATCGAGGGCGTAGAGTTCCGAGACCTCGGCCATCCGCGTAGCGAGCGCAAGGTCGTATGGGGGAAAATCGAAAAGCGGATAACGGGAGACGTCGACCTCGTGGTAGTGGATGTTGGGGTTGAGTTCAGTGAGGCGAATGGGCTGGGCGTAAGAAATGAAATGAATTTCATGGCCGCGATGGGCCAATTCCAGTCCGAGTTCGGTCGCCACCACACCGCTGCCGCCGTAGGTCGGATAGCAGGTGATCCCAATTTTCATGCTGGTCCTATCAAGAGATTACAGGACTTTTTGATTCGATGGTTGGAGCAGGACGGAGATTCAGATTTTGACTGTCCCACGCTCCCGCAAAGAATGCGGGAAGGATGGGCAATCAATGGATCATCCCACCCTGTCCTCGGAAAGAGGGAGCGACAAGGATGGGGTAACCCGGAACTCGAGCAATTGAGTTTAGTCCGAGGGAGTGGCGCTTTTGGCGGCCTTACCGGCGACGCTGTCATCAAGCTTATCCAGGTAAGCTTGCAGCCATTCCTGGACAACGTTGTCTAGCGCCATGAATTCCAGACCCATGCCGACGCCCGGATCGCTGGTGCGTACGATGCCGGTGGTCTGGATTCTTTCTCCCTCGACCCAGAAGGAAATAATCACATTGGTGCCGAGCGGCAGAGGAAGCAGAGTCTCAACATAACAGCCGCGGCCGCCGATATCGGTGGCGCTGGTTTGCAGATGGGTGCGACGAGAATCTTCGAAGCTGATTTCGATGGGGAAAAGAACCTTGTGGCGGTGAAAACGCCGCTGGTTGCGTCCGGTAGCGACCGGATGTTCGCCGGAAGTGGCAACATCGAGCCAAGGGCTGCGCTGGTTGGGAATGATTTGAACGCCGGCCTCAATCTGATGAGGCAGCGCCGAAGCCTTCACCCAAACTACCTTGAAGCGGGCCTTTTTCTCGGTGTGCTGAATGCCGATAATGTCGCCGGTTTTGAGGGGGTGACGCACGCCCGATAGCAGCGCGCCTTCGCTGCTGATGTTACTGGCATTGGCATTCTGGAAAAAGGGGCGGCCTTCTGCGTCCATGCCCCAGATGCGGACGATTATTTTGGCGTCGAAACGTTGTTCCGGTCTGTCATCCATAAGATTTGTGGCACCGTGGGCGACCTCCTCAATCATAACGTTCCGCGGTGACCGGCGATGGTTACCAACGTAAATGGGAGGCCGTGACGAAAGACCGTGTACGTTGAGGGGCGTGGCGGCAACCTGATACACGGTCGGCTTGGTAAGGAACGAGCCGAACGCGCGTGTTTTATGTCGTTAAAGGCGACATTTCGCGCGGCTCGCCCCGATTCCGTTGGTCTTTTACTTAGAGGAGGTTGCGGTAAGAGATGAGTTCGATGCCGCTGCGTTGCAGGGAATCGCGGAGATCGGGCGAGGTGAGGAGGCGTAACTCGGTTTCGCGGGAATCGCGCAGGCGGGTGCGAACGTGGTCGAGGTCGGAATCGTTGTAGCCGGGATGAGTGACGACCTCCCAGGTGCCGTCGGGGAGATTTTCGAGGATCTGGTGGAAGAGTGGTTCATCAAGAACGCCGGTAGCGGCAACTCCGAGGCTGCCATCAGGAGTGATCATGCCCTCGGCTTCGATGAGGCCGCGAAATTTACTGGCGAGAGGGTTTAGCAGCATGAGCTCGCCATAACGCTTCCAAAGTTGAGGACGACGCACGACGGTGGCCAGCGCAATGCGTCCGAAAGGATTGCGCACGGCGCGAACGCCACAGGCTTTCGCGGCTCTGAGGAGTGGTTTGAGGATTTGCGGAAAGATGTGGGCGTGTTTGTGAGTGTCGACGTGGGACGGAGAGATTCCGGCGGAACGGACTTTTTCGATCTGCGCAGCGACTTCGGTTTCGATGTCACCGGACTTGATGCGGCCACACAGTGCGCGAGAAGCAAAGCTGGTGAGAGCATTTTCAAAGTGAGTGTCATGGGGCGCGAGAAGCGTCGGAATCCGGGAGGGATTTGAGACCGGGGCGCCGTCAATGAGCACGATGTGACAACCGACGCCGAGATTCGCAGAAGATTTCGCGGAATGGACGGCGTCGTCGAAAGCGCCGGCGTTGGCCATCAGCGTGGCCGAGGTCACGATGCCGCGGGCGTTGGCTTCGACAATGGCTCGATTGACCCCGGCGGTGAGGCCAAAATCGTCGGCGTTAATGATCAATCGGGGCACGGTGTATTGTAGCGTGGAGGCTGCCGGCGGCTAGCGTGCAGCTACCCGGAAGGTTTCCCCTCGGTTGTGTTCCAGAAATCCTTGCGCCTGTGGGTTATGAGAGCGTAGACCAAGCATAGATCGATCAAATATGGCCTCCATGTAAGCACGAGTACGACTCCGGAAATCTGCGGTTGGCGACTCCGGGAGGCCAACATGAACTGTCGTGTGAGCGAGCGCTTATCCAAGTCATCTTCCGATGCTCGCCTTGATCTGCGTTTTTGTGCGTGGCAACGTTGCCGCGCAGAAAACCGTTTGCGAGTCTCAACGCTTTCTCGGGCACGGGCCTCACCCAGCTACACGGAATTAATTGCGCGTTAGTCCCATCCTAAAATTTTCTTCGGGCAAAATATCTGTAACATCCTTCGCTCTGCAGCGTACCGCTTTATGAACGCCACGAAAAACATGGCGAACGGACCGCAGCCCCACGAGGTTAGAACCAGGCGGCTCGAGGAGCTGGACTTGGAGAGAGTAGTCGAACGTGCACTTGGTCACGAGGGTGAGGCTCTGGCGGAAATCTATCAGCGCTATGTTCGACGTGTATTCGGATTGTGCCGGTACATGCTGGATTCACGAGAAAGTGCAGAAGATGCCACAAGTGAGGTCTTCCTCAAACTGCAACGTTCTATTGAGACTTACGACGCTTCTACGCCCTTTGTGAGCTGGTTGCTTCGGGTGGCTAGCAACCAGTGTATTGACATGTTGCGGAGCCGGCGGCGTGGGCGGAAGGTGATTGCCGAGCTTGACGGGGATAATGCTAGCGAGGCGACCAGCTCGGAGCCGTCGCCGCTTGGTGCCCTCCTCGGCAAGGAAATGAGAGGGCAGGTGCGGGATACCATCGCACGTCTGCCGGAGCACTACCGCGTGCCTCTGGTCCTACGCTATTACAGCGAAATGAGCTATGACGAAATCGCTCAGCAGTTGGACTTGACGAGGAACCACGTAGCCACGCTGATATTTCGGGCCAAGCAGGAACTGCGTCGGAGATTAACCCATAGGAGCGAGTGACGATGGAATGTTATTCGGAACAGACCTTAGCCTTTGCGGTCGACGGCGAACTAGCAAGCGATGAGGCACAGCGTCTACGAAACCACGTAGGGACCTGCGTTCGGTGTCAGAAGCTAGTGGATGCCTTACGTGTTGAAAATCGCGTGGTGAGCGAAAGTCTGCAGGAGATTCCAGACGAAGCGATCAGCCTGGCGGGCTTCGCCGCTCCGCGGCGGTCCTGGGGATGGGGCGAACTGGCGGTTGTGGCCGCGGTGCTGGCTGCAGGTACGATCGTGGTTCCGTGGATCGATAAATTGAGTATTCCGTCGGCGCTGGAATGGCTGAATCCCTTCAGCACGGATGGACTTACCAGCCTAATTTTTAATTTTTCCTACTATTTCGCAAACGGAGGTATTGCCATGCTGGCTGAATATGCGGCTGTGATTGGGGGATTTCTCTTGGTGGGCAGCGCACTCTTGCTGGTGCTCCGATGGCGGCTTCGCCAGCCGGGTCTTCGCTTGCTAATCGTGTTGCTTGCTCTCTCGTTACCCAGCCTTGCCTTGGAACGACGCCATGGTGAGTTGGTCATGGTCGGAGCGAACCAGACGGTCGACGATACTCTGTTGGCTGCGGGCGACACTGTGCGTATCGAAGGCGTGGTAAACGGGGACTTGCTGGCATTCGGCCGATTCGTTGACGTACGTGGCAGTGTCAAAGGGGACCTGTTGAGTTTTGCCAGGCAAACCGTGGTCAGCGGAAGGGTGGAAGGCCGTATCTATAACGTTTCACGGTCACTGGATTTGGAAGGCGAATTAGGGCATAGCCTATACGGCTGGTCGCAATCGATACGCGTAAATGACCGCGCACAAGTCGGCGAAGATGTGATCGCCGGCGGCGAGGACGTAAGCCTCGAAGGTGACGTGAAGCGTGGCGCGACCCTATTTGCCGGCAATGCCAATGTCAGCGGCACAGTAGGCCGCGATCTGACTATGGCTGGAGGTAGCCTTACCCTAGCCGACACGGCGCGAGTCGGAGGCAATTTAACCGCCCACGTGCGCCAGTTGAAAAACGTGCAGATTGCTGATGGCGCGACGGTCGTGGGCAAACGCGACATTCAGGTACGGGTCAGGAGAAGCCGTTTCACCGGCCGCAGATTCTATCTCCATGAAGCGGTCTGGCTGGCTGGTGCCATGCTCATCGGATGGCTATGTCTGCTTCTCTTTCCCGCCTTCTTTCAAGCTACAACTCAGCTGGTAAGCTCAGGCTGGCGGAGTCTCGGACTGGGATTGGGGATTTTGGCGGCCGTGCCGGTCGCCATTGTTGTCGCAGCCATCACCCTGGTCGGCATCCCCTTGTCTCTCATGTTGCTCGCGACATATCTGGCGGCGATTTATCTCTCAAAGATTTGGGTTGGAGCTTTCCTGGGGCGGAAACTTCTGAGGCCGACAGGAGCCACTATGGGCGACTGGCTGCCTGCTCTGCTTGTGGGCTTGGTGATTCTCACCATCGTGGGGCTTATCCCATATATTGGCGGGCTAGTCCGCCTTGCTGTGGTGTGTTTGGGTATGGGAGCGTTTGCGTGGCAGCTTCATCGCGCCTCGCGAAAGGAAATGACGCCATCTGGGACTCCATAGTATTCACCTGGATCGCGAACACCAGCGGGTCTTGAGTGTGGGTGTCTCCCGAGCAGCGGCACTTGGCCGCGAGTCGCCCCCTGTCGCGCTTTCTTCATTGCGTTGAGACAGGCGCAGGCTTTGGGACCGGCTCCCGGCCTGATTTCTGTTTAGCGCAGTCTGAACTGGAAAGTCAGTGACGGAAAGATTTCTGGCTTTGTCGAATGGGCCGCGCTGAGCAAATCTGTGCGTCATTGGTCCGGACGAAACTAAGTAGATTTCCTTCCGTGACTAGGTTCGTATCTGCGGTCCTCGGGAATTGAGGAAAATTCAGGTCCTCATCAGAGACGACTTCAAAGATAGGACGAAACCTTAGAAGACTGTAGTATTCTGATCCGCGAATTAGGATTTGGAGCAAACATCATGTCGCTTTTACGCGCACAGCACGGCGTGACGCTAACGTTAAACATTCGGCATTTGTCACTAATCGTCGTCGTGGTTGCACTGGCTGCCGCACCTTTACACGCGCAATTTACTCTTGTGGATGAGTACGAATTCAATTGCGCCACAGGTGGCTGCACTCCGTACGATTTCGGGTCATTAATGCAAGGCTCCGATGGCAATCTATATGGCACAAGCAGCGGCGGCGGTGCGCATGCGTTCGGCACAATATTTTCGCTGACGACGTCAGGTGGGTATACCGATCTCTGGCACTTCGATGGCGTCACCGGTGAGTATCCCAATGCAGCTTTGATATTGGCTTCCGATGGAAACTACTACGGAACAAGCCCTTTCGGCGGTGCGAATACGTGGGGTACCCTGTTTCGCTTCACGCCTCCATCTACGGTTACGGTATTACACAATTTCACAGGTTTAGAGGGCCAGGCTTTCGTTCCTCCAACACAGGGTAAAGACGGCAACCTGTACGGCGTAACCGGGACTGGCGTAGCCTACAGCATCACATTGAACGGAACGTATAAGCAATTACCAAATGCCCCCGGGGGCTTATTTGGCCCTTTGTTGCTAGCGTCGGACGGCAACCTTTATGGGGCCGCCAGCACCGGCGGCACATTCAACAACGGAGCCGTATTCCGCATGTCCACTCCGTCGGGAGCCATCAAGATCATCCACAGTTTCACCGGTGCCGACGGAGCGGATCCTCAGGGAGGACTGGCGCAGGCATCTGACGGCAAACTCTACGGAACCACCGAATACGGCGGCCCCAATGATAACGGTGTGATCTACAAAATGACCCTGAACGGCAAGATCACCGTCCTGCACACGTTCGACGTAAATGGGGTTTCAGATGGGCAGTTTCCGATCGCAGGTCTGCTCGCCGCATCTGACGGATACCTATACGGTGTGAATTTCAGGGGCGGCGCAGGGGCTGAAGGCACCATATTCCGAATCACCACGAGCGGAACATTCACTAAACTTTTCGATCTTCCCACCGCGGCGCCGGGAATATATCCACAAAGCACGCTGATGCAGCACACCAACGGCAATATCTACGGTCTCACGATTCAGGGTGGTTATGCGGGTAATGGTATCTTTTTCGGTTTGATCGCACCCAATCTTACGCAGATCTTGAAAGTTGCCGGGCCGATTTTCCTCTTGCCCGGTAGCCCGGTGCAGGTCCTAGGCAATAACTTGACCCACGTGATTGCCGTGAACTTCGGTGGTGTCTCCGCGCAATTTACGCTTGGAACTGACAGCGTTCTTACTGCCACCGTTCCGAACGGCTCTTTGGACGGTGTAGTGAACGTGATATATGACACCGGACTAATGACGCAGACCATGTCGTCATATCACATCCTTCCGAAGATCACGAACCTCGATCCTTCTTCCGGGCAAGTCGGTACCGTAGTCAACATCACCGGCGGTGGCCTCACGGCTGCGAAGAAGGTCGCGTTTGGCAGCGTAACAGCGACGAGCTTCAGCGTAATCAGTGCAACGCTGATTCAGGCGACTGTGCCGACTGGTGCCAAAACCGGCAAGGTCAGCGTGCAGACACCGAATGGTAGCGCCACTAGCCCGATGAAGTTTACTGTGAAATAGCCTGGTGAGTCCCGCTTGCGCGAGGGCATGAGGCGAATTCCGGAGCACCTGCTGCCGCGAACCGAGTCGATATACATTAGCTGCCGTTCTTGCGAGCAGAAGGAGATGCCGGCGTGAAAACGAAAATCGCAGTAGCTGTGGCAACGTGGTTGGTGCTCCTAGCCACTGCACTTGTTGTGCACGCTGCCCCGCCAAGCGATGCCTGTTCGCTACTGACATCCGCTCAGGTGAGCGCGGTCCTTGGTGTGTCCGTTGGAGGGGGCGAAAAGATTGCGCCAAGCAGCACATCGGTATGTGGTTGGGAAGTACCGGGGGAAAAGAAGATGGATCGGAAGAGGGTCGTGCTGAGTATCTATACGCAGATGGGAAGCAGGACTCCTCTCCAGCGCTTCAATGCAGCGAAGACACCCGTGCAAGGGATCACAAAAGAGAGTGTCAGCGGGGTGGGCGACGAAGCCATCTTTGCGACGACGCCTGGTTTAGGCACGGGCTTGATTTTCAGAAAAGGGGACGCGGCCTTTGACCTGCGGGTGTACGGATTCGCCATAGACCAGCTCAAAGCGAAAGAAAAAACTTTAGCGCAAGACGTTCTCGCAAGGCTTTAGCTTGTCGACGGCCACTCCGCGAGGTGACGACCCGCGCTTGAATGTCCTCATGAACGTTTTGAAGAGGCGAATAGATGGAGCAAGCTTGGGCTAACGGTCAGAAGCAAATCAGTGGTCACGCCGTTAGCAAGGCATCATATCGGCGATACTAATCTTCTTTCTGCGTTCGAGCCTGCGGTTCTCCAGAGATTGCTTTCTGGCGACGGTCTCTCACACAATTTCGTGCGCGTCCACAAGTCAGGAGATCATCGCTGAAGGACGATGAAATTTCGGTCTCCCCAGCTGTTGCCGGCGACAAATCCGTCGGCCAGATGCTGCTGAGCCCATGAAGCCTCGTTTTTCATCTGCGCATCTCTGGACTTCTGCTGTAGTTGCTTGATCTGATCGGCGACGTCGCCGCCTGCCGTGTAATGATTCCATAAACAATGTCGGCTCCCAGGCCCGAGTAGACTTTGGAGGCGCAAACCAACCAAAGGGCTCGGAGGAAAGGAGCCGAACATGTTCATTATAGGTTGTGACTATCAT